>JGI12104J13512_1000424_pt1 | contig 38386 bp, 37 predicted proteins | sample TerdegcTABiofilm_FD_13512 | JGI IMG/M metagenome (IMG submission 13512)
ATGGGTGCATCATCAGGGCGGGGGCGGCAAACGAGGACGATGGAGGAGGCGAGGGCGTTGGTAGCCATGGCAATCTGTCTAGTTTTCATTTCTGTTCTCAATGGCCACGTGCCGGTGATAACGTAGCCAGACACCATCAAGCTTCCTAGCATGACTTCCCAGCCTGTAGAGGCTAGGCCCGAATTATCTGCATCCTCTTCTGCCTGCTTGAAGGCGTAATAGATGGTGATTGGAAAATCCTCTCTGCAGATCCGTCTTGTAAGATCGAATGTCCTGCCAAGTCCCTCCTCAAAGAAGCGCCCTGCCTCCTTCTTGCTCCCGTTGAAGCGGTATGGAGTGGCCACCAGCTCCCTTTCCTTTGGCACCAGCAGGGTACTGAAAATGTCGGGATGAACCTGGGCCAGGGATCTCCTCAGCCAGACGTAGAAGAAGTCGGAAAGATCGGCGTAGCCGATGTTATCGTAGTAAGGAGGATCTGTGGAAACAATGCTTTTTGAGTTCGAGCCGAAAATATAATTATCTTTTGTGGCGTCAAATTGGCGAGATGAACCTTGAGTTCCATTCAGGAGAGAAAGCGGATCTGCAATAAGTTCAATAGCTGCCGTAATGCTCCCAGTCGAATCAGAAAAGAAGTTCGGCTCAGCAAAATCCCATACCATCGGTAATGCTTGTCGCCCAAAGGCATGTTGGGCTTTTTCTCCGACAGGATTCCATCGGACTAAGCTATTCCCTGTCATTGCTAGTCTATCAACAGCCAATGCCAGATATGTAGTCAATGCATCCGCATACGCCCGCGCGCTCCGCTCCCCTTCCGCAATGCCCTCGCCTTCTGACAGGCCTGCTGCCAGCGCATCGGAAAGAGTGCGCGCTCGGGCCTCGGCCACCAGGTCGCTGAAGGTGGTGAGGGCGACGAGCTGGCGGGCGGTGAAGAGATCCCCAAAAGTTATCATCCCATAGTTTGGCGTTTTAAAGTCTCTTGGATTATGAGGCAGTTCAGATTCAGGTTTCCAGGGAGGTTGGATCTTTTCATTTAATGCAGCGTGATTAGAATCTGGTTCAATGTAAGTTCTTCCTCGTGGGCCTTCGGCAACAATCGCCATGAGATGAGCCTGCATTCTTCCTACTTTTCCTTCGGCCCTTATGTGATCGAATCCCACCGGCGTCCCGCAGGCTATGCATCTTGCCCCCCGGCGGTTAACCGTGCCCTCCTGCGGCTGCCCATTGCCGGTCCTGACTTCAAATCTAATATTACGATCGCTATCTACAATCGGCTCCACCCATGCCTCCTTTCCTTTCTTCGTGGAGAGCGCAAACGACCGCACCAGCGGCATCATCGCCCCGCAGGCCGGATTGGGGCATTTCACCGTCCTGGCCCACAGCCAGGCGATCACCGTGGCCTCGGTGCCATCAGGCAGCCTTGCCTTGGGGTAAAGGTGGCCTATCCGCTTCTCAGCCTCATCCCGCATCCACTTCCCGTAGTAGCGCACGTCCTCTGCCAGCCCTTCCGCCCCTTTCCACTCCTTCGCCCCTTTCAGCGTCGTCTGCAACTTTTTCCTGGCCTCCGGATTCACCGGCGGCATCCCGGCAAATTTAGGCGGGATCTCGATGAGGGCCTTGGTGATCAACACTGCCACAGGATTCAGATCGCTGGCATGGGCCTCCAGGCCCAGTCTTTGCGCCTCCAGGGGAATAGAGCCGCCGCCGCAGAAGGGATCGAGCACCGGCGGGGGATGGCCGTCTGTGGCCTTGAGGATCTCTGCCCGGGCCTCATTCAAGACTTCCTCGTTATTTGTGTTCTCCCATAAAACCAATCGTTCTATGATGCCGAAAAGGCGTTGGCGCTCCTGTTCCTGAGCTTCTTCTGTCGGGAACTCATCAGGACGGCTGGAGGGGTCATCGACGATGGAAGCGAAAAGTACGGCCCGACATGCCGCTAGCGGGCGGCGCGCCCACCACAGGTGCAGCGTGGAGGGATGGCCGTGGCGGATGGACTTCTCCCTGGACGATGCGGCATTGATCGCCTCCAGGGGCAGGGCCACCTCGATGAGCTTTTTTCTGTAGGATGGAGCGGACGTAGTAAGACCTCCAAGAATAATATGGATTCTGTAGAAAAGGTTTTTGCATCACCGAGCAAAATGACTGACTGGTAGGGGCTATTTCCTTCTGTAGATCTCATCGTGATGCTTGAGGTCGATGAACTCTACTACACCATTATTCTCTTCGATGGTGAATATCAAAACAAAGGATTTCTCAATATGAACTCTGTAGAATCCTTTTAAATCATGTCTTAGGGGTTTATAGTGATGAGGATCGTTCAAGATCTCTTTAATCTTCTTCATCAGGGATTCATAAAGGATCCTGTCTTTCTTATAGATCTTATCAATGTGGGCCTTGAGCGTTTTGCTTATCGCAGGCTGATAGGGCACCATCTTTTCAGCTTTCCTCAATTGACCTTTTCAGATCTTCGAAATCGGAGAACTGAATGAACTCATCATCTGATCTGATTTTCTCCAGCTCTTTTACATACTCTTCCTTTACGGTGCAAAATGTATCCGTGTAGATCTCAATCATAGACTCCATCATACTCTCCATTCGGCCAACTTTATCTTTCAAGACCTGCAAGTCATTTCGTATGGCTTTAATTGAAGAATCTTCTACCTCTATCATGTCTATTACCATACCAAATTCTTGCAGTATCGGATTTAAGGATTTCTGAGGACAACTCATACGGTTGTCTTGTGCCTTCTAGAGGGAAAAATTGGATTCTTGCTGTCCAGAATCGACTTTGATGCTTGCAGGTGTTCCCAATGAGATCACAGTATCATAAGGTCTTGGTATGGTGGAAACCTTGCTCGATATAGGTAGCCTCGCCTTTCAGTATATCTGAGCGCGAAAGGGCTGTTATCTCCATCAAGCCCTCGATGATCTCTTCATCCGTTATATCAGCATCAGATTCATAAGGGGGATCTTCAGAGAGGTCAGACTTTGCCTGGGTCATGGTTATTGACTATTGCGTGCAAAAGGACTTATAATTTGCTAGTATCGAAGCCCGGCTGGCACGACAATTACAGATGCGGGATTGAGGATGGCCATGTTGGACGGACATCTCCCCTGACGGATGGGGCGTTGATCGCCTCATGGGGCAGGCCACCTCGATGAGCTTTTTGTCGTATTGCATTTCGATCCCTCCTGAGTGTATAGCCGGATAGAACATATTTAGAGGGCAGCAAGTACAAAAGTCCAGGAATAAGTCTATAAATAAAGCCAAAGGTTGAATAAGCATGACAGGAATATTGGATCAAGATGCAGACATTGAATTATAGAATCAGGTTACTAAAAGAGGATGACGGCGGATATACGGTGATTGTTCCTGCACTGCCTGGATGCGTCACATTTGGTGAGACAATCGATGAAGCCATAGCAATGGCAAAAGAGGCCATAGAGGGCTATATCGAAACCCTCAATGAATTGGGAAAGGAAGTGCCAAAGGACAACGATATTTTGGAATACACCGTCTCTGTTGAAGCCCATGCATAAGCTCCCAGTAATATCTCCTCAAAAGTTCGCCAGGGCATTAGAACGAGCGGGATTTGAGTTGAAACGGGTCAAAGGGAGCCACTACTATTACTATAACCCAAGAACAGAAAAGATTGCCGTAGTGCCGTTCCACAAAAAGGACCTGCGCAAAGGCACTTTGCACGCTATCTTGAGAGATGCCGACATCAGCATTGAAGAGCTGGCAGGCCTGCTATAGCTCGGGAGAAAAAGAAGGCTATTTAAAATGGTAACGATAATATTTTTGTATATCCACAAAGTTTAATAATAATGATTTCGTATACGACCTTTAATTATCTTTTCAGCTTCCTCTTTTATAATCGAAAGGTTATTTATTATTTTTCTTACATGTTCTGGATTTAACGGATTTAGATGGTCGTACTCAAAAGAGATCTTTGCATTCTCTTTTCCAATAGAAGAATGAGAGACTGCGATCCTTAAATATTCATACTTCATCCTAAAGGGATGTGTTCTTGGATATTCATCCTCTATTACCAGATAAAATTTTTGGAGTTTCTCAACAGGGCTTACTGATTTAAGCCCCATATTATAATTTGCCAGTTGCCTCAATAGCTTCACGTCTTTGGTTTCCAATAGATCCTCTATTCCTTCCCAGTCTAAATCTTCCATGTTATGAATTATCGCATCCACAGATAGAGACGCTATTCCAGTTTTTGGCTCTCCTTTCGGCCTATCTTCTATCATACTCTCAAGATACCCGTCAATGGGATATCTATGAACTAGAGATAGATAGCTAAAGATTCTGTTCGCTTTTTCTTCTGCTGCAAGAACAGGCTCATCATGATTTGATGGTGTTTCTAGTGAAATTGTAAAACCTTTTAGCACAACTCCATCGCTTCCTTCCGCTGGTCTCTCAGTATGGAATCTCACTGTGGTTAAGTTCTTTACACTCTTTTCTTTAATCGGTGTAAATAGAGAAAATTTTGCTAACCATCTTCTAAGCTTCTCATTTGATGCCATTTAAAATCGCCACTTATATATATTTTTACAGAATATTTCATGAGTCTTTCTCTTCAATAGATCCTGACTCTGCAGAAATAACTTTCATCGGCATTCGAGTATTTGAAGATCTCATCGAGGTTGCGTCGCTCGATAGATGAGATCTTCAAGAGCATAGTTTACGCTCTCCGCCCCGAAGTCCGGCTCTTTTCCAAAAGGCTGCTGAATATACCATGGCCTTGCCGTCTCGCCATCGACCTCAACCACGGCCAGAATGTAATCCTCGGGCTTGTTCAGCCCTGTCAGTATCTCGTTCCTGGTAATCGTAACCGTATCCGATCCTGCCGCCCTGCCCTTAACCTCGATGAACCGCAACCTTCCTGCAAGAGGCACCTTTGATTCGATATCATAGCCCCGGTTCTCTGCGCTCACGTCCACCGGCTCATATCCCAAAGCCCTCTCTGCCTCCATCACCGCTCTCATGGCCATCTGCTCTACCCTGGCCCTTGCCAGCGGATCACTGGGCATGGCTAGGCCTCCCTTCATCCTCTCGACAAATCCATAGGGAACCACCAGAGCGCCTCCGATTACAACGGGGGGCAGTGGTGATAATCTTCTCTCCTGTTCCAGCTCGGCCAAGCGCTTTTCAAGCCGCGCCTCAAGATCATCCGCTCTCTGCTGAGCTTTGGCGGAGTTGATTTTGGCATTTGTTTTCCCAGCCCGCTCCTGATCCTTCAGCTCGTTGGCCCTATGATCCCAGTAGTTGATCTCCTTGGTGAGCCTATCCCTTACAGCATCCATGGTCTTGGCAATCAGCTCCTCTCTTCTTTGTTTTACCTCGCCAAGATGCTGGGGCACCAGTTCTTCGACGGCATAAGTGAAGGCATTATCCTCAAGATCCTCTTTCAACCATGCCTCCTTAAGCAGAGGCTCAATTGCCTTGCGCTCTTCAACAGTTGCCGGTCGGTAATCAAGATAGGGCGCATAACCGACATTTTGTGCCCTGCCATGGCAGTCTATCTCCACAAACTGCATGCGCTTGGAGACTGTTCTGTGCTCGCCCGATGCATCCACTCTGGCATCCTGAATGGAATGCTCCAGATATACCAGTGCCCTGGCATCCTCTCCTGGATCATCGGGATCTATGAGAATCGAGCCTCTCTTCAGCAGATCCCTGTACCTCTCAAGGACGATATCGATCGTTGCATCCAGGAGAGGATGCCCTGGGCAGACGAAGGCCGCCAGAGGCTTGCCTGGCACGCTGATCAGCTCCTTTTCAAAGCATATCCTCTCGTACCTGGTGAGGACCGCCTCGCCAGTGCCTATCAGACGATCTCTGTTTCTTATCACTGCAGGAACATGACTTATCTCGTACCGCCTCGCCTCTCTCTCCTTTATGCTCCCGCCCAGGAGCCTGAACGCCGCCAGGAAGAACGATGCAATGAAATGGGGCTGAAGCCTCCTGGCCCCTGCCCTCTCCATCTGCTCTCGGATATGCATCACCTGGGTAACATCCATGCTGTCGTGCACCAGCGCTCTCTCCTCTATCAGGGCTATGAGCTGCTGTTTATCCAGGGCCTTGTCTATCACCTGACTGAGCCAGGAGCGGGCCTCAGGTGTATTGTCCTGCCTTATGGCTTTAATCAGAAGCTCCCGGAGGGATTTATTGTCAAACGTCACCTTTCCCAGGATATCGAAGACCCTTCCTCCCAGTGCTTTGCTCTCCTCTTCCAGCTTTCTTAAGAGGAGGTTATAGACCTCACCCTCACGTGTCTCCGCCGCAACCAGGTTCCAGAGGTGGCAGGTCTCCGTCTGGCCAATTCTGTGAATCCTACCGAACCTCTGCTCAAGCCTGTTGGGATTCCAGGGCAGATCGTAGTTGATCATAAGGTGCGCTCTCTGCAGGTTGATGCCCTCTCCAGCGGCATCTGTGGCCACAAGAATCAAGATATCCTTGTCCTGGGTGAAAGCCTCCTTGGCCTTCTTCCTCTCCTCTCTGCCCATTCCCCCATAGATCGTAGTTAAGACCTCATGATGTCCAAGCTGATTTCTGATCCTCTCAGCCAGATAGTTCAGAGTGTCTCTAAACTCAGTGAAAATAACCAGCTTCCGCCTGTGGCCGTGGGCATCGAACATCTCCTGATTGTGATCCAGAAGCCTGGAAAGCTCATCCCACTTCCGATCCTTCTCACTGGCCCGGACCCGCCTTGCCAGACCCTCCAGCTCTCTCAGCCTGGCAATCTCCAGCTCCAGCTCGGCAATGGTCTGGGAAGCGGTGGCCTGATCTACCAGCTTCTCCTCAGTTATCTCAGCCTCTGAATCTGGAGCATCCTCCAGATCCTCGATCTCATCCTCTGTTAAATACGGCAGATCCTTCACTGCCTCGATCCGTGCCTCTGCACCTCGCTTCAGCAGCCGCTCTTCTTTGAGCCGTTTTTCCAGCCTCTCTCTGCGCCTCTTCAATGATTGGTATATTGCCTCTGGGGATGATGCCAGGCGGCGCTGGAGGGTCGTCAGCGCAAAGCCCACTGTCCCTTTTCGGCCATCGTTTTCCAGGGCTTCAGCGCGATTGAACTCCTCTCGTACGTAGTCAGTAACCCTAGCATAGAGATCTGCTTCCAGGTTGGATAGGCTGTAGTTGACAGTATAAGCAATCCTTTCTGGGAAGAGTCGTTTGCCATCGAACTTGAGCAGATCCTCTTTTACCATCCGTCTCATGAGATCTGAGACATCGACGCTGTGAACACCATCACGGAACTTGCCTTCGAATCTGTCTCCATCCAGCAATGCCATGAATAGCTGGAAGTCCTCAGGTTTTCCGTTATGAGGTGTAGCCGTTAGTAGCAGGAAGTGGCGGGTGATTCTTGACAGGAGCTGACCTAGATGGTACCGCTTGGTATATTTCACCTCGCCGCCAAAATAAGTTGCTGACATTTTATGAGCCTCATCGCAGATTATGAGGTCCCAATCTGTCTGGGCCAGCTTGGCCTGCAGCTCGTCATTCCTGCTCACATGATCGAGCCGGATGATAGCGAGGTTCTTCTCAACAAAGGGATTTCCACTGCGAGAAGCCTCTACAGTCTCCCTGGTGATGATATCAAAGGGCAGATGAAATTTGCTGCCCAGCTCGTCCTGCCACTGCTCTACCAGGCTTCCCGGGGAGCATATCAGGCATCTGTGCAGATCTCCTCGAATCAAGAGCTCCTTGATCAGAAGTCCGGCCATTATGGTCTTGCCTGCGCCAGGGTCGTCAGCCAAAAGAAAGCGTAATGGCTGGCGGGTGAGCATCTCGCTATACACGGCGGTTATCTGATGGGGCAGAGGCTCCACCAGTGATGTATTGACAGCAAGCAGAGGATCGAACAGATATGCCATGCGGATACGACGGGCTTCCGATACCAGGCGGAACATAGCACCATCTGCGTCGAATGACCAGGGTAATCCTGCAGATGCGATCTCCAGGGTCGGCTCACGATCACGATATAGCAGCTCGCATCTGGGGTTGCCGGCGCTATCCTTGTAGGTCAGCTCTACGACGTTCGAGCCATGCCATTTTGCTTGGATTACTGTTATCAGACCATCGGGCATTATGCCCTTTACAAGGGTTCCCGCTGTTAGATCCTCAAGGCGCGCCATAGTTGGGATGCAATCGGCATTCAATATTCATAAGAGTATGGGATATTTGCCAGAGCGCTCGATCATCAGTTCTCCACCGATTTATAGGCTTAGGGTTGGAAATCACAGGTTAAGATATTTTGTAGATGAAATTAAAAAGCATTATACATAACAAATGCTTTTCTTAGGTCCGGATATTCCGATTACCGATGAGGGTAAATATCAATAAAGCAAAAAATATATGAGAGCTATGATGTAGCTAAACTTCCCGAATCAGGCCGGAGGATGGCTCTAGAGCTGAATGGCAAGCAGCGGAATCCATCTTAATTCCGGCCAGAACAAGGACTGCCATGTGCCTCACTCCATAACTGATCTCCCCAGAGACCGACCCTTCCTGGCCCCGGTCTTCCCAAAGTCGATCTCGCTGGAATTGACCTCTCAAGGAGGATTATCAGATCATCTGTTTATGAGCTCACTTGCGATCTTATAGTATATTTGTAGCTGATGCGAATATATACTTAATTCTATTCCTGGGTCCAAGCCCAGAAGGTTCTGATTTTGGCCAGCAGCTATATTTATTACCGCATTTATTAGCCTATAAAAGCGTGCACCACTTTCCAGCTGGTGAGCGCATCTCAGAGTAGGAGATCAAGATGATCCAAGGGAGAGGGATTCCAAAGCCTGTGATATACAAAAACATGCCGGCGGTTTTTCAGAGAAAGGACGGAAAGTTCGAGATAAAGCTGCAGGTAACGGGTGGATTGCTGACCCCCCAGCAGGTGCAGAGGATTGGCGAGGTGGCTTCCAAGTATGGCTCGCGGGTCCATTTCACTGTGCGCCAGGAGGTCCTGATCCTGGGGCTCTTGGAGGAGAATTTAGACCAGGCCCTGGCTGAGCTAAAGGAGGTAGGCCTGACCCCAGGATCGGCAGGCATGGTCTTTCGCAATGTGGTCTCATGTCTTGGCACCGACTACTGCTATAAAGCAGTGGCAGAGACCATCGGCCTGGCCAGAGAGATCGGCGAGCGCTTCACCGGGGAGAAGACCCCGGGACCCCTCAAGGTGGCAATCGGAGGGTGCGCATTCCCCTGCACCAGGCCGCAGTTCAATGAGATCGGTCTGATGGGCAGGGTGAGGCCCCAGATTGACCTGGAGAAATGCACCGGCTGCGGCAAATGCATTGAGGTCTGCAAGGTGGGGGCCACGAAGATCGTTGAGGGAAAGGCGGTCATCGATTACGATGAGTGCGTTCAATGCGGTCGCTGTGTGGCCGTCTGTCCGGAGGCAGCCAAGTACTCAGCAGAGGAGGGGTACATCATGCTCGTGGGCGGCAGGGGGAGCTGGCCACCTCATGAGGGCTGGCTCCTTTGCGATATGGTGCCAAGAGAGAGGGTCCTGCCTCTCATTGAGCGGATACTTGAGGTCTATAAAGAGGGAGCAAAGCCGGGCATGAGGATGAGGGAGTTCATAAACTCCATCGGCTTTGAGGAGTTCAAGAGAAGGGTCCTGGGATGAAGATCGGCAAGATCAAAAGGGGTGAATCCTGAATGCCTGAAAGTGAGCCGGCCATCCTGGTGGATGGGCTTGTTAAGCGCTATGGAGAACTGCTGGCAGTGGATCATATCAGCTTCCAGGTGAATCAAGGGGAGATCTACGGTTTTCTGGGACCCAATGGCTCGGGAAAGACCACCACCATCCGCATGCTGGTCGGCCTGGCCCAACCCGATGAGGGCCGGGCCAAAGTTCTGGGATACCACCTTCCTGCCGGAATCTCCCAGGCCAAGAGATACATGGGCGTGGTGCCGGACGTATCAAACCTCTATGATGAGCTGTCCGCTCTGGACAATCTCATCTTCATGGCCCGGCTCTATGGGGTGGCGCGCGAGGAGCAAAAGAAGAGGGCAGAGCAGCTTTTGCGGGACTTTGGCCTTTATGAGAGGAGGAAGGACCGATTCTCCACCTTCTCCCGGGGAATGAAGAGGGCTCTTACCATAGCTTGCGCTCTGATTCATGAACCCCGTCTCCTCTTCCTGGACGAGCCGACCACTGGCCTGGACGCAGCCGCCGCCCGGTCCCTGCGCTCTCTCATCTCCGGATTGCGGGAGAAGGGCCTGACCATCTTTCTCACCACCCATTATTTAGAGGAGGCAGACCTCCTGTGCGATCGGATTGCCATACTGGTCCAGGGCAGGATCGTAAGGATCGACACCCCCGCTCATCTCAAGCGCCTGGTGCAGACGGAGTCTCTGGTCGAGTTCACCTTCCAGGGAGATATCCTGCCCCTGGCAAAAGAATTGGAAAGCAGGCTGGGCGAGGCAAAGGCTGCGGTAATAGACCAGAACACGATCCGGATTTATGGGGGCGATCCGGCAGAGGTATTCGATACCATATTCCAGTTCTCTAAAGATAAAGCCATCGGCATTGAGGCTGCCTCTACCATCCGCCCCAGCCTGGAGGACGCCTTTCTGAAGATCGCCGGTCTCTCTCCCCGGGTTATGGCGGCGGAGAAGAGCCCCGGCAAGGGGAGGAGGTGATGGCGGTGGCCTGGCAGGATGAGTTGCGGGGGATCTATCATATCGCCATCAAGGATATGAGAACCTATTACCTCAAGCCGCCTGCACTGAGCTGGGGTATGGTCTTTCCCCTTGCCTGGACCCTGGCCTTCTATCTGCGCAGCCCTGGGGACTTCGCCGAGCTGGTGCCAGGTCTCCTGGCCATGACCATCGTCTTCAGCACCACCGCCGCTGAGGCCGTGGTCATAAACTTCGAGCTGCGCCTGGGCACCCTGGAGAGGCTGCTCTTGGCACCGATAGGCATAACCTCAGTCCTTCTGGGAAAGGTGTTGGGCGGCTTTCTCTTCGGCCTCTTCACCACGGCGATCGTTGCAGGGGCGTCCATTCTCTATATGGGGCTTCACCCTGACATCCTTGGACTGGCCCTGATAGCAGTTCCCTCACTGATGGTCTTCTCCTCGATGGGGGCTCTCTTCAGCGTCGCAGTCAAGGAGGTATTCGAGGCTCAGACGTTGCTAAATCTCCCCCGCTTTCTCATGGTCTTCCTCTGCGGGGTGGTGTATCCGGTATCCGCTCTGCCCGAGGGGCTGCAGCTTCTGGCAAGGCTCCTGCCTCTGACATATACTGTGCAGGGACTGAGGATCTCTTTTTTTGAGCATGCAGATCCACTCTTGTGGAGGGACTTCGCCGCTCTTCTCGTTTTTCTGATTCTGTTTCTGCTTCCAGCTATTCGCCTGCTGCACAGGAGGTTTCGTTAGAATGCTCGACGAAATGCTCGATCTGAAAGGAGAATTGAATGCCGTCCGGGATGGGCTTTATCAGCATATTGCGGACAGGATTTCAGTTGAGAGTGAGGCGGGATTGAGGGATATCAGAGGCCGGACGTTGGTGGCCGATATTCAGGGTCCCCTAAGCGAGCAGGCCCAGGATGATCTGCAGCTGTGCTTTCAGATGGCTGCAGGTTAATCCTGAAAGCCTGGCTTTTGCATGCACATTCAATTTAAATAAGCATGGGCAAAGGCGGAGTCGAGCCCATGCTTTCACCGGAAAATTTCTTATTCCCTGCCGTGCAGAGTATCATCGATGTTTAAGAGAGTTTTTAATTTTGGCCTCAAGAGCCACAGGAAATCCATATTTCCAGTTCTAGTTCTCATTCCAGTTCTGGCTCTTATTCTGATATCTGAACCGGCCCAAGCAGCCACCATCACCGTAAGGCCCGGGGAGAGCATACAGGAGGCCATCGATCTGGCCCATAGCGGCGATGTCATCGAGGTTATGAGCGGGACCTATCAGGGAACCCTGGATATCAAAAAGGAGGTCTATCTAATAGGCGTTGATTCTGGTGATGGTATGCCGGTAATCAACGCCGGTTCAATACTAGGATCGGTATTTTTGACTGCCAATAACAGCCTGATAAGCGGATTTAAGATATTGAACCCGAACGGAGACGGGATAGACGTCATCTCCAGCAACAATACCATCACCAATAACACCATTGAGGCATGCGGAGCTGCCATCTACCTTATGGTCTCAGACAGAAATACCATATCCAATAACAATGCAACTGTCCGCTGCCAGGGGGTGATGGGCCTTCTCTCCAGCGATGGCATAATGCTCGCCCACTCGGATGAGAATCTCATCGAGGGCAACACCGCTTCCGGCGCATCAATGGGCATATACCTTTACTACTCCCACAACAACACCATCTTCAATAACATCGCCCAAAAGAACGATCATGGTATCGCCATCAAGGGGTCAAAGAATAACACTGTGCAGGAGAACTGCGTCTGCGATAGCAAAGAGGAGGGAATTGGCCTTCTCAATGGCTGCAGCGGAAATACGGTCACAAAGAACAATGTGACGAACAACTCCATCGGGATCTATCTGCGGGATTCAAACCACAATATCGTTTATCTGAACGATTTCATCGATAACCTCCAGAATGCCTTGTCCTCTGGCTCAGAGAATAGATGGCATTCACCGGCAGAGATAAGCTACTCATGTGCGAGCAAGGGTTACACCGGCTTTTTGGGCAACTACTGGTCCGATTATGAGGTAACGGACTCAGATGGAGACGGCCTGGGCGATGTCAGCTACCGCTTTGAGTATGACTGCCAGGATGACTATCCTCTTGCGATTCCCGCTTGCGATTTGGTCAAGCCCAGGATAATCCATAAAGGTATGGTGATAGAGAGATAGAGTGGGATGCCTAATTCTCCATTTTTCGCTCAAAAGATCGGGCCTTCCCACTCACTCCTGGCCGTCCTGGCCAGAGCTTACAGAATTAGCTCGTACTTGACCTCGGTCACCGTGCTTCCCCAGATCTGATGAGTCAGCCTCTCCTTCTGAACAAATCCAGCCGAACGATAGAGATTCGCAGCTATGTGAAGGGTGTCCACTGTCCAGAGGAAGACGGACTTATACCCGGAGGTGCGGCCGAAATCCACCGCCTCTTCCACCAGCCACCTGCCGATCCCCCTCCCCCGAATCTCCGGCTGCAGCAGAAGCCAGCGAAGCTGTGCCTCCTCTGCTGAGTGCTCGACTATGGCTACCGAGCCAACGATCCGACCGTCCTCTTCCAGGATCCAGATGCACTCCCGCGAGGACCGAGATTGAGCAAACTCGGCTAAAGGTAGAGCCACATAAATATCAAATGTATAGTCCCAGCCCTGCTCGGGCGCATAGAGGAGGGCATGCATGTAAGTGATATAGCCGATATCCCCTGGGCAAGTGTCATGCCTTATGGAGATCGATGAACAGGGAAAGGGCCTTTTCATCGCCACTCCTGCTAAAAGATCAGCCTGTACTTGACCTCGTTCACAACGCTCCCCCACCTCTCATGCCTCACCTTCAATATCGGCTCGAATCCCACTGATCGATAGAGCTTTTCTGCTATGGTAAGAGCGTCCGCGGTCCAGAGCACAATGGATCGATAACCCATTTCCCAGCTGAATTCCAGGGCCTCATCCAACAGCCAGCTGCCGATTCCCCGCCCCCGGATCTCCGGAGCGAGAAGGAGCCAGCGGAGCTGAGCTTCCTGCTCCGAGCGCTTAATTATGGCCACTGAACCGACGATCCGGTCATCCTGCTCCAGGATCCAGATGCGCTCCTGCAGGGATTGAGATTGGGCAAACTCGGCCAATGGTATTGCTACATAGACCTCAAATGTATGGTCCCAGCCCTGCTCCAGAGCATGGTAGATGCCATGCATGTATATGATATATCCGATATCCCCCGGATGAAAATCATGCCTTATGCGGATCAATGGATAGGGAAAGGGCTTTTTCATGGTATTGGGGATAATTCCCACCTTTATTTAAATAACTTATTCAAATCAATAGAAATTGCCCCGGAGCAAGGCTCGTGGCAAGCATCACCATATTGATCTCCCGGTGCTCTTTCCAGGTGGAACCCTGTTGACTTCTTTCATCCTGCCAGAAACTCTCGATCTCTTCTCTTAGAGGCAAAAAATTCATAAGAGCATCCATGTGGCCGTTCATCTCTCTTTTAGGGAATATATCTGGACGCTCCTGTCTCCATTTTTCCAGCTCCTCTGCGCCAGCAAGTCCAATGGCGAGGCCCAGCTCCCTGAAAGCCAGGCGGTGCTCTGCGGTCCAGCTCAGTTCTCCTCTGCGGAGATAGGCCTCCAGGCCGATCCTGGCAGAGGCCAATACTCTCTTCAAGAGGACTCCGTCTTTCAAAAAGCCCTTGATCATCAACTGGGCGATACGCGAGCCGTCGAACAACAGGCCTCCCAATCCCAGGGGATCGCTGGTGGGAAGAGCAATACCCCGGCAGATCCCGGCCATCTCCGAGATCTCCTCTTTGAGATCCAGAGGCAGAGATTCTGAAAGCCCTTCTCCCGCTGCCTCCAACTCGCAGTAGGTTACATATCCGTCCAGAGGATCATGCTGCCCCATAGATGCGACAGCAGGACGGGAGAGATCGATGCTCATCTTCCAGTACATCCTCTCTTTCCGATATGTGAAGCTGCGGTGAGCGATCTTTGCCAGCTCCACCGCCCACCGCCAGTATGTTGGATCTTCCGTCACCCTAAAGACGCATCGCAGGGCATGCATCCATTTTGTGAGATAATGGTAGTACTGCCCATCCCGTTCCCATTCCAGCCGATCATCGAAGGGCTCCTCGGGTTGGCGTTCGTTTTGGCTCTTGCCGATGCGCAACCCTCCTGCGGTAGGATGGAGTTCTCCTTCTTGCTCGTCCAGGCCGCTGATCCAGCCCTGTCTGAGGTCGTCATCCCGGTGCTTGCCTAAAGTGTGATGCACCTGATCGACGAGAGACAGGCCTAGGCCCAGATAGAGCTCTTCATCAGTCCGGCAGAAGAGCTCGAGATAGTTGCAGACGGCAAAGGCATCCGTCCATAAATATCGCCGCGGGGCTTCTACCCCGTCTGCCAGGCCGGCGAGACGAGCGTACTCCTCCATAATACGGCAGGCTGCTGCCAGATCCCCGGTGTTCCCTCTATTCCGATCCTTGGCCATCATCTCTCCATCCTTCTCATCTATCAACTTTCATTCTCTACCGTCCATATCCTCCCGTAGTTGCTGGGGATGTGGATCTCCCGCCATTCATCTCTCTTTGCTTTGAAGCTGTCCTGGCCATGAATCTCCTCATAGTAGTCGCCTCCCACCGGGAAGGGAAAGTATGCCTTCTGGTCGCTATCTGTGAAGTTGAGGGCCACCAGGCTGAACACTTCCCCTGCCTGACGGGAGAAGAGCAGCAGTCCCCGGGACTGGTACCTCTCTGGGTCATCATAGAACCAGTGCTCTCCCCGGAGGAACTGGGCCTTTCTTCTCAGCTTCAATAGCCTTCTGGTCAGCCAGATGGTCCTCTTGCCAATGGGATCGTAGAAGTAGTCCCACCTCATGGGCCGGAACATCACCACCCTTCCCATACCGCTCTCCGGCAAGAAATAATTCTCGCCCAACTCCTGGCCCTGCCAGATCAGGGGAATCCCCCGGGCAGTCATTAAGGCAATCAGATAGGGCTGGACCTTGTACCAGCAGCTTCTGTCTCCTTCTTTCAGAAGATCGTTGTCATCCCTGGTGATAGTACGGAAGTTGCAGACGAAGCGATAATGGTCGTGGTTCTCGATGTACTGCAGTGCGCTCTTGCTGATGACATCCTCATTGATCTTCACTGATGTTGGATAGCCACAAAGGCCCAGCCGGTGGCCTAGGTAGGTCAGCCGCCCAGCCAGGTCGCATGCCTCTGCTTTAGACACAGCAGTGGCGGCATCAAATGTTTGGTTCTGCCAGGTGCTGCTGCTGTAGGTCTTCTCCAGAACCTCTTCCGGGCCCTCCAGCTGCTCAGCACACTGGATGAGGCAGATCTCATCACCCTGAAAGAACCTCTGCCAGTAGTCCATTGATCCTCTCATTCCCTCGACCAGCTTATAGGTATGATAGACCAGATTGGCATAACCCTGGCCTACAGGCCCGTCCCAGTAGTTGGGAACGCAGTCGTACCTGAATCCATCCACATGATAGGTCTTCAGCCAATGATGGTTGACTGTAAAGAAGAAATCGCGGGTCAGGCGCCGATTGAAGTCGGTGCTTTCTCCGAAAAGGTTTTTGGCGAAGTCCCCTAAAAACGGATTTTCACCAAAGCCCATCTCCCGATAGAGGTAGGAGTAAGGAAATAGACTGTCAGTATGGCCATAGACCATATCCAGTATGACGGCTATACCCTTTTGATGAGCAGAATCGATCAGCCTCTGCATATCTCTTCTCTTGCCGAACCTCTCATCTACCCCGAAGTAGCCGATGGGCAGAAACCCCCAGTCGGTGGTATTGGATATATTGGTTACCGGCATGATCTCTATGCAGTTGACCCCCAGGTCCTGCAGATATTCCAGATGGCGAGTGGCAGTCTTCATGTCCCCGCCGAACTCATTGATCATCAGCTCGTAGATTATTAGATCCTCTTGCCTGGGAATCCTCCATAGCTCTTCCTCATCGCTCCATACATGGGGCTCATATCCCAAGGTGAAAGCGGAAAGTTTTCCGATACCAAACTCCCGCGCATAAGGATCTATGATCCAATCGATGGTATCCTTATTCCTTCTCTCCAGAAAATAGCGATACACATATCTGCCCGGCTTGCCCCAGGCGGATTTTTTATGGGGCTTTCCGGAGGTGTCTATCTCCACCTGGCCATGCCAGTACTCTCCATATTCCGGATCAATTGAGCATTCCATCTCGAAGGTCTTCGCCGGCACATCTTGCAGGAACTGGTCAGTTTCATGAATTATCTTGACCGAGATCCGATTGCCATCCTCATCCGATACCCAGGGCAGGAACACCCCGAAGTCAGCTATGCCCTCCGGAGTACACCTGGCTCCCAATTTTTCCAGTGGCAAGATATTCATCCCAAATTCCCCATTGAATCAAAGAGAGAGGCCCATTATAATTTGGTTCATGAAGCTGAGAAAACCTTATGCAGGGCTATAATGAGATTTGCTAGTAATCATAGATAAAGATTATGAATTTATAAATAGGTAGATATGCAGATATATATACATGCAAAAGTAGATATTCAGATATATATACATGCAAGAGTAGATATGCAGACATATAAATTTGTAAATAGATAAATATATGAATATCAATATGGCTGGGGAGGGTGAAATATCGAGGATCACAGATATATCCTTTAGATGATACAAACCTCTTCAGCCATGTACACCATAATCGCCTGTGGTATCTTCGAGGATGAGATCGAAAAAATAAGGTCTGATCTTGGTTTTCCCGTTCAGGCTCGCTACCTTGGCCCTGGCCTGCATGTCAACTTCGATGAGCTCAGATATGCCCTGAATGAGGAGCTGAACAGGGCTTCGTCGGATGGCAGCCAGGGAACAATAGTAGCCTATGGCCAGTGCCATCCCCAGATGGATGAGATCCTCAAACCATACCACGCCGCCCTGGTCGATTGTCAAAACTGCGTGGACGCCTTCATCACTCGTAAGGCGGTGGAAGAGAAGGCGCGCGAAGGGCTCTTCTTCTATCTCTCCCCCGGCTGGTTGGCTGCCTGGAGGGATATATTCGATCGATTGGGATGGGACCCGGAGATCGCCCGTCTGCAGATGGGCTCATTCAAGGGATCGATCTACATTGATACTCTGAAGGATGCTGCATCGCGAGAGGAAGAGCTGCTTGAGTTCTTCGATTTCACCAATCTGCCCTTCACCATCATCCCCGTGGAGCTGGACCATTTCAAATCACTGATTATAAAAGCCAAAGAGAGCTTGGAGGCCTGAGCTTGGACGAGCTGGAAGAGATTAAGAAGAAGAAAATGGAGAAGATGATGAGAGAGATGAATAAACCCGATGAACCAGCCATAGAGCTGCCAGGAAAGCCGATCATAGTCACAGACTCAACCGTCGATGCCGCTGCCAGCCAGTATCCTGTCCTCATCCTGGACTGCTGGGCGGAGTGGTGCGGTCCCTGTCGGATGATCGCTCCGATAATCGAGCAGTTGGCCCAGGAGATGAAGGGACGGGTGGTTTTTGGCAAGCTGGATGTGGACAAGAATCCCCAGACGGCAAATAAATACAGGATCTCGGCGATCCCCACCCTGATGGTCTTCAAGAACGGAAAACTGATCGATAAGCTTGTGGGCGCATATCCCAAGCCCACACTGGTGGCAAAGATCCAAAAGTACCTTTGAAGGTCGCCCTCACGGGTACTCTTTGATCTTTTTTTGCAGCACGAGCAGATCTCCCGAAGACCCTGTGCCCTCCTCAGGGTATGGCATTAGGAAGCATTATCACAGGATATCCTGTGAGGTTATAGACCTCTCTGATTGGGAGGTTATCTGGTGCCTGATATGTGGGCTTGGTCCTTGAGTACCGATTCTGGCTGAAGAGCGGAGTTATGCTATCGGAATTGAATTCGAATTTTGATACCGATCCAGATCTTTGGCTGAGGTCGAACTTGGCCCGTGGCTCAAGTCCGATCTCTCTGTTGACTACCTGGCTGCTTCTATTCTCACCCAAAGCGTTTGCTTCCCTGGAGCTCCTGCCTCCAGCACGCAGTACCTTGCCCTCCCTGGGGGTCATGCCGGTCTCATTTTTTGTGATGAGTTCTTTAGTGATCAAATCATTTGTAATGTTCTCTCTGCTGCTTTGCACCTCCTCAGCCCAAGCCAGAGATACGATGGCTACCAGAATGACCAGGATGCTCACCAGGCAAAAAGAGGTGCATTTCATGGCTTGTTCCCTTCTGCTTTCTCAATTGGCTCGAATTCTTATTCTCCTGAAGAGGATCAAGGCCAGCATCGCCACTCCGGCAAGACCGACTGGAAGACCCGAACTCTTTGTCTCATCCAGGGCACTTCTCCTCACTATGGCCTTGGCCTCGATGATATTCTCCTGCAGGTCAATTATGCTGCCATCCTGCCCGATCAAGGAGGTTTGCAGCTGATAGACCCCTGGCTCAAGGGTAGAGTTCCAGGTGATCTCCACCGTCTCATCGTCCCCGGCCAGTAGCACAGGGGTTTTCCTCTCGGTGACATTTAGAATCTCTCCCCCATCTGAGAGGGTAAACCTGAGATATCCCTCAAATGGAACCCGCGAGTTGCCCATAACGGTAGCGCTGGCCCCGGTCTCATCCTGATAGGTCTCAGTTATCTTGGCATCCTCGACTGCCACAAAGGGGCTCATAAAGGCCCTGGTCTGATTGTGGTTCAACTCCACGATCTTGACCCGTCCCTCATATGTCCGGCCACTCTCCAGTATGGGCTTCCATTCATAATCCTTCTGAATGGCCGTGGACATGATCCCGGAGATGGGCACTGCTCTCTCTCGGGTAACATAGATCGCCTGATCTCCCTGAATCAGCATATAGTAGATGTCCACAATGGTCGGATCGCGGGCGCTTATCGCCATATGGAGGCCGCGGGAGTCAGCACGAAAATCGCGTACGTCAAACCTTACCGGCTCAACACCGCCGTAATAAAATTTATAGCATCTCTGGGAAGGCACCACCTTACCTTCGCCCTCGCCCGCATCATCTCTGCTGCCATCTTCTCTCTCATCATCTCGCAAAGTGGCGCAGGCTGAATAGCTTCCCTTATCTGCATCCAGCTTCGGCCAGCGAACGATATAAGTGCCCGGACCATCGACGTCCAGCCTTTTGCTGCTCAGAATCCTGTTGTCATGGATCATATCCATCTGCAGAACCCCATCTCCTCTTCCAACCAGGGTGACATCGGCAGAATCGATATTGGAGTAGAGGGTGGAGATCTCTATGGACTGAGCGGTTGCTGCCAGGGCCATCAGCAGGGCGAAAGCCGCAAGATGACGGATAAGACGGATAGAGCATTTTTTCATGGGACGAAACCTGCCAGGCAATCTGTCATTTCTGAATGGGTTTAAAACTAACGTGTCGAAATAGGAGTCACAAGACCGGCCAGGTTGACAGGCAAGAGCGCAAGAGCGCTGACAACCCTGGCCAGCAGGTATCAGGCTTCTTGGGCTCTCCAGATCCCTGGTGATCAGATCGATAGATTATGGGTAAACGGCGCGATGATGCTTATCAGCAGGCTGGTCAGGATCAGCCAGGTGAAAACAGCAACTGCAGTCCTGGTGAGCCTCTCTGCCTCCTCAGGCGGGACCAGCCGCTCAAAGCCCGTCTGGACCAGATCTCTGAAGATGTGCCCTCCGTCCAGGGGACCGGCAGGAAGACAATTGAAGAGGCCTGCATAAAGGTTGATCCAACCTATCCAGAGAAGGAAGTTCGCTATCCAGAAGAACCTCTCACCCAGAGGCTCCGCCCATCCGGTCGGCTGGTAGACCGCAGTCAGCCAGCCGCTGAATCCCGGAAACCCCTTCTGGGTGAAAGGCCGGGAATTCCGGAGAAGGGCAGGCCTAGCATGTAAGTGAAACCCTCTATACCGTTTTTCGGTATGCTCTTCAGGATTTGGAGAAACTGGCTGGCAGGAGCTTGCTGGAATACTGCCCCTCCGGAGTAGATGGCGTTCCCGGATATGCCGATGCCGATGAAGCCCGTGCCCGCTGCATTCGAATCCTCTTTCTGCTCATCCTCCTGGCCGCTCGCTGAGGTGAGGTTGACCTCAAAGCTCTTGCCGTCTCCGGTGGTGATGGTGATGATCTGGCCGGGACGGGTAAGGTTCATCTGCTCTCTGAAGCTCTCAATATCTTCGACCTCTTTGCCATCGATTTTAGATATGACGCTCTTCGCTGGCAGGCCGACAGCATCGGCAGGCGAGGCCGGGAAGACGGAGGCGACCATGATACCCCTCTTCGTCTGGCCAGGGAGGAGAAGGACCTCCTTTTGGCCGTTGTGCATGACCTCAATCTCCGCCGTAGTGCTGCCTAAATTGCTATAGAGGTCTTCAATCCTTATCGCATCTATGCCGTTGACCCGCAAGAGTGCCATCCCACTCTCAAAGCCAGCCTCCTCTGCTATTGAGCCCTCCTGGACATTCACCACAATCAACCGGTCCACAGGGGAGATGGAGCCCAGAACCGGTCCAAAGAAAAGGGCCATGGCCAGTGCTGCCACCAGGAAGTTGGCTATGACCCCGGCGGAGAGAATTCTGATCCTGGCGGCCTTGCTCACCAGGGGGGGCTTATCCTTGGTGCCGAAGAGATCCTCATCATCAGGTTCGACAAAAGCGGCTATCGGGGCAACGAACAGGGTGACTATACCCATGGACTTGACCCGTACACCCTCTACCCGGGAGAGGATGCCATGAGCGAACTCATGCACCAGCATGGTGATGAATAGAGCAATCCAACCCCAGAAAAAGGGGATGTACTCGTTCAGACCGGGAATGAGCAGGATATTTCTGGGGGCATTGTAGCTGCTGGGCTCAGGTGGAGAGAGGATCATCAGATAGGTCATGAGCAAGACCAGCCTCAGGAAGTAGACCATGCTCAAGACCACCAGGGGGATTCCCAGGGAGACAACAACTCTCCAGAAACCCCTGGGGCGGCTGAGCCTGTCAAGCAGATTCAAGCCCCGGGTGGTGCGCAGGAATATGAGGAGCGGTATACCGGATATCCCTCCCACGGTCACTCCTCTCTTCCTCCACGCTTCGCTATCCCTCAAGGGCAATAGGATAATGGAATACAGGCCGATCAATGCCGCTGCTATGAGCAGCCAATCGATTAATTCCAGCTGCAGATCGAAGCTCAAAAACCCAGCCTCATGAGATCAATTCAAACGGGCCCTAGAGAATGCCCTGCTCTTTCAGCTCCTCTTTGGCCAGATCCTCATGCTTCCTTTCCAGGAAACTATAGACATTTCCATGTGGCGCACCATCCAGGAGCATCTCAATGGCCGCCCGGGCCACTCTGATCTGCTGGGGATAACCGAGGATGGCCACCGTCTTGCCATAGACTGAAACCTTGGTGCCAGAGAGCTGCTCCATCATCTCCCTCGACCTTCCATCCTTGCCGATGATTCGCCCTTTTAGCCGTTCCATATCGCTCCTGGTGCTTGCTGACTTGGATATATCGAGCACATCGAGCATCAACATCTCGTCGTCTAGTATTGCCAGTGCCCTCTCTGGGGAGAATCCTCTGCCAATAGCCTTCACCAGGTCAGTGACCCTCAATACCTGCAATGGATCTTCTGCAGATGTGACGGAAATTGTGCCTGTCTCGCTGTCTATCGCCAGAGAGGTCTTCGTCTTCTCTTCTATGAAGTGCTTCACTGAGCCATTGGGGCCCACCAGCACACCTATCCGTTCTTCTGGGATCTTAATATCCATTGTCAGTCTCCTTCATTTTGATCTGCTGCTCTCTATATTCCATCTCTTATCCTCTTTGTTCGACCCGTCTATTGATCGATTAAACCAGATATTCACTGATCCGGCTTTTCATATCCCGGGTCGATCGCATCTCTATCTCGATCGGGCTCTTGGCTCTTTCTGCTCTTTTCCTCTCCATCCTTCTTGATCCGGGCCCAGATCTCCTCGGATGATCCTATAGAATACTTTTTCTGGAAGTAATGAACTATATTGGAGATGTCGCGCTCCAGGAACCTTCTGGACTGGGGATGGTCCAGGGTTACCGATTGGCCCATATCGATTATCACTGGCTCGCCGTCATCGTAGAGAATATTGAACTCGCTCAGGTCGGCATGAACAAGCCCGGCCTGATTATAGAGCAGGGATATGTATTCGACGATCTTCTGATAGACTCGTTCCGCCTCTGCCGCATCCAGCTTGACATACTTCAGGGGTGGAGCGACATAATCCCCTCGACCGATCAGCTCCATCACCAGAATATTCTCTTTCATGGCTATGGGATGGGGCACCCGCACTCCCACCTCCTCCGCCCGCAAGAGGTTGCGGTACTCTTTGCGGGTCCAGGCAGAGACAATGGCTCTCTTAGTGCCCTTAACACTGCCGAATCTGGGATCGCCATGCAGGTAATCTTGCATCACATTGAAGTTGCTGGTAGAAATACGATAAATCTTGAGGGCAAGCTCTCTTTTGTTTTGCAATGCCCTGAATATATTCGCCTCTTTTCCAGTGCAGACGGAGCCTCCCAGAGCATCTATGACCCCCTTCTTCGCCAGGCTGTACAGGTCCATCATGGTCCGCTTATCAAAGACCGCATCCTCGATTTTCAGGTCATCAGAGTCTTTGATCCTGGTGCGAAGAACATCAATGCGAGCATCGAAATACCCATCCTCGCTGCGTCTGCTCATGATTTGTCTATCCGGCTTAAGAAGAGCCTTTCAGAAAACCTTTGCGCTGCAGCCAATCCACTTGGGGACCGGTATATCTCCAGACCACATCCGCCTTCTCATTCTGGAACTCCCAGGGGATGATTATGACCACGTCACCCTCTCGGATCCAGATCCTCTTCTTCATCTTTCCCGGTATGCGGGCCATCCTGGTAACGCCATCTATGCCTCTGACCTTGATGCGATTGGAGCCAAGCAGGCTTTCTACGTGACCGAATATCTCTCTATCCTGTTTACGAGGGAGGCGGACCCTGGTTATTACTGCTCCTTCCTCCCCGCCATTACCACTATTGTACAGCTTATCACCTCAAATAATAATTACAGACCTCACATCAGATGTTGGATTGATGAGCACAGGCAGTGTTGAGATCGCTACCCGGCCGAGATTTTAGCCAGAGCAGCTTCTTGCACCACCTCAATCGAAAATGACGCTTAAATAGTTAAAGCTTGTGTCGATCCAAATCCGAAATGGGCCCGACGCGATTCGAACGCGTGATCCCCGCCGTGTGAAGGCGATGTCATAACCAGCTAGACCACAGGCCCTCGAGTAAGGAAGTAAGGGATCAGATATTAGTATCTTGCCCTAGGGAAAATGGCCGAGCCGATTTTTGGGAAGGACGGGTGGAATTATTTAAATACTAATGCGCGAGCTTAATTAAATGAATGAGTTCGATGATCAGAAATCCCGTTTATCTCCTATATGAGCGGCTGCTCAAGGCTCAGGTTCTAGCCAGCAAGCCAGTGGAGCATGTGGCGATAATCCAGGATGGAAATCGCAGGTATGCCAGGAGGAAGGGGCTCTCGAATTTTCTTGGCCATAGCCTTGGCGCTGAAACCTCGGAGCGGGTCTCGGAATGGTGCCTGGAGATGGGGGTGCACCATCTCACTCTTTATGCTTTTTCCACTGAGAACTTCAGCCGGGAAGAGACGGAGAAGCGCTATCTATTTGATTTGATAAAAAAGAAGTTCAGCGATCTGAGAATCTCGAAGAAGATTCATCATAATAGGGTGCGGGTGAGGGCCATCGGTCGGCTGGAGATGCTGCCCGATGACCTGAGGGAGGAGATCCGATTGACTGAGGAGGCCACAAAGGATTACGATAGGATGTATCTGAATGTGGCCCTGGCTTATGGGGGCCAGAGGGAGTTGGTGGATGCAGCCCGCTCTTTAGCCCGCCTGGTGGGGGAGGGGAGGATAAAAGCAAAGGACCTTGATGAGACGCTCATTGCCCAGCATCTCTATCCCCAGGATGGCATTCCCGTTCCCAAGGTGGATCTGATCATCCGGACGGGTGGGGATTTTCGCACCTCAAACTTCCTTCCCTGGCAGGCCAATGGCAATGAATGTGCCGCCTACTTTTGTGCCCCCTTCTGGCCTGAGTTTCGCAAGATCGACTTTCTGCGGGCCATCAGGACGGCGCAGACCCGGGCCTCATGCCAATAAGCTTAATAACCTGAAGCATGCCATGAGGGATGTTCTTGTCCCGATGGGGTAGTGGATATCCCGGAGGCCTGCGGAGCATCTTTCGCGCAGAGAGCCTTCAACCCGGGTTCGAATCCCGGTCGGGACGTATCTTTGCATTTCGTCTGATTATGCTGATTGAAGCTCTGCCACTTATTTTAACGGTTTTAGGGTTTAAGGGATAGTTTAATACCGAAAGGATGCCAGCGCTACTGGATGCATCGCATACTGGTCAGCAATGATGATGGCGTTTATGCCTCCGGTCTTGAGGCGGCGGCGAAGAGCGTTCAGGGCCTGGGCGAGGTGACGGTTGTTGCACCCTCCGGACAGAAGAGCGGCGTTGGTAGATCGATCTCCGTCTTCGAGCCCTTGCGCTATGCCGAGGTGAACCTTAACGGTTTTCAGGCTTATGCGGTCACAGGGACGCCGGTGGACTCGGTCATCATCGGCATCTTTGCCATCATGAAAGAGATGCCCGATCTGGTGGTCAGTGGAATCAATGTGGGCGAGAACATCAGCACCGATACCGTTACCACCAGCGGGACCATAGGAGCAGCGCTGGAGGCGGCCAGCTACGGCATTCCCGCCATTGCCGCCTCCATTCAGGTGGTCGATCAGGGTGACAAGTTCGATATGCACCATGGGGCCAAGTATAGATTCGAGGTGGCCACCTATTTCCTGCGCAGGGTAGCGACCAGGGTCTTAGAGTCCGGCCTTCCGGAGGGGGTGGATCTGCTTAACCTCAATGTTCCCGCCGGGGCCAGCGAGGATACGGAGATAAAGGTCACCCGTCTGGCGCGAAAGATCTTCAAGACCGCAGTGCAGGAGCGCTTCGACCCTCGGGGACGGCCCTATTACTGGATAGATGGAGAGCTGATATGCTGCGACCAGGAGGGGACCGATGTGCAGACCATCTATCAGGATAAACTGGTTTCCCTGACTCCCCTAACCCTGGACTCCACCGCCAGGATCGATATGAAAGAGCTGGAAGACCTCTTCTAGCCGCCGGCTTCCCTCAGATCACTCCTTTGGTGCTGGGGATGCCCACACTTCCTTTGGCCGCCGCCTGGCGGAGGGCCAGTCCCAGGGCCTTGAAGATGCACTCCATCTTGTGGTGGTCGTTTTCCCCGTAGAAGCGGATATGAACTGTCAGCCCGGCTGCCGTGGAGAGGGATTCCAGGAAGGGTCCAAGGGCCCTCTCCCCCCGAAACTCCCCGGAGAGGGCCAGGTAAGGCCGGCCGCTGAAGTCCAGCGCTAAATCTGCTAGCGCCTCGTCCATGGGAACCGAGGCCGATCCATAGCGGTATATACCGCTCCGGTCCCCCAGGGCATCATCCAGAGCCAGGCCGATGGCCCTTCCCAGAGCCTGGGCTCTCCAGAAGCCCTCATCCGCTTCCGCCATCAGGTCCATGTTCGCCGTGCGGGCCAGGGCAGTTAGCATATGATCAAGAAATCCCCATCCCGATGCGGTTTCCGCCCGGCCTGATCCGTCCAGTTCGATCGATGCTCTTGCCCTGCAGTCTCTGTACAATCCCTGTCCTCTTCCCTTCCTTTTCGCCATTTGCCATCACCTATCCTTCTAGAGCCCTCAGAGTAGCTGAGACGCTCAGCTTTCCGGTGTAAATGGCCGTGCCGGCTACAGCCCCGGCAGCGCCGGCATCCCTCAGTGCGAGGACATCCTCTTCCGTCGTGACCCCGCCGGCAGCAACAACCGGTATTCTGAGGGCACTAACCAGCTCTTGTGTGGGTTTGATATCGATTCCTCTCTCCCTGCCTTCAACATCGATATTCGTGAAGAGGATGGAGCCCGCGCCCTTCTCCTGGAACAGTCTGCCCAGTTCCACTGCCCTCTTGCCCAGGGTCCTCTGCCAGCCCTCTGTGGTCACAATTCCTCGCCTCACATCCAGGGCTACCATTATCCTCTCTCCTCCGTGCTCTTCCGCCAGGCGGACGATCATATCAGGGTCTTTCAGGGCGGCTGTGCCCAGTATCACCCGATCTGCGCCCAGGCGGAGGACATCTCTCGCATCCTCTTCCGAGCGGATGCCTCCTCCCACCTGGATGTAGACGTCCAGCTCCTCGACGATCTGGGCCAGTATGGGGGCGTTCACCCTCCTGCCCTGGATCGCTCCGTCCAGGTCGATGATGTGCAGATGGTCGGCGCCCTCCCCAATCCAGCGCTCAGCCTGGGCGAGGGGGTCATCTAGGGCCACCACTTCCGTTCCTGGAACCCCCCCCACCAGTTGCACGCACTTGCCGCCTCGCAGGTCCACTGCAGGAAAGAATGCAAACTTCATGCTGGTCAATTTGCATCAAATAGACCTTAACCGTTTCGATATATTGATCTTATCTCCCGGTTGCCTGCAGTCGGCTCTCTTTCTTCAGGCCACTGGATCAGACGAGAGACCTCCGCCCTTCTGCCGGCAGGCTCTAAAGCAAAGATGGATGATTCTCTGCTATGAGATGGACAGCTTTTAATTCGATTCCCCAGGCCGGGAGAGAGGTGATCGGAATCCTGGTCGTTATCCTGCTGCTGACGGCAGCGTCTGAGGCCTTGCCCTCCCAAAATCACAGCTGGACAGAGGCCCCCTGGGCAGACAACCAGGCCGTGAAAACGGATGGAAATGCCACAGTTCTTTCCCCGCCCCTGGCCTTCAACCTGAGCGGTGAAGAGATCCCCTCGCTGAATATTGGCGGCCAGGTATTGAACCTCTCGGATTATGTCCCTGGCCCGTTCTCCTGCCAGCTCTGGATACGAAAAGATAAGCAGTGGAGCCATTACCTCGAAGCCTTCCGTGGAGAGGATGTGGATATCATCCTCTATATGCCCAGATACGGCAATGTGGACCTCTATCTCATTTCCTATGCCAGCGGCTCACGGAATCACTGGAGCTTCAAGCTGCTGGAGGGATATCATCTCCTCAGGCTGACGACGGAGGAAGAGGGGAGGCACTTTTTGCTAGCCGCTCAGAAAAATGAGCCGGGCAATTCCCTGATCCTGGATGTTATATCTAGACCCAATACAACTTCCATCACCCCGCTGGATGTGTCCCTTATCCCCATTGGCAAGGCCAGGGTGACGGTAAAGAGCGAGAAGATGAGAGGATATGATGTCTATTTGGACGGGGTATTCTATAGCAGCGATATAGGCGACGGCTCCATTGATGGCATTGCCAGTTTCACTGTCAGCTCGGACAAGACCCATACCATAACCATATCTCAAAGAGATATTCAAGGAAATATAGTAAACATAAGCGAGCATACCAGGAGCTTCAAGAGAAGTGTTGCCTATACGCTGTTGATAGAATGAGTGTCACATGGGCAAGAAGGAGGGATGAAAGGCTTCTCGCTTTTCAGATCCCCTTCGCCCCCACCATTAAAACGCTGATCCACCCGTTTCGTAATCAGGCTCCTCTATACTCTATCCTCTATCNTGCACCTCCTTGCCGTTGGACATGCCCCTGCTCGCCCTCAGCAGGGCCCAATCGGCTCTGGTTCCTGTTCTCTTTCCGTCAGGGATCCGGCCATAGGTGAAGTAATTTTTGCTTTGGTCGATTTGATGGGATGCCCTATCCGCCACCTCGCCCTGGGCATTGTAAAGGGAGACAGTACCGTTGCCTGTTGTCACCCAGGTATCCAGGCCCTCTGCCACCTTAAAACCCAGTGGATCGATGATGCCGCTCAGAGGGATGGTGCCTTTCCAGGCCTCGTCTTCGATCTCGACCGTCCAGCCGGTCAGGTCCACAGGATCCATTCCCGTATTGTAGATCTCCACCCATACCGATTCGTTGTTCGGCGCGCTCAGTTCGATCTCATTGATGACTACATCGCATATCCCAGGAGCTGAGACTGCCATCAAGCAGAAAAAGGCCAGAAGCGCTCTGGAGCCATCATTAATTACAAGATTCCTATCCGATTTCATTCAGTACACCCTAAATCTAATTGATGCTCAATAGAGGTATCTATCCAGCAGCCTCAGCGAGTGTTAGAGGCCCCGCGGGTTGCAGAGGCCAGACCCCAGTCGCCATCGGTGTTTGTATCATATCCGTCCGGATGCCGGCCGAAGGTGAAGTCATTTCCCAGGCTGTCCCGTCGAAGGGCGGTCCTGTCCATTTCCTCACCAGATGCCGTGTAGAGAGTACCGTATCCGCCTTCAGAGTGGTTCCAGGATTCCTGGCCTTCCAGGACATAGAATCCGCCTGCAGGGAGGATCGTCCCCTCGGGAACTGCTGGTAGCTTGCCCTTCCAGCTGCCATCGGTGATGGTTGCCGTCCAGCCGCTGATGTCCACGCTCTCATTTCCTGAGTTGTAAAGCTCGATCCACTCCGCTCCTCCCTCTGGAGGGTTCAGTTCTATCTCATTTATGACCACTGATGCCATCGCGCTGAAAGCCAAGATAGTCAATGCAGCGGCAAGAGAGATTGCCTTTGAATTTGATCCCAACCCTATCACTTCTTTCCGTCTTTTTTCCCTCAAGACCGAAAGGAGACAGACCATCTTTATCCATCTCCTCCGATCGCACCATCAATGATTTTAATACTGTTTGGTATCAGATTTCTGCTATATTACCATATCGCAGTCTCTTGCATCTTCAACGAAGGTCGGAGGGAAAATTCTGCAGTACTCTGAAAAATAAATTAGGAAAACCCTATATAGTTAGAGAGTTATAAACTGCTTTTGATAAACCCGGAGTAGTCGAAAGGAGATAATCGGGAAATAGCAATGAGGTGGAGTGAATGAAATTGGCTATTCTACCATTCAGGCCAGCAGCTACAGGGTTCTTGATCTCTCTCTGTATCATTCTTGGCCTTTTGATAGTGAATCCTGCCACCGCCCAGGAGGGCAAGTATGCCCATTGGACAATACCCCTTGGCGATGAGATAAATACCTATGCAGAACTCGACACAGTTGTGCCTTCTGCACTTAATGTTGAGCCTTACGAACAGAAGATCCTGAATTATACTGGGGGTAAGGATATCAAGACCTCTATTCTCCTGAATGGGAGCAGAGTAGATATCTTTCTTTTATATCCCTGCCAGCCTCCGGAGGGCTTGCTGGATGCAGAGGGTTTGAAATCCCTGCTCGCCACCGCCGATGAGATCATATTACTGGCCAACTATAGCGAATCCGAGCTATCCATTGACGGCCGGCCTGCTATCTGGGGAGTGCTGGGGTCATCAGTATTCGCTGCCTACCAGCCCACCAACCAGACGGCGGCATTGATAGTGATAGAAGGCAACCTGGATGAGAATACAGTACTTGATCTGCTGGTTAACATGAATATAATCGTGGACGAGAGCGTAACCCCAATCCCCCCTGGCTATTGCTCGGATATCAGCGCAGTTGCCGATGATGCAGCTGCCATAGCTGCTGATGCCACAGCTGCCTCTGAGGCTTCGATGGATGTGGCCGGGGTGGTGGATGCCTCTGCTGGCACAGAGAAGCCACAGCCAGAAGCAGTGACCCAGACGACATCAGATCCAGCGCAGAGCCGCAAGGATAGGGCCGAGGCGGACCGAGCAGCGGCCTTGGCAAAGCTGGATGAGGCCAAGGCGGCCATCAGGAAGTAAAAAGATAATTCCTGCAGCCTTCAGGGCCATCTGATGGATTTGGGCCAATCAATGTTTATCGGACTTGGATATATCGGCATCAAGTGCAGAAAGGTCCGGACATCAAGTCCGATAAATATTTTATTAATTTTTGTCTGCATTTAAAGAAAGCATCTCTTTGCAGCAATCACATAAAAATTGCAGATCAGACCAAAACCTTTTAACCAGGCTGTTAGTAATAGAAATCTGTAATGACCTAAACACATACAGGAGGTGTATTAGATGCCATACGCAAACATTAGCGAGCTGCCCAAGAGCGTCCGAAATCTGCCCAGCCGGGCCAAGATCATATACATGAAAGCCTTCAATAGCTGCTGGGAGGAACTGGAATTAGAGGATGAGGCGGCTCGCGATAGGGCATCTCACGAATCCGCCTGGTCGGCCGTAAGAGAGCAGTACGAAAAGGACGACGAGACCGGTGAGTGGGTTAAGAGCGATGCATATGTCGGAAGACGCTCGCGCCATCGCAAGAGCAGATCCAGTGGGACCTCTTTGCAGGCAAAGGCACATGCATGATGTCCGAAATGAGATGCTGATAGAGGAATTGACTCAATGGGTTTCAATTGAGCCCCTCTTCAGCTATCTTGAAGGCCATAATCAGAATATTCTCCTATAAATAAAATAAAAAGAGCTCTTTTAGTAGGAAAAGCTTTTTGCTGGGAAGCCCCAAGCTACCTGCCTACGAACAAATTCAAATCGAATCGGTTTGTTACAGGAGTTGTGGAGCATGTCCAAAGATATTCTGGAAAAGGGCGCCATCGTTCAAAGGGATAAAGAGACCTTTGCCATCGCCCCCCATATTGCAGGCGGCATAATCGATCCCGCTGGCCTTCGAAAGATCGCTGATGTAGCAGAGAAGTATAATGCCAAGGTATTGAAGATCACCTCCTCTCAGAGGATTGCCATAGTGGGCATTGAGGAGAAGGATATCGACAATGCCTGGGCGGACCTGGGCATGAAGGCTGGGGCGGCCATAGGCCTGTGCGTCCGCAGTGTCAAGATCTGCCCCGGAACAACCTTCTGCAAACGAGGCCAACAGGATGCGGTGGGCGTGGGATTGAAGCTGGACGAGAGGTACCATGGAATGGTGCTGCCCTGGAAGTTCAAGATAGGTGTATCGGGATGCGCTAACTCCTGTGCTGAGCCGGCGGTAAAGGACATCGGCCTGATCGGCACAGCTAAAGGATGGCGTCTCTTGGTGGGTGGCAGCGCCGGGGTCAGGCCGAGAATAGGCATGATGCTGGCGGAGGGCCTGTCAGATGATGAGGTCTTCGCTCTGGTTGATAAGATTATCAAGTTCTACAAGGAGCATGCCAAGAAGCAGCGTATGGGCGACTTCATAGAAGAGATCGGCTTTGAGACCTTCAAAAAAGAGATCCTGAAATAGGGCATTTCAGAATCGAATTAATGGGCTTGAGGCTGACAATAATGTGTCGCCTCACGATTTTTATTATTTAGCAGCTCCTATGCCCGATCCTGCACCATATGCTGTGCTGTATCCGCTCCCGTATTCAGGAGAATATATCGGCCAGTAGTATGAGCTGTATGGGCTGGCTGACCCAGGATTCAGATAGGGATTGGAGATGCTGTACGAATACCCCACGCCAGGAAGGTAGTACTGCCCATATGGTACATAATCACTGTAGAGGAACGCATAGGCTTCCAGCATCCAGAGGGCATCCTCATAATACTGCTTGCCCGGACAGGTCCCCTCGTAGAATGACTTCAGATCGCAGTAGCCTCCGTCTGGAAAATAGCAGTTCCCGTCTTTAGGACATCCACCATGATTGACACAATAGGCCTCCATTGCGTTCCTCGCCACGCAGCCGCTGCCGCTGCTCATGCCGATAGCCGCCGCGGGATTCAGTATCATCAGGAGCAGTGCTGACGATATCAGTGCTATGCTTATTCTCATTATATCCCCCACTTGTTTGCCATTTCATTCTGTTCCAGGCTATGAAAGATTTTTGGTCGAAGCCAAGATACGAAAAAAAGGGGCCTGGGAGAAGGCCCAGGCCAATACCCCGGCTGATTGGGGATCTGCATATGATGGGTTTTGATGCCGAATTTTAGAAGGCTCAAGACCTCTTATTGGCAAATCCCAGGTGGGTCACGCTCTCGTTTATAACCTCCACGGTTATCTTACCCTCAGCGGGGGAGACCAGTGTCCACCCTGCCTGCAGGACCTCTTTGATTGTATACTTACCGGGAAGCTGGTTGAGGAAGACGAATTTTCCGTCTGATGCTGTATTGACGCTCTTGATCACCACTCCCTCAGGCTGTTCAAGGTTGACGGTCCAGTTGGCAAGCCCTTCCTCGATGACATTCTTTACCCCGTTTCCGTTCAGATCATCGAAGACCACGCCCTCAATGGTGTACCCCACGCCGGCATTGACGGTGGCTGCGGCACCAGTTTCTTTAGCTCCAGCTGCTGTAACAGGAGCCGCTTCTGTTGCTACTGCTTCTATTGCTGGTGCTTTTTCAGTCACAACCTCTGCAGGTGCGGTCTCAGCAGTTTCAACCTCTACCGGTGCTGCTTCAGGCGCAATATCCGCCGCTGCAACCTCAACAGTCTCAACCTCTACCGGCGCTGCTTCAGGCGCAACCTTCGCAGGTGCAGGCTCTGCAATTACGGTGGCTGCCGTCACTGCTGCGCCAGCCTCAGCTTCAGACATAGTCGCTTCAACTGGGGCAGCTTCAATTTCAGTTACGGTCTCATTATAAATGTTCAGCTCACCGTTCTCCATCTTCGCGATGAATTTATCAATCGTAATGTTATTGATTTTTAACAGCACTTCTGATTCTTGATCGTTCAGTGCAAGGGAGAGAATATTAGCATCTTGGAATATATCAATAGTCTTGCCATCTTCGCTTTTTACAATTCCTGCTGTGTATATCCAACTGATATTGTATCTCTTTCCAATATACTCCTTGAGCCTTTCTTCATCGGTTCCTGGCACCTTGGTCCAGCTGAACACAAACGTCTCATTTGATGCAAGAGTCTCATTGAGTGTGATGGTCTCGTTCAATGCTGCTTCTTCCACCGCAGCGGTCTCATTGAGTGTGATGGTCTCGTTCAATGCTGCTTCTTCCACCGCAGCGGTCTCATTGAGTGTGACGGTCTCGTTCAATGCTGCTTCTTCCACCGCAGCGGTCTCATTGAGTGTGATGGTCTCGTTCAATGCTGCTTCTTCCACCGCAGTGGTCTCATTGAGTGTGACGGTCTCGGTCACCAATTCTTCTTGGACCGGCGTTATCTCTTCCACGACAACAGCCGGTTCCAAAGCAACTGTCTCCCTGCTGGCAATGCTGCCAAGCTTCCTTGGCTCCATCTTCACCATTTGATAGGTATCTCTTACGGTATTATTGACATCCATCAGCTTTATTGTGTAAAGAGCAACAGATTCCTGCTTGATTGTGTATGGAACGATGGATCCCTGCTTGATTGTATATGGAACGATGGATCCCTGCTGGATTGAGTAATTGGATTTAGACCCGTATTTAATCGAATAGGGGACCCTCATGCTCTTGATAAGGAAGGTGGTGAGAGAATTTGCGTTTGCTACAAAATCAGGGGTAAGGTTATGAGCGGCAATTCCTGTTGATATGCTGTAGTCCGATCTTCCAGCAGAGGCTATGGTGTTGGACACGCCTCCTACTGATTCTAGAGTATGTGATTGACCCCCTGCTGAAGAAGCAGTATAAGTCTGATTTCCTTCTAAGGTTACTGAGAACGGCTGATCTCCTGCCGTCGTTCCAGTATAACCCAGAACAGGCATTATAACAATGGCTGCGATCATGATGGCCATGGTGATAGCCAGAACTTTTTTCATATTGAATACCTCCTTTCGCTCTTGCATATGGCACTTATGATTATGGCTTGAACATCCTCCCTTCTGAGAAGAATTGTCGTGGATTCTAGTAATTCTTCATATAAATAAACTTTCGTGGACGAATAGCATCATAGGGCTGGCGCATTGCATTTATGATTTTCTCTATCTCCGAGAAAAGGTTTTTTTCGGCAGGCCGTTGACCAACCAGGATTCGACTATTGTCGTAAAATTATTATAATAAATTTTTGTATTAGCTTTTTTCCATTTAATTCATTATTACAGTATTTAGTGTCGAACAGCCAGCCGGATCATCGGAAAAGGAGGTGAGAGCCATCGCAGCTGATCCTCCCTCCAATGGCAAATCCCTCCCTGCAGGTGGAGAAGGTGATGCCAGACTTGCGAGCGTGGCCACTCACGCCATCAAGAATGCTCCTTCTAATTTTCTCGGGGAGATAGCGGCTGCCCGAGATGCTCTCTCCTTGGGAGAAGAGGGCTCTCAGGGCCTCACCCTCATCCGGAAAGGCAGAGATGATTCTTTTCATGCTGTCGGGTCGAGCCTTGAAAGTGGAGGAGGTTATATGCCTGACCCCGATGGAAGAGAGTGAGCGCACAAGCTCCCCGATCCCGCAGTCATTGATTCCCGGTATGATGGGATCGATTCTTGCGGATACGGGAATTTCTGCATCCGTGAGCGATTTTATGGCGGAAAGACGCCTGTAGGGGGATGGCGCTCCTGGCTCCAGCCTCCGACTGAGGGCTTCGTTCAATGTAGTTACTGTGACTGCCACCATCGCCCTCATCCTGGCGAGAAGGTCGATATCCCTTGTGACTAGATCGGATTTTGTGACAATCTGCACCCGAAACCCTCTCTCCTTTAATATCCGCAAGCACCCTCTGCTCAATCCCAGCTCCTTTTCCACGGGAGGATAGGGGTCGGAGCTGTTGGAGATGGCAACAACGCGGCCCGGGCCTATCCTGGCCGCCTCCCGGTCCAGCCTCCTCAAGAGATCGACCTTCGGTCGGCAGGAAGAGAACCGAGGAATGTAGGATGAGGCATAGCAGTACAGGCAGCCGTGCGGGCATCCGGTATAAGGATTGAGGCTGATCTTTGAAGGGCAGGTGCATAGCTCGCTCTTCCAGGGATCAAATTCTCTGAGGATCATCGTCCCGAGATCTGAATAAGCCTGTCTAACTCATCTGCTTTCTCCCAGGAGGCATCAAGATCGATCCCTGCAACCTCAGGGCGGAGGATGGTGTAGCCCTTCACGCTCTTGCGGGCCCCTCCAATCCTCAGGTTGATTATCACCTGGGGGGTGACATGAGCCCCCGTATCATCCCATTCCCTGGCCTGGCCCTTCAGTTGGCGGTTCAGCACTGAGATATCCTTCTGGCTCAATTGCCCCCCTATCCAGCCCACGGGAACGAGATCATCTCCCTCTCGGAGAGCGACCAAGAATCGGGAGAAGATCTGCACATTTCTCCTCCTGCTCCACTCCGCCCGGACGATGACTGCCGATACAAATGCCTCTCTTGCCACTATGAAATCGGCATTGCTGCATTTGCCCGGAAGGTAGGGATCCAGAAGGCTGCGTACTATCAAACCCACTCCGCCCTCCTCAGCCAGCCGGTCCAGTTGGCCCAAAAGGAGTTCCCCCTTTAGCTCCTTTTCCAGGACGATCCGCCCCTGGACGGATGAAATCCCCTGGAAGGGCATGGATTTTGGCTCGCCTAGAACCTCTAGCAGCCTCTTTCGCCTCTCCTGGAAGGGCAGGGTGGTGATATCTTCCCCTGAGAGATAGAGAAGATCGTAGGCCAGGAGGGAAGGCGATAAGCTGCTCCGGCGGGAGAGTCGGCGGCGGTTGATATACCTGATCATCTCCGATTGGGGGCAGACCTTCCCATCCTGAAAGCCGATCAGATCGGCATCGATTATGAAATCCTCGTCCATGCCGCTCAGCCTCTGGGCCAGGCCGTTCAATGAGGAGGTGATGTTCTTCCGCCGGGAGCTGTAGATATATGGCCCTCCACCAGTATTGTGGACCTGCACCCTCAGAGCATTATACCTGGGAAAAACCATTGTCTTTGCAGACTCTTCCCCTGCACTTCTCACTGCCTCCAGATATCTTGCCTTCAGCGGGCAGATCGTCATCGGCATGAGGGGAATTCCGGGCTGGATGCGGACATCCTCCAGCTGGCCACAGGCCGCCACGACGGCAATTTTGCCCGGATCGGGCAGAAGGCTGTAAGCCCGATTAAGCTGATCTTGCTCGCAGTGATAGGTCAGAGCAATAGCAGCAAGCATGGTCTTCTGGCCGATTCCAGCGAGATTATTTCCCAGGACGGTGCGGGCGATGTACTTTCCCTCCAGCGGGCTCGCCTCCTGAAACAGGCCGCGGAGAAGGGCGTTCTTTCTCTGCTCGGAGTCCTTTCCTCGAAACTGGGAGATCCGCCTCAGCTGCTCATAAACAAAGAGGGCCTGCAGGGGCTCAATGGTGAGCGAATACTGGCTCTTTTCCGCTAGTGCAGCTTCTGCCACCAGCCCCATCTCCCCCAGCCTCACTCTTAGCCTGGAGATGTCATCTTCGGAAATCTCCTCCAGAGCGGCAGAGAGACCTTCTGGCCCCACACCCATCTCTCTTGCCTCCCAGGGCGGCCAGAGCTGGCCTGACAGAAGGCGAACTACGGGACAGATCAATGAGGGCTCTAGTCCTGCAATCAGCCCGGAGCAAAACGCCGCCTTCTGGCCGCGCGGGGCAGAAGAGATCTCCTCTAAGGCAGAAGCGATTTGGTGATAGAGCATTTACCTCGCGATCTTGATCTTTTTCAGTTCCTCTGCCCTCTTGGAAAGCTCTTCGATCATCGAGTCCAGCTCCTTCAGAAATTGCCTGGTCTGATCGGTAGTGGTAGCGCCGGGTGCTGTTGCCTTGATCAACCCTTCCTGCTCCAGTATTCTCAGAGAATAGCGTACCTTGTGGCCGGGTATGTTCGTCTCCTCTGCTAGCTTGAGGATGCCAATGGGCTCGTTCTCCACTACATGCTTGAGTATGAGCAGGTGCCTCTGCAGCATCTCAAGCTCCCCGCTCACCTTCTCCGTTAGAATAGATATCACATCCGCTCGAAGGATAAACAAAGACAGATTGGAGGGGCGGATTTATAATTTTATCGATTGACATAGATACCATATGGCTGAGCGAAGGGAAATGGAGAGCGATAAGGGTGAAAGGCACCCCTTGCTCATATAAGTTCCTTTAATATCGTGCTCGGCGGGAGAGGAAGTCGATCCCATGCCTGGAGGTGACCCTCTTGCTCATGTCCTTTCCCAGTATCTGGGGGGATGAGACTCCCGTTACCACCAGCATGGTCCTCAGGGTATGGTCCAGGTTCTGGTCTATCTGTGCCCCCCAGATTATGCGAGCATCGGGATTGATCTTCTGATAGACCTCATCCACCACGGTCTCTGCATCGGTGATGGTCATATCCGGTCCGCCCACCACGTTCACCAGTGCGGATGTGGCGCAGGATACGTCCACGTCCAGGAGAGGGCTGCGTAGGGCTTTCACCACCGAGTCCCGTGCCTTCTCCTCTCCTTCAGCCTCGCCCATCCCGATCATGGCCACTCCGCCGTTTGTCATAACCGTCCTGACATCGGCGAAATCCAGGTTGATCAGGCCGGGACGGGTTATGAGCTCAGTGATCCCCTTGACCGAACGCATTAGCACCTCATCAGCCACTTTGAAGGCCGCCTGCAGGGGGAGGTTGGGGACGACATCCAAAAGCCGATCGTTGGGCACCACAATCACCGTGTCTGAGACCTCTCTCAGCCTCTTCAAGCCTGCCTCTGCATTCTGCATCCGGATCGATCCCTCGGCGCTGAAGGGTATGGTGACGATGGAGATGGTGAGGGCGCCCGCCTCCCGAGCCGCTTCCGCTACCACCGGCGAGGCGCCCGTGCCGGTGCCGCCGCCCAAGCCGCAGGTGACGAAGACCATGTCCGCCCCATCCACAGCAGCTTTGATCTCCTCTATATCCTCCTGCGCTGCCTCCTCTCCTATGGCGGGCAGGCTCCCCGCTCCCAGGCCGCGGGTTGTGCGCCTGCCG
>JGI12104J13512_1000440_pt1 | contig 37279 bp, 30 predicted proteins | sample TerdegcTABiofilm_FD_13512 | JGI IMG/M metagenome (IMG submission 13512)
GGTGTAGTATTTCCACTAATACTTAGACAACCTAAATCATTTACAATAGCTTGTCCACTGTAGAAAATGGTAGTCTTAGGGAATTGACCGGAAAGTGTACCAGCAGGAGGATTGGCAGGATCATATGCTTCGCTATCACTATAGGCATTACGAGCACGGGTAGAGCCTACCGTCTGTGCTAAGAAATAATCGGTTGAAGAATAATACTGAGTATCCATCGGTCTTTGGACCATCATTACCAGATTTCCAGGAGTATGCATATAGGGTGTCTGTAAGGGTATAGTGATGGTATTAGTTCCTGTGGGATAAGTAACAATTCCATCAAAAACCAAGGTTAATTGAGTAGATGGTATCCAACCAGCACTCAAATCTGCTAAATTAGTTGAACCTAACCAGATCTTGGTAGCTCCATTAGCAGGAGCAACATCAAAGTTATTATAAAATGCTAATGAGGTAATTGTTCCACTCGTAAAACCAAGTTCATCAGAATAATAAAGACATTCAAACAGAGAGTTTTTCCAGAAGAAATCCATTGGCACTCGAGCTAATTGATCTCCTGCACCTATGGTTACTGCTTGTACTCCAGCAGGCTGTACAGCAACATTAAGAGGAGGAGTTTGATCGTTATTAGGATTTTGATCTCCGGCTAAGACTACTTTACCATAAAGGACTCCAGGACCTGCTGTCGTAGGTGTCCAGGGGATAGTATAAGTTAAAATTGCTCCAGGTTGAATGGTATTACCATTTACCGAACCAACTTCCTGAGTACCTAATAATAATTTAACCTGATAAGTTGATTGAGGGTTACTACCACGATTACGAACAGTTACAATGTAATTAGAGCTCTGACCTGCAGTAGGAGTGGTGTTTCCAGTAACAGAAAGAGCTGCTAAATCATTCGGTACAGCTACTACGGGATTAAACTCATAAACAGTTCCTTCACCGGGCCAAACAGCAACAGCATTATTTTCAGTAGTAGTAGAAGCAGTAGCTGGAGTTCCTGGGGTCACACTATAGAACCAACCTGAACCTCCTGGAAGCATATTGATTCCGATAGAAGCTGAAGGACTAGCTGGATTACCCGTGGATGATCCATAAACAAAATCAATTTTACCACTCTCATATAATCTAGCCTGTAAATTGAAGTAAATACTGCTACTCCAATTCCACTTGAGATTAGAATATTGAATGGTAAAAATGCGATTGGGAGCTGTACCTGAAAGCAAGTATTGACAACTGCCTGAATTCAAGTTACAGTCATCCCATAGGGGTGCAACGACGGGAACAATAGTGGTAGAAGCAAGATTATTAGTCAGGTTACTACTCGTCTGAGAAGTACCTAAACCAATCCAGCCATTGGATGAAATCTTAACCTCATTGTAGATATTATCTCCATAAGGAAAGGTAAATCCAATGGGAATAGCTGCGGAAATAGCATCATCAGAGGAAATAGATGCATCTGTTCCCGTAATGGGAGTGTAGGTCCCTGTTGTGGCATTGAAGGTATAGTATTCATCAATACCTGCAAAAGCCAGACATACGGTGATTATCATCACCAGAAGTAATGATAGTCGTTTCATAGGTTAACTCCTTTTTGTACATTTATGTTCTTTATATAATCACTTTCAACTGGCTACAGTATAATCTCTAACTTTATTGTTATAGCCAGTATCCTGTAATTTATTTAATTTTAATGTACATACATCAGATTCTACAACACTATGAAATCAGCACTATTAATCAACTATATTTAATATATTCCATTCCTCTTTTCTGTCAAGAGATAAATTCGCTTTTTCTTCTTTTTTTATAATTAGCGGGAAATATCTTATTTTTCTGGTCATTATTTTATCATTTATAAATCTTCAAATTTCTCCATTAAAATCCTGCCGCAATTTTCACAATAATTTATCTTGTTCCGTTGTTGTATCTCAATTCGGACTTGAGGTCGGATAACGAAACCACAGGCTCCACAGGCTCCATTTCGTGCATAAGCTACAGCACAGTTATTTTTATATTTAAGAAGTTTTGCGTATTGTTTCACCAGGGATTGGGGAAGAGTCTGTGCCAATTTATTTCTTTCTGCTCTAAGATGCTCAATATCTCCATCCAGAGAAGCTATCTTTTTTCGCAATTCGTTTTCTCGTTCTTGTTGGATTTTCTTTGCATCTTCAAGTTCAGTTTTAGCTTTTTCCATTTTTTCTTTACATTCAGATTCTTCTTCCATAAGTTCCAATTCTTGGCTTTCCAATTCGGATATCTTTTCCTTTAGATAGGCGATTTCACTATTTAAAGCTTTGTATTCTTTATTGGTCTTAATATCCGCAAGTTGTTGAGCATATTTTTTTATATTTTCTTGATATTGTTTTATATCAAGCTCTATGCTTCTCAGCTTTTTGGTTATTTCTTCCATTTCATTTTTAATTGTATTCAGATTTGCTTCTGCCTGTTCCACATTAGCCAGTATGTCATTTAGCTCTTTAGGTAATTCATTTTGCAGCTGTCTTAAGGCACCAATTTTATCATCTAATTTCTGCATTTGGGCTAAAGTACGTAATTGTTCTTCCATATTTACTCCTTAAATAGAAGGCTTATATCCAAAGACTGATAGGAATGAGTGAGAGCACCGCTGGAAATATAAGGTACTCCAGTTTGGGCTATTTCTCTAATATTATCCAAGGTAACTCCTCCAGATACTTCCAGTTCAACTTTAGAACCAAAGCGTTTAACACAATTTTTAATTTTAGATATGGACATATTATCCAGAAGGATACGATCAACACCAGCTTTAACTGCTTCTTCCAATTCCTTAATATTAGAGACTTCAACCTCAATTTTATAAGCAATATTTTTTTCTTTTACTCTTTTAACTGCTTCGGTGATGCTTCCACAGGCTCTTATATGATTATCTTTAATTAAAATCATATCGTAAAGTCCAAAACGATGATTATATCCACCACCTACACGAACGGCATATTTTTCCATAGAACGCAATAAAGGAGTGGTTTTGCGGGTATCTAAAAGTTTAGCCGAAGTCCCCTCAAGCTTATCTACCATAGCTTTTGTCATAGTGGCTATTCCACTTAAACGTTGAAGAAAATTAAGTGCAGTTCTTTCACCTTTTAAGATGCTGGCAGGATTTCCCTCTAATCGGAGTATTTCATCGCCTCTTTTGACAGTGTCTCCATCCCGTTTATACATTGTAATTTTCAAATTTTTATCAACGGTCAAAAAAACTTCTTTAACAATTTCTAAACCGGCAAGCACGCCAGGAGCCTTGGCAATCATAAAAGCTTTTTCTGGGATGGGTTCTAAATCTAAATAATCAGTAGTAATATCGCCAGTACCTAAATCTTCTTGTAAAGCAAGACGGATAATTTCACTCCAATTCATCTACCCTCCATAAATAAAAAAAGCATTTGCTATCTTGCAAATGCTTTAATTTTCTTTGTGTATATCTATTTATAGTTATTAACTGCTCTTTTCGTATACTCATTTCTCTCACTCTTTCTTTCATAAATATAACTCTGATTTTTAACTTAGCCATTTTGTCAAGTAGAACTTAACTTTAAAAAATTCTAACTTAGCCGATAATTAAGAAAAATCTGTGAGTATATTTAATTGTAAAAATAGGTAAAAAATAAATCTTGACTTAATTTGTTAAATATTATACAAGAAAGATAGGTGACAAATTCATTATATTCCTTTTAAAAGGAGGTAATAATGAAGAGAATGCTATTCATCTCGCTTATGATGATGTTGGCAATAACTTTTCTTTTAGGGATACCGGTAAATTCTGATACTGCGACCCGTGTGGCAAAAAACTTTGTTCTGGAACGGATGGGATCTGAGTATGCAGTAACTACGGCAAAACTTTTAGATTCAGTGAAAGGTGAATCTTATATTTATGTCGTTAACCTAACTCCGCAAGGATTTATCCTTGTTGCGGCTGATGATGCAGCAATTCCAGTATTAGGTTACAGTTCCATTAATAACTGGGGTGAAGTGGGAATTCCTGTCCAGCTACAGGATTTACTGGAGAACTGGAATGCTCAATTACAAGATATTAGAGAGCATAATTTAACTGCTCCCAAAGAAACTCAGGCTCTCTGGTCTAAATATAACTGTGATTCAGTGTTATTTGTGCCGGACAGAAGCTTTAGGACGGTAGGACCTTTGCTCACTACCGTATGGGGTCAAGGGACTTATTACAATGCTATGTGTCCCCCGGATGCAGCTGGTCCTGATGGTCATGTTTTAACAGGTTGTGTAGCCACAGCAATGGCTCAGATTATGCGTTATTGGTCTTTTCCTCCAGTAGGGAATGGTTCTCATAGTTATAATTGTCCTCCGTATGGAACTCTTTCCGCTGATTTTGGTTCTACTACCTATAATTGGGCAGCAATGCCTGATAGGGTAACCAGTAGCAATCCAGCTGTGGCAACTATCTGTTATCATGCTGGTGTTGCTGTAAATATGCAGTATGGTCCAAATAGCTCTGGGGCATATAGTGTTGATGTTCCTAATGCTCTTATCACATACTTCAAATATGTAAGCTCCGCTCAATTTAAGGAAAAAACCTCATATTCTTCTTCCAACTGGGAAAATATGATGAAGGGAGAACTGGACAATTCTCATCCTATTTATTACAGTGGTTCAAGCTCCCAATCAGGAGGACACGCCTTTGTACTGGATGGATATCAAGTTTCTGATTTCCACATCAATTGGGGATGGAATGGTAGCTATAATGGTTATTATGCCCTTACTGCGCTGAATCCAGGAAGTGAAAACTTTACCAGTGATCAAGCTGCTGTTATAGGTATCATTCCCACATTGCCTTTACCTACATTAAATGAAGGATTTGAAGGCACAACTTTTCCTCCCACTGGCTGGTCAATAAATCCCACCAGTGATGGTTTTACCCGTACGACTGTAAGCGATTATATTATTTCTGGAAATGCATCTGCTTATTATAGTGCTACGGGTAATGTTTATGGTAAACAACTTATTACTCCTGCTCTCAGTATTAATGCAACCTGTCCTAACCTTATTTTTAAAGCAAAAAAAACCAGCTCTTCCTCTAATGAACTGATAAAGGTGGGATATTCTACCAATACTTCTGGTCCATGGACTTATCTTTACCCATTTGCTACCTTGTCTACAACTGCCCAAACTTTTAGCTATGCCATGAATACACTGACACCCGGTACTTATTATTTTGTCTTTGAAACTTTTTCTTCAACCAATTCAGGCACTAAAGCTTTTATTATTGATGATGTAGCTGGACCTTATTTTAATAAACCAACTCAAGCAGCTATTAACATAACTTCCTGGAATGCCGGAATTCTTTCACCTGGTGATGAGGCAAGATCAGGTAATATTTTTACAATTTCCAATGTTGGTTCAGGAACCTTAATGGTAACCTCAGTGACAGATCTATCAGGAACTGATTTTTCTACCAATTTTAATCCCAATATAAGTCTGGTCTATGGTCAAACTTATGATTTTGGCTTTACTTATGCTCCTTTAGATTATGGTAGCGATAATGTAAACTTCCAGATTGTTACTAATGGTGGAACTATAAATATTGCTTTAAGTGGAATTGCTCAACATGCTGCGCTATCAGATGGATTTGAGGATTATGATGATTTTGACCTTAATTTTCCACCCTGGACGCAATATGATGGAGATGGAAGTTCAACATATGCTATACAAAATTATACATTTCCTAATCAATATTATACCGGTTCCTTTATAATTTTTAACTCTTCCCTGTGTTCTCCTTCCATGGTAGGAACAGCCATTGATCCACATACTGGAGAAAAGGGTGCTTATTGCTTTGCTGCAATAAACTATCCTAATAATGATTGGTTAATCTCACCTCAATTAAACCTGAGTTCTGATGCAACGCTTAGTTTCTGGGCTCGTTCCTATACTGCTCAATATGGATTGGAGAGATTCAAGGTAGGAGTCTCTACTACGGGAATCGATCCTTCTAACTTCACTATCATCAGTGGAGCTAATTACATTCATGCTCCTGCGAGTTGGACTCAGTATACCTACACTTTGCCACAACCTGCAAAATATTTTGCAGTACAGTGCGTGTCTAATGATGCCTTTATCTTTATGGTGGACGATTTTTTAGTTACAGACCAATCCGTTCCACCAGTTCTTACTGCACCGGAAAATGTTGCTATAGAAACCTTCCCTGGTGGGATATCTTTAGGTTGGGATCTTGTTAGCGGTGCTAATAGTTATAAGGTCTATGGTAGTAATGATCCTTATGGAACTTACATTTTCCTTCAGAGCGTTGAAGACAACCATATTACATTCACGGATCAAGCACTTAATGCACTCGGTTTAAGCAACCGAGCTTTCTTCAAAATTACGGCAGATACTGCTATTCTTGCAACAAAAACAACATCGCAAGAAAGAAAAAATTCATCGCCATTACTTCAAAACTATTTACTTAATCAAAACAAAACATTAAATGTTATGAATAGCAAAGTGAAGCCGTAATAGAGTCTTCCTCTATTTTCCGGAGTGCTTAACAGGGAAAGAAAGGGATTAAAAATATCACAATTAGTTAAAAGCCTATCCTGATATAATCGGGATAGGCTTTTTTAATGGTTAAATTATTTTCTTTAGAAGGGATTTTTTCAATTTTCTAATAAATTTAACTTAAAATTGATTTCTTCTTCTTGACAGAGTTTACCTTACTGAAATTTAATATAAAAAAACAAGTTGAGGTAGAAAAATTGAATAAAACTATCTTTATATTATGCATTACTCTGCTCTTATTAATATTTTTATTCTCCTGTAGTGCAAATATGGACAAAGAGCAGGTACCGTATGGATATCTCCGTCTGGAAGGAAGTATGGTCAATAGAGAGGCTTATGTTGATGGACAGAGTGTGGGAATAGACCCAGAATATGATGCCAATACAATTCCTTTAAGAGTGGGAACTCATCATCTGGAAATCAGGTCTAAAAATAGGATATTACTGGCAGATGATATTGTTATTGAGCCCAATAAAGTTACGCAAGTGACCGTTCCATAAGCCAATAACTTTTCAAAGTCCCTGCAAATTATAGCAGGGTTGAAGAAACTCTTGAAAATAAAACGAAAAACCGCTATCGGGAAAGACAGCGGTTTTTTAATAACCAGATTTAATTCTAACGAGCGTTGTGTTGATAACGGTTACGGTTATATCTGGCTTTTTTTGCTTTACGGCATTCTGGACAACGCTGAGGTTCATTAACTAAACCTTTTTCTTGATAGAATTCTTGCTCACCTTCTGTAAACACAAATTCTTTCTGGCAGTCCTTGCAGATTAAAGTCTTGTCAGGCATTTTGTACTCCTTTGCATTCGGGACATCTTACATTCAGATTGAGGCTTTCCCGAACAAAGGAACAGGCTCAAGGAATGTTAAATCCCTATTTATTTTCTCATTCATATAAACAACTAATCTGTCAATAAAATTTTTTCTATCTCTTAAACCTGTATCAGTTTGCAAATTTTTTTCTTATCCACAATAAACCATTATAAAATCCTTTGACTCTTTTTGTAGAACAGATTATATTGATATTTAGATTTTTGTTAAATTATGAGTTCACATAAAGGAGGTAAAAAATAAATGAACTGTATTTTTTGTCTTATTAGTCCAGACAAATATTTAGCGGAAAACGAATATTTCTTTGCAATCCGAGACATACACCCAATAACAAAGGGTCATTCTCTCATCATTTCAAAAAGGCACACACCTGATTTTTTTACACTTCAACCTGAAGAAATGACCGCTTTATTGGAAATTAGCCGAATTATGCGAAATCTTTTAGATGAAGAATTCCATCCAGAAGCTTATAATTTACTGATGAATTGCGGTTCCGCTGCACATCAAAGCATTTTTCATTTCCATCTACATTTTATTCCTCGTTATCATAAAGATGGTTTATCTTTACGAGCTATAAACGAAAAATTAAGGTCTATTGCTTTTTAATTCAAAACAATATAGGTCGTACTTTTCTATCGTTAAAGAAGATAGGACCAAATATAAATTTATCTATCCTTTGCCTTTAGTTAAATTATAATTTATGATAGGGCAATAAGTTAAAATTGATAAGGCAGGTGGATTATTAGATATCTATAAGAGTCAAGTGTTAATCACTTCTATATCAAGCGTTAATTAATTAAGGCTTGATTAACGCTTGATAAACACTTGATAGTAGGGGAAAGCTAAGAGCAACCTTATAAAAAACTGATGGTTTTATTTGTTTTTGAAATACGAGAGTATAGGGGGTAAGTTTCAGAGAAAAAAGAAGAAATAAAGATGTAATTAAAAAAGATATATATAGATACAATAGGCATTGGATAGCAAATTAAGGGGTAAATAATATAATAGATAGGATACTAAAAATAGATTAAATGACTCTATCCAGCACTGGTAACATCTCTGCTAAGAATTCCTCATAGCGGTCTTCCATTACTGCCTGGCGAGCCATTTCCATTAATTCATTGTAGAAAAATAGACTGTGGATGGTGGTTAAACGCATTCCCAGGATTTCATTCATTGTGATTAAATGGCGAATATAGGCACGACTGAAATGTTTACATGTGTAACATCCGCATTGCTTATCAATAGGTTGAAAATCATCTTTATAACGAGCAGCTTTGATAATCATTTTTCCCTGGCGAGTGAAAATACTTCCTTTCCTGGCATTTCGGGTAGGCATCACGCAGTCAAACATATCTACTCCGTTAGCAATATTTAATAATAAATCGGAAGGAGTGCCTACACCCATCAGATAACGAGGTTTATCTGCGGGAAGTATATCATTCAAGAAATTGGTTATACGGAACATATCAGCTTTATCTTCACCGACAGCTAACCCTCCGATAGCATAGCCAGGAAAATCCATCTCCATCAAAGTCTTAGCTGCTTTTTCTCGTAAATCCTCATATATTCCTCCTTGTACTATGCCAAAGAGAGCCTGATTTTTATAATTATGGAAAGCTGCCTTTCCTCGTTCTGCCCATTTTAAAGTGCGTTGCAAGGACTTTTCAACATATTCACGAGTTGAAGGAAAGGGAGGACATTCATCAAAACTCATAATTATATCTGCACCAAGAGCTTCTTGAATAGCGATAACGTTTTCAGGGGTAAAAAAATGCGTGCTACCATCTAAGTGCGATTGAAATTTCACCCCTTCATTAGTGATTTTTCTAAGTCCTGCCAGACTCATCACTTGAAAGCCACCACTATCGGTCAGAATAGGATGTTTCCAGGCAATAAATTTATGTAGACCACCTGCTTGCTGGATAAGTTCATAGCCTGGTCTCATATAAAGATGGTAAGTGTTTCCAAGGATAATTTGAGTGTGGCACTTTTCCAGTTCCTCTGGACTCATTGCTTTCACGGTTCCAACTGTCCCAACAGGCATAAAAACTGGGGTTTTAATCTTACCGTGACTGGTGGTAATTGTGGTTGCTCTGGCTTTGTTAGAAACTTTTTCTAATTGAAATTTGAACAACTTGTCCTACCTATTCATAAATCGTAAAACTTCACTTGCAATATCCGAATAGAAGGCTAAAACCATCAGAAAGATGAGAATAAATAATCCTATAGTTTGAAGTATAGATTGAACTTGTTGAGGAACAGGTTTTCGGATGATACCTTCAATGATAGCAAAAAGAATCAGTCCTCCATCCAGAACGGGAATAGGAAGCAGATTCATAATAGCAAGCATAAGACTGATACTGCCGAAGAAAAAGAGAAGACTGCCAAAACCTTTTTTCCCAAAAGATTGGCTCATACTGGCAATCATAACCGGTCCACCCACTGATTTGGTTAGATCTTGAGGTTTCTGAACCAATTTTCCCAGTGCCTGATAATTCAGAACGATGAAATTAACTGTATTGTCTGCTCCTAATTGAATAGCTTCCAGAGGTTTATAACGACGCTCATATTTTACAGGTTGGTATTGTATAATGCCAATAGCTTTGTTTCCACCAGTATTAATACTGCTTTCCAAAGGTAGCACTTTGTTGAACCTCTGTCCATTGCGTTCAATAGTCAAAAGCACCTCGTCTTTTTCAGAATTGACGATAATTTCACGCATTTCGTACCAATTTGAAACAGGCAGAGAATCAATTGCTACAATACGGTCTCCAGATTCCAATTTAGAATGATAAGCAGGAGTTTTGGGCACTACTTCTCCAATGCGAGTATCAGCATAAGGATAGAGACTTTTAGCCAGAGAATCCACTTCAGAAGAGGAGATTAGCACAGTTTGTTTGTTGCCATTACGGCTAAGTAAGACGGTGTTTTCAGGATTTGAAAGTAATTCCTGAAGGAATTCACTATAGCCTCGGATATTTTTTCCATTTACGCTTATAATGCTATCTCCAGGAGCAAAAACTTGAGCCCATTTACCTTCTGCTTTATATACTACTGGCAGCTGGTCTTCAATATAGACAGGCATCATAAAAGACCAGATAAAAAGTATAAGGGTTAAAACGATATTGGCAAAAGGCCCACTAAATCCAATGATAGCTTTTTGCCACCAGGGTTTGCGAGATAAAGCATTTTCATCGTCTATATTCTGCTCATCTGGATTTTCTCCTTTCATTTTAACATAGCCACCCAAAGGAATCCATCCTATACGCCATTGCACATTATGACTGGTAAATTGAGCAATAGGTTTGCCAAAACCAATAGAGAACTGCTCAATACCTACTCCCCATGCTTTAGCCATAAGAAAATGACCCAGTTCATGTACAAAAATCATTAAGCCAAAAGCCAGGATAGTTAAAAGTAAGGTCATATGGTTATCCTAAAAATTGACTTTGAAGCTGATAAAACATACTGAAAGATTGATAGCTATAAGAATCAGCAGAGGATATACCTAAGATTTCTGGGCTAATTTTTTAGCTAAGGTAACAGCAATGTAGCTAGCAACTTCATTAGCATAAGTTCCAGGCCCAAAACCTGCATCATAACCGAGTTCTATTGCCAGTTCATGAGAAATTTTTGGTCCACCACAAATAAAGAGCATCTTATCTCGTAACTTTTCAGTTTCCGCTAATTCAATAAGACGGGTGAGATTATGAATATGGATATTATTTTGTGTTACGACCTGAGAAACCAGCACTGCATCAGCATTTTCTTCTCGTGCCCGACGCAATAATTCTTCACACGGCACTTGAGCACCAAGATTAATAGCATTAAACCATTGATAGCGTTCCAAGCCATAGCGATGATTATAGCCTTTCATATTCATAATGGCATCAATACCAACGGTGTGAGCATCACTTTCTATGCAAGCACCTACGACGGTAATTTTGCGTCCAATATTCTCTTTAATAAATTCATCCACCTCTTCCATTTCCATCACTGGGGTATCCACTTTTTTAACTTTAATTTTAGAACTATCAACGGAACAAGGAGTTACAGCATAGGCAATAAAATGGGTGAAACCTTCATGAAGGTCTCGTATGCCACAGATTATGATATCTTCAAAGCCCATCTGCTTTAATAATTGTTTGGCTGCTTCTTTTCCCCAATCATCTGGTGGAACTGGTAAAGTGAAGGAAAGCTGAACTTTTCCATCGCCTGATTTATCACCATAAGGACGGATGATGTTGTGTTTCATAATCCCAGCTCCTTTTTCATCTTTTCCAGAAAAGGATTAAAATATTCCACATCTTTACGGAACACGCCATTTAAGCCTTTCCCACCGTTTTCAGTACGTTTTATATCGGCAAATTCACCTCTTTCCATAGCTTTGAAAAGACCTTCTTTTTCCACTCTTTCCAGGAATTCAGTGGCTTCTTTCAATACTTGATTGGCTCTTCTATTGATGAAACTATCAGGGACCAGAGTAATGTTTTCATCCAGACTTTTTATGGCATTAAAAATATAAAGTGCATTTTCAATAGCTAAAGAACGGTCAGCTAAATGAGGAGTATGAATTGCTTCGGTCATCATTCCCAGTAATTGCACCCCTTGATGGGTTAATTTTCCAGCAAAGTTAAACATAGCATCCATCAGATAGGTTTTGAAAATATTGCCAGTAGCAAACTTCGTTGGAGGCATATATTTCACAGGATAACTGGGAAAGAGTTCACGGGTTAACAGAGCATGTGCCAGTTCATAAGTGAAGCTATCTTCCAAATCAGGATCAATCTCAAAAGCATGTCCTAACCCCATTTTCTCAGGTTTCACACCACTCAAGAGAGCAAACTGTTCATTTAGCAATTGAGAAGCGGTAACGGTGTAAGCTTTTTCAATGGCATCGGAAGTGGTTAAATAATTATCCTCTCCGGTTTGAATTTCTATTCCTGCGTAAGCATTAATCATTCTGCTGAAATATTGGTCTAATAAAGTTCTTTTGGGATTGATGTCTCGGAACAGAATTCCATACATCGCATCGTTTAACATATGGTCCAGACGTTCCATTGCCCCCATAGCGGCAATTTCTGGCATACAAAGTCCTGACGCATAGTTAGTTAAACCTATATATCTTTTTTCTGAAGCGGAAACTTCATCCAGTGCAGCTCGCATAATCCGGAAATTTTCCTGAGTGGCATAAGTGCCTCCGAAACCTTCCGTAGTTGCACCATAAGGTACATAATCCAGAAGCGATTGAGCAGTAGAACGAATAACCGCAATGATATCTGCTCCTTCATAAGCAGCGGCTTTAGCTTGAATCACATCTTCATAAATATTTCCTGTGGCAACAATAACATAGATAGCTGGAATTCTTCTGGGTCCGTAGGACTGAATAAGTTGTTCTCTGGTCTCTCGCTGTTTAGCTATATGTTTCAGCATTTTATCTGAAAGTTCATCCAGCACCTGAAAGATTTTATCAGGAGAAGCAACTGGTGTCTTCGTTAAATCAAGATTGCCTTGAGCTATCTCTTCTGCAATCTGTTGAGCTGACATTCCAGTGTAAATAATAGCATTAGCCAGAGGAATAGCAGCACCTCTAAGCAGAGCATTCCTCTGCTGTAAGTGATCAACTACTACATTAGGATAGGGGGTTCCATCTTCAGTAGCACCATCAATACCGAGCAATCTAAGAACAGTTCGTTCAATAGTGACTGAAGAGTAGTCATCAAAGAGCCATTGAAAAGAGCCAGCAATAGAGGCGGCTGCTTTTCTGGCACGGTTTTGCATATCAGGGTCAAGTTCCAGTTTGAGCATTAAAAAATCTCCAATTGTCTAATTACATATTAATTACACCATTTTTTGATCATTTATTTCCGTCAAGGGAAATGGGAAAGGATAAGGAATTCATTTTGCTTTTACTTGACGAAAAACTTAGCTATTTTAAAATGTAAAATAAGCATATATATAAATGAAGAATTCGGTATATGCCTTGAATTACGAACCTAGATAAAAGGGGACAATAAGATGCCTTCAACTAAAGACGCCATCCAGAAATTACTGGAAAAAGAGCAAAAGGTGCTTCAATTAGGAGGACCTCAAGCTGTAGAAAAGCAAAAACAAAAAGGGAAACTGACGGCTCGTGAAAGAATAGACCTTCTATTTGATCCGGGCACTTTTCGGGAACTGGATATGTTTGTGCAACATCGCTGTGATAATTTTGGGATGGATAAAGTGGAAATTGCTTCGGATGGTGTGATTACAGGACACGGTTTGGTTAATGGAAGACCAGTCTTTGCTTTTTCACAAGATTTCACTTCTCGTGGTGGTTCTCTGGGAGAAATGCATGCTGCAAAAATTTGTAAGATAATGGATATGGCTTTAAAAAATGGATTACCGCTCATTGGATTTCAAGATAGTGGTGGAGCAAGAATTCAGGAAGGAGTAGATGCTCTTAAAGGTTATGGTGATATCTTCTTCCGTAATTCACGTGCCAGTGGTGTTATTCCTCAAATTACTGCTATTATGGGTCCCTGTGCAGGTGGAGCAGTCTATTCTCCTGCAATGACGGATTATGTATTTATGGTTAAAAACACCAGTTATATGTTTATCACCGGACCTGAAGTAATAAGAGCAGTTACGGGAGAAGAAACAACTCAGGAAGAACTTGGTGGTGCGATGACTCATAATACTAAGAGTGGGAATGCGCATTTTGCCTGTGAAAATGATGCTGATGCTATAGAACAAATTAAAGTTCTGTTAAGCTATCTGCCTTCCAATAATATGGAAGAACCTCCCAGGATTGAGTGTAATGATGATCCCTGGCGTCTTTGTCCCAATCTGGATACTATCATCCCAGATAATCCTAAAGAAAGCTATGATATGCATGATGTGATTAAAACCATAGTGGATGAAGGTATTTTCTTTGAACCACATAAATACTATGCTCAGAATATAATAGTAGGTTTTGGTAGATTAAATGGAAGAGTTATAGGAGTGGTAGCAAGTCAACCTACTGTATTAGCTGGATGTCTGGATATTGATGCTTCGGATAAAGCCACTCGTTTTATCCGTTTCTGCGATGCTTTCAATATTCCTCTGGTGACCTTTGTGGATGTGCCAGGTTATCTTCCTGGAACTTATCAGGAACATAATGGAATAATAAGGCATGGAGCAAAGCTGCTTTGGTGTTATTCAGAAGCCACCGTTCCTAAACTGACTGTAATCACACGCAAAGACTATGGTGGCAGCTATATTGCAATGAGTAGTAGACACTTAGGAGCAGATATGGTTTTTGCTTGGCCTACAGCAGAAATTGCGGTTATGGGTGCTGAAGGTGCTGCCAATATTATCTTTAGAAAAGAGATTGATGCAGCAGAAGATAAAGCAGCTAAAAGAGCGGAAATGATTAAAATCTATGAAGAACAATTCAATAATCCTTATGTGGCAGCTTCTCGTGGCTATATAGATGCAATTATCCTTCCTTCCGAAACCAGAAAGAGATTAATTGATGCGCTGGAGATTTGCTCTACAAAAAGTGAAAGCTTGCCTCCTAAAAAGCACGGAAATATACCAGTTTAATACATTTCAGGATATGATAAATGACAGATAAGAAAAAAGAAGTTGCTGCCATTGCAGGAGTTCTGGCATTAATTACAACAGAAGAAGCAGAAGCACCAAAGCTTCCTCAAGCAAGAGTTTCCTTTCTCTGGCAAGCTTATGGTCGTCAACAGACAATGCTTTATCGTGATTTAACCCAAAGAAGATTAATAAAAAGACATAAATAAGGAGAATAAATGCAGAAACATGGCATCTTGGAATATAGCGAGATGCGCTATGAACCGGACCGCCCTAAAGCGGCAAATCCCATCAAGATTCAGGATCTGACCTTCCGTGATGGACATCAATCACTCTTTGCTACACGCGTTAGGACAGAAGATTTATTACATGTAGCAGAGCTAATGGACCAAGTAGGTTTCTATTCTATGGAAGTCTGGGGTGGAGCAACCTTTGATGTTATGCATCGTTATTTAGGAGAAGACCCCTGGGAACGCATCCGGGTCCTGAAAAAACATATCACTAAAACACCATTTTCTATGCTCTTAAGAGGTCAAAATCTGGTGGGATATCGTAACTATCCAGATGATATTGTAGAAACCTTTGTGCAAAGATGTTGTGATAACGGAATTGATATCTTTCGGGTGTTTGATGCACTTAATGATTTCCGTAATTTTCAAACTGCTGTCAAGATTATAAAAAAGAATAATAAACATTTTCAGGGAGCTATCTGTTTCAGCCTAACTGAACAGAGAATGGGTGGAGAAATATATAATATAGAATATTATGTTTCCAAAGCTAAACAATTGGAAGATATGGGAGCTGATACTATCTGTATCAAGGATATGGCAGGATTAATTGCTCCTTATGATGCTTATGACTTGATTAGAGCTTTGAAAGAAAATGTTAAAGTCCCAGTACATCTACACACTCATTTTACCAGCGGAATGGGAGATTTATCCTTGTTTAAAGCTATTGAAGCAGGAGTGGATATCATAGATACCTGTGTGGGACCCTATGCCTATAGAACTTCCCATCCAGCGATTGAACCTCTGGTAATTTCTCTTTTAGGGACAAATCGTGACACTGGTTTTGATATTAAACTGCTTAATAAAATAGGAAAGGAAATGGAGAAAGACATTCCAAAATATATGCAATTTGCGGATACAACCAAATTTAGCATTATTGATACTGATGTCATTATCCATCAAACTCCAGGTGGTATGATTTCCAACCTTATTAATCAGCTTCGTCAGATGGATGCTTTAGACCGTCTGGATGATGTTTTCAAAGAGATTCCAAGAGTAAGAAAAGATTTGGGACAGATTCCTTTAGTTACTCCTACCAGTCAAATTGTAGGTATTCAGGCAGTTAATAACACTCTCTTTGATAGCTATGAAGGGGAATATTCCCATATCACAGAAGAAGTGAAAGACCTCTGCTATGGACTTTATGGTAAGACTCCAATGCCCATCAATCCAGAAGTGCAAAAGAAAGCATTAAAGGGTTATCCCCGAGGAGAAAAACCCATCACGGTTCGTCCTGGGGACATTCTTGAACCTGGACTGGAAAAAGCAAAACAGGAAGCAGAAGGTTTAGCTAAGGATATTGATGATGTCCTAATTGTAGCTCTATATAATGTCACAGGAAAGAAATTCCTGAGGATAAAATATGGTTTAGAGCCCATGCCAGAAGAGATGAAACCTATTACTCTGGAAGAGGTTAAAAGACAGCAGGAGCTATGTGAAAAGGCTAAAGCAGGTCTTCTGGTAGAGCCACCAGTTAAAAAGCAAGTTCCAAAGCCTGAAGGTTTGAGACAGTTTGATGTGTTTGTAGATGATGAGTATTTCTTAGTAGAAGTTTCAGAAAAGGGTGTCCCCCATATTGTTCATAGTGCTAAAGTAGCTTCCAATCCTCAGGTGCAACCCAGTCAAACCTCAAATCCACAGTCATCTCCTCAACCCGTAAAAAACAATCCTCAACCTGTTCCTAATCAGTCTTCAGTTCAAACTGCGTCAACTGCGGTGGAAGGAACTCCAGTCACTGCTCCAATGCCTGGGATGTTAGTGCGTTATGAGAAAAAAGTGGGAGACAAAGTGAAAGTAGGGGAAACTTTACTGGTGCTGGAAGCGATGAAGATGTATAATAATATACCCAGTCCCGTAGAAGGAACAGTTGTTTCCACTCCGTTAAATGCTGGAGATAGTGTTGGGAAGGGTGATGTTATGATAGTAGTGAAACCAGATTAATAAGTCGCCAAAAAGGCTTCATTTTAGAGAACCATTCTCAGGAGTGAGAGATGCAAGTTAAAAGTATCATAATGGACAAGGACCAGATGGAACGCACCATTCATAGAATGGCGCATGAGATAATTGAACAGAATAGAGGTATTGAAAATATCTGTTTTGTAGGTATCCGAACCAGAGGAGTGCCCTTAGCCCGAAGATTGGCAGATTATCTTCGCCTAATTGAAGGAAAGGATATTCCTGTCGGAGTTCTGGATATAACTCTGTATCGTGATGACCTCTCTATGATATCTCATCAACCTGTGATTAAAGGTTCTGAACTGGGTTTTGAGATTGAGGGTGCTTCCATTATTCTGGTGGATGATGTGCTTTATACAGGTAGAACTGTTCGTGCTGCTATTGATGCCTTGTTGGATTTTGGTAGACCTCAACAGATTCAACTGGCAGTCCTGATAGACCGTGGTCATCGTGAACTTCCTATCAAAGCAGATTATGTGGGGAAAAATGTTCCCACTTCTAAGGAAGAGATAATCAAAGTTTCTTTTGAAGAGATTGATGGAGAGGACTCTGTCAAAATCGTTGTGGCATAAATATAGAGCTCGCTGGCAAAGCTCTCATTCCTTACTTTGTATTGGATTAGATTCGGATATAACTCAACTTCCAGAATGCGTTCTAAATGAAAGGAACCCTATCTGGGAATTCAACCGAAGAATAATTGATTCTACAGCTCAATATGCTTGTGCCTATAAACCTAATCTGGCTTTCTATTTAAGAGACGGTATCCGTGGATTAGAAGCTTTACAACTGACTATCAATTATATTCCTGAAGATATTCCTGTTATTCTGGATTGCAAAGTGGGGGATATTGGTTCTACTATGGAACAATATGTTTCCACTTTTCTGGAAGTGATGGGTTTTGATGCCATAACAATCAATCCACTTTTAGGTGCTGATGTGCTTAAGCCTATCTTGGAAAGAGAGAATGCTTTTGCTTTTGTGCTCACTCTCACTTCCAATCCTTCAGCTAAGGATTTCTTTATTCAAGAAGATATGGCTGTAAAGATAGCCAGATGGCTGACCATTTTTCCACCAGAGAAAATTGGAGCAGTAGTTGGTGCAACTCAGGTGAATCAATTACGAGAAATGCGAGAGCTTATGCCTGGACATATCTTTTTGATTCCTGGAATCGGAGCTCAAGGAGGAGACCTGGATGCAGTTATGCATTATACCAGAGATTCAGATGATTATCCCAATATCTTGATCAATTCTTCCAGAGGTATCATCTTTCAGGATAGGTCTCCTAAATTTGCTCAAGCTGCTGCTTTAGCTGCTGAGGATTTAAATAGCGAGATTGGAGTATACACCTAATCAGTTCAGAGCTATCTAACTAAACTACTTTTAAGGTCCGAGATAAATTCCACAATATGTTTTTCTGTGGTATTAAAGCTGCACATCAAGCGCACCACATTTTTTGCTTCATCCCAGATATAGAAATGATATTTCTCCCTAAGTTCTTCAATGGATTTTTTCGGCATTTTAACAAATAATGAATTTACCTGCACAGGTTGTACTATTTCAACTTCTGGAATGTTCCTTAAACTTTCACTAAAAAGAGTTGCCATAGCATTGGCTTGGTTGGCATTCTTTTTCCATAATGCATCTTTCAGATAAGCATCAAATTGCGCAGAGATATATCGCATCTTACTGAATAGTTGTGTACATTGTTTACGATAAAACCTGATATCGGAGGTAAGTTCTGGTCTAAAACTAATTAATGCTTCTCCAAAAAGAAGTCCATTTTTTGTTCCTCCAAAGCTAACAATGTCTGCACCGACTTCTTTAGTAATATCTTTTAATGAACAGTCCAAAGCTGCAGCTGCATTGGCAAGTCTTGCACCATCTATCTGTAAAAGCATATCTTGCTGATGAGTGTAATCTGCCAGGACCTTAAGCTCTTCAATGGAATATAGAGTCCCATATTCAGTGCTTTGAGCAATGGAAACAACCTTGCCTTGAGAATGATGCTGGTCTCTATTATTTAGAAGGTAGGGACCGATTAATTCTGGAGTCAATTTACCATTAGTGGTCGGAATAACCTGTAATCTTGCTTGGGTAAATTTTTGTACTGCACCACATTCATCCACATTGATATGCGCAGTTTGAGCACAAAAGATAGCATTAAAAGATTTAACCAGGTTCTGTATAGCTACCACATTAGCACCTGTTCCAGTCATAACAAAGCAGGCTTGGCAGTCTCCTCCAAAGAGTGATTCAATCTTATTTAAAACTTCAAGGGTTAAAGGGTCTTCTCCATAAGCTGGAGCAAAACCTTCATCTGCTTTGAGAAGAGCTTTCCAGACCTCAGGATGCACTCCTGAATGATTATCACTTCCAAAACTTACAGGAAACATAGTATCTCCTTAAAACTTAATAATAATTCTCATCCTCATCTTCTGTGGTTTCTTGAGGAAAATCTATATCGGGTAGCGATTTCATCTTTTTTCTTTGCCTAATATGAGCATAGATGAGGATAAAGGGCATTAAAATCAGAATAAAAGTCCCCAAACCAGTAAAAATATAAACATAAGCCTGTCTTTTACTATAAGCAGCAAAATCTTGATTGAATTGCCAGAGGTCCATATGATAGGCATTATGAAAAGCCTCCGAGAAAATTGTTTTCTTACCTGTCCGATAATTGTTAGACACGATTTCCCAGAAATCTTTCCAGGCTTGAGGGTCGTTATCTTTCATATATTGCACTGCATAATATGAAGTTATATAATATAAATCCCAATCTGCAGGTTGTTGAGGATAGTTTTCTGCTAACTTTATCAGGTCCATTTTATTGCCCCAGAACCGCTCTCTTATATAATAATAGTATCTATCCAGTCCAAGTTGATTACCCTGTTGAGTAGCCATTCCTTCATGAAACCAAAGTGGAGCTCTTCTTAAAATCTCATCTAATAACCAGTGCGTATATTCATGTATTATTATTCCACTATAGTTAGATAATATCTGATCTGCACTACGGATATAGATACGATGATCCAAAGAAGAGTAAAAAGCACTGGAAAATTCTACAATTCTTCCCTTACCCTGAGTTAATAGTTCATAAGATTGTTCATCAGGTACCACATAGATATCAGCGCGAGAATCCAGATAAACTCCCGTTCCCATCTGTAACTGATCTATTCTCTGATTTAATTCATTTATAAAGCTTTGCGTTACAGGAAATTTACCGTCTATGGTATGAATGACAAAGTTATCGGTTACAACAGCTATCTGATAGTTTGCATTAAGAAAGCTAAAAATAAATAGAAATAGAACTAAGCATTTCCAGATTGCTGATTTCAGTTTGAAATCTCCTTGCGACTCAAAAGAGTATAATAATTCGTGGCATCTTTTTTAGCCACATTCCCCTGAGGAATCTTATCAACCCGGATTTGGTGTTCATATCCATAGAGATGAAATTGAATTATATCTCCTTCTTTAACCTCAGCTGAGGCTTTAGCGGTTTTGCCATTGAGACTAACTAAACCTTTATCACAGGCTATTTTAGCGATGCTACGACTTTTAGTAAGGCAAAGCTTATTCAGTAGCATATCTATGCGCATAAATCCCCCAGATTTGATGGTTTATTGAGTTAGTAGTCTTTGTGTCTCCAGGGCTATCATCAATTCTTCATTGGTGGGAACTTTTAATACAGTTACCGGGGAATCGGGAACACTTATCACTTCTATTTCACTGCTAAATTTTGCATTAGCTGTTAAATCAAGTTTTATGCCTAAAGCTTCCATATCTTTACAGACCATTTCTCTGGCTAAAGGCATATTTTCTCCTACTCCACCTGTAAATACTAAAACATCAAGACCATTCATAACCGCATAATAAGAGCCGATATATTTCTTAATGCGATAGCAATAAACTTCCAGAGCTTGCATAGCCTTAGGATTATTTTTCTGAAGGACTTCATCTTCTATAAATCGCATATCATTAGAAATCTGAGAGAGTCCCAGCATGCCACTGTTTTTGTTTAAAATGCTATTCACTTCATCTACATTTAGACCCAGATGTTGTTGCATATATATAGGAATAGACGGATCAATATCTCCACAACGAGTTCCCATCATTAACCCTTCCAGAGGAGTAAAACCCATTGAAGTATCAATAGATTTTCCTCTTTCTATAGCTGTCATTGAAGCACCATTTCCCAGATGACAGGTGATAATCTTTAATTGAGAAATGTCCTTTTGCAAAAATCTGGCAGCTTCTAAACTTACATATTTATGCGAAGTTCCATGAAAACCATATCTTCTAATCTTATATTTTTCATAGTATTCCAAAGGAAGGGGATATAGATAAGCTCTTGGAGGCATAGTCTGATGATATGCTGTATCAAAAAGTCCACATTGAGGAACCTCAGGCACATTCTTTTTAACTGCCTCTATTCCTTTTATATTGGCGGGATTATGTAAGGGTGCCAGGGGAATACATTCTTTCATCACTCTCACTACATCATCGGTAATAACTACAGCATCAGAATAATATTCACCAGCGTGCACTAATCTATGTCCTACAGCATCAATCTCACTTTTATCCTTAATCACTCCATTAACTGGGTCTAATAAATAATCTATTATTAGTTGTAAACCCTGTTCGTGATTTTCAATTACCATCTCTTTCTTTTTTAAGGTATACTTCTCGCTTTTATAAGTGAAAAGTGATAGGTCTTCACCAATTCGTTCAGCAATTCCTTCTGCCAGAACTAATAGATTGTTCATATCAATAAATTGATATTTTATGGAGGAACTGCCACAATTGAGAACTAATATTCTCATATTGTCCTTCTTTATAATATTTTTTATTTCAAAAAAAGATAATATTGCCTTATTGTCAACTGATTTACTTTGCAAACAGGGGGATAGTCTTTCTTCATGGGGAAATTATCCTTCTCGTAAGGGAAGAATACTCTTTTTTACTTTCTATTCCCATCTTAATTCGCAAGAATGTAACATACATATTTTGCAAACAACTATATCATTTTAAGGTTACTCTTGATCCAGCTTAGGATTAGGAACAGCTTCCTTAAAAATTCAACATTCTATTTTCTCTGATACTTTTTTAATTATACAATATCAAAGATAATGGGCTCTTCTGCTACAGGTTCTGAACTTAAAGTATAAGCTTTCTGGATAAGTTTTACCACTTCCTCACCTTTAATTTGGTCATTACAATGCACTTCTCCGATAGGTTCATCTTTTTCCAGGAAATCTCCAATCTTTGGGATTAATAGAGCGCCCGTGCTATGGTCTATGGAATCGGTCACTTTCATCCTTCCTGCATTGATATGAATCAGTGCATAACCTATTGCGCGACAATCTATATGGGAAACATAGCCAGAAGCAGGAGATAGGATGGGAAGTTTATATTTAGTCGTGCTCAAAAGACCGTAGTCATCAATTACTTTAGGATTTCCACCCTGAGCAACAATGATTTCTTCCAGTTTTTTTAATGCCTTCCCATTTTTAACAGCTTCTTCAATCATAGCTATAGCTTGTTCTGCAGTTTCAGCAAGATTGGTGCTTACAAGCAGTTGAGCAGTGAGTTCGGAAGTTAATATCTTTGTATCTTTTAAAGGATTTCCTTTTAAATATTCTATAGCTTCAATCATTTCCAGACCATTTCCTACAGCTAAACCGAGAGGAGAGTTCATATTGGTGAACGCAACTTTCACTGTTAAACCAAATCGTTCTCCAGTAGAGATGAGCAATTCAGCTAATTCTTTTGCTTTTTCTCTATCTGGCATAAAAGCACCGCTTCCTATCTTGAGGTCAATAATCAGATGTTTTGCTCCTTCTGCTATTTTTTTACTCAATATACTGGCAGTTATCAAACCTGGACTTTCAACTGTAGCTGTTACATCTCGTAAGGCATAAATCTTCTGGTCAGCAGGGACCAGGTCTTTAGATTGACCGGCAAGCGCGCAGTTATGCTCTAAAACCAGCTTGCGAAATTCTTCTATGGAAAATTGAGTACGGAATCCCGGGATTGATTCAAGTTTATCTAAAGTGCCACCAGTGTGACCTAATCCTCTTCCTGATATCATAGGTATGGTCAATCCGAGGGAAGCTGCAATAGGGGCAAGCATTAGACTGATTTTATCTCCTACCCCTCCAGTAGAATGTTTATCGGCTACTTTGAGTTCTGCTGGAAAAGTTATTGTTTTTCCACTTTCAATATATGTTTTAGTTAGAGCAAAAATCTCTTCTTTATTTAAACCTTGAAAATAGATAGCCATAAGAAGTGCACTCATCTGATAATCAGGAACTTCTCCACTTAAAAAACCCTCTACCAGATTTCTTATCTGGTCTTCATTTAATGCAGTTCCATTTCTTTTAGCCAGAATAAGTTCTACTGGATTATAATTTATCATCTTTTTCTCCTTAAGTCATTACCAATTTTTCTCTTAGATAGCCACTAAATATATCCATAACCCAAACTACCAGAGCAATTAACCAGATAATGAGTCCTACATTTCTCCAGGCAAGCATTTGCTGTTGTTGATTTAATGCCAATCCAATTCCTCCACCACCTACAAATCCTACGACCGTTGCCATTCGTACATTCATATCCCATCTATAGATAGTAAAAGCCAGATAGGGTGATAGGATTTGAGGGGTCACAGCATAACGCCAAACCTGAAGGGTGGATGCTCCTGTGGCAACAATAGCTTCCACTGGTCCTTGATCTATGCTTTCTATCTGTTCTGAATAAAGTTTCACTAAAGCAGCGATTGAATGTATCCACAAAGCAAGCATTCCAGCAAAAGGACCTATGCCCACCCAAACACAGAAAATAATCGCCCAGACCAAGGCTTCTATGGAACGAACAATCGTAGTGATAGTGCGTATAAAATAGTAAACGATTCTTCCTAAAATAGTGGAATACATTAGATTTTTTGCGGCAAAAAAACTGAGAATAAAAGCAAAAGGTACCGCAAAAATAGTGGCTAAAAGAGCAAGATATACCGTTTCCATCAAAGCTGCCAGCATTGGAACTAACTGTTTAAAATTGGGATTGAAAAGACCTTGAACTATATTTTTCGCATTTCCTGCCTGAGTGAAAAAAGCAATCGGCTTTACTTCAACAATAATCCAACCTACTATAAGACTGATAATTACAATTGCCCAGATTTCTGCTTTCCAGAACCAGCCCTTAATTTCTTTATCAGGATTGGCAACTTTAGTGCCTAAACTATTTTTCTGAAATCCAAATATGAAGCCAAGAACAAGAGGTATCCCGAAGATTGAAAGTTCAGGAAAAGAGAAAGAATAAAGACGATAAGCCATCCAGGCAACACAACCCCACAAATATTGCCAGAGCAAATATTCAACTAAAAAGGATTTCAATTTATTCATATAAGTTATCATATTTGAAATGCTTAGTTCGTCAAGAGTTTTTTATCAGACTTAATCTTGAAGGTTCTTGCAAGAAATGTTATGGGAATTATTTTTTCTATTTTAATTGTAAATCCGGTCTAAATTATGGGTTCTACCTGACTCTTTCCTGCTATCAAGTGTTAATCACTCGTTAATCAAGCGTTAATTTATTAAGACTTGATTAACGCTTGATTAAGATGTGATATAAATTATTCCGTAAAGGGCGTATTGTAAATGTGCGGTAATTTTTTGAGTTATAGGTGAGTGATAAATATGGGGACATCTCGCACCCCATAGCGGGGTCATAAACGTTCTCTTACCCGGGGTCATAAACGTCCCTGTTTATGAAGCTCCGAAGGAACTTGTTGTTAATAAGGTATTAAAAGCTAAGATTTATATTCTTTGTTTATATAACCACTAAAGAAGGAAAAGCCTTACGGCTTTGTGAGACGAGGACGTCTCACACCCAATAGCAGGGTCATAAACGTTCTCTTAAACGGGGTCATAAACGTCCCCGTTTATGAAGCTCCGAAGGAGCTTGTTGTTAATAAGGTATTAAAAGCTAAGATTTATATTCTTTGTCTATATAACAACTAAAGAAGAAAAGCCTTACGGCTTTGCGAGATGAGGACATCTCGCACCCAATATGAGGAGCTTTCTTATTTAAAGAGAAAATAATGAGAGATTTATAGATAATTTAGAAAAGCCTTACTGATTTGCGAGATGAGGACATTTCGCACTCCATAAGGTGATATCTTTCCCTTTTGAATGAATTATATTATTCTGGTAAACGCTCCCACATCCCTTCAAAATATTGCCAGATACCATCTTGTTTAAATAGGGTAATAGTTCTGAAGCGATTTTGTGCTTCCAGATTAACCAGCATTTGCCATTTTCTACTAAAGGTATAATTTTCAATAGATTGAGGAGATGGTTCATAACCCAGCCAGAGGAAATTTTTACCGGAAGAACGAATTTTTTCTGCCAGACGGATACTGTTTTCCTGGTCATAATTGCCTATAAGAATAACCTGATATCTTGAGCTATCTATTTCATCTAAAATAGATAGGAGTTCAGTAGGTAGATTTTCACTCCACTGACGAGGATAATCGCGACAAATAATATTTATAAAAAGACTATCGGTCTCAGACAAGTCCAGATATTTCATTTGAAAAGCAGTCTGACTATCGGAAACCCTGTATCCTGCTTGTAGATAATAACTATCTTTGGGGACGCTTATAGATATTAAACCAGGCTCATCTTCAGAAAAAACTTGATCCAACCAGTAAAAATCTCCATCCTGATAACGGGTTAGATTAACTGCATCAGAGAGTCCAGTTACAGGAACTCCATTTTCATCTGAGAGAGAGACAATCAATTTTGTATAAGCGGTGGAATCTTTACTATCTACTTGAGGAGCATTCTTTTTCAAATCATAATAACCCCAGTCCCCATTGTCAAACTGGATAAATATGAGATCGGGTTGACGAGAAAAATAGGCAGGAACTTTGTTAGCTCTTGCAATGTTTACAGCCATCATTCTGTATTGCAGGGGAGTCAGGTATTTTTGTTTGATAGCAATATCCAGTGGAAGCAATCCATTTAAAGCTTTAGAATAGTTGATTTTGTAGTGTTTAGCCAGCCACCCAGAAGCAGAATTCATTCTTTCCAGAGGTGTATTCCCTTTCTGGTAGAAAGAATCAGGATAGAGTTGAGGTATACCCTTTTTATATTTGACTGGTTGAGGGAGCTCTTCATAAAATACTGTTGGTGCAAGAATAGGAGCTAATTCTGAAGAGGTCATATTTTGACCATCTATCTTTAAGAAAAAGTTGTAGAGAGCAATAATTTGCTCGGAACTGGCTTGCCAAAGGAATTTAGGATCAAAGTCTTCAGAAATAAGGAAATTAAGGAATTCCTTTTGAGGTTCAGGATAGCGATACCAGAACCCTTTTAAGGAATTATAATTACCTCTTGAAGAAGATGCGACTATTCCTAAAAGTGTATCACTATAGGTGAAAATCCGATCCTGAAAACGCTGTTCCCGGCGATTCCATTTTGCTTTGGCTTGTTCCACATCATTATTCCACTCTTCAGAAGGATTTTTCCAGGTAAAATCAGATGCAGGATAGAAGAGCATTTCATTTTGATCTGGTAGGGGTCCTTCTTGCAAAGTAAGTTCATAATAAAGTTCTTTATCCTCACTGGAAGGAACTAACGCCATAGCACGCTTATTTTCATTGTCTGCCACCAGATAAAAAGCACCTCTGCCTACACTTAGCTCAAATTCCCCTTCATCATCCGTCTGAATATAAATCAAAGACCTTAAAGTTCCTGAATTAAAAACCAGCAGACCGACATTTGTTTCAGGAAGAGGATTATCCTGCTCATCCAGGGTCTTGATTTTGAGAATACGAGTGTGTTCTTTAGCATAAATTGGAATGGAATTTATCACACATTCGTAGCGTCCTTGAATTAAAACTTCGTCAGTTGCATCAGGAAGAGTTCCTTTAGATAGGATAAGTACAGTTTTATCAATCAATCCACTGAACCAGGTTTGATCAGGATAATAAGCAGCATCCATATCTCCAGTATAATGCCAGGCTCCATCAATCCAGACTTCTGCCCAAGCATGATTATTATCTGTATGAGACCACCAGGGTACATAAGAAGGACGAGCTGGCAATCCTACCGTTCTTGCTGCAGAGATAAACAAGATTTGCATCTCTTCACATCTTCCCAGATAGCTCTTTTGAGTTATATCCAAAGGTGCTTGGTCTCTTCCTGAAGTGGGCTGGAATTTTAAACGTGATACGCACCATAATGAAACGGCACGATAAAGTTCCAGGTCATTTTTAGAGTTCTGTAGCACCTCTCGTAAGCCATCCCTAAGAAATTCTGCTCTATAAGGTGTGATTCTCTCATCTGCAACAGTTTGATGAGCAACATAGGAGAGGAAAAATTCAGGAGAAAGGTCAGTCCCATAAGTATTGAGATAGGACCGGATTTGTAAATAATTGCTGAGAACATCTTTTGGATTTGCTATTTGTAAGATAGCATCGCTTTCGTAGGCAATAAGATAGGACATCAATATATCATCCTGTTCTTTCAATAATTTCTTATAGGCTTGCTGATGATAATGGTCTAATTTCTTGAGATTGGAATAAGCAAGTTTATTCATTTTTTTATAAAGGACAGGATTTCCTTGATTGGTGAAATTAGCAGGTAAATATGAGGCAAGAAGGTTTGAAAAACCCCACAACATACTGCAAATAATTATTAGTATCTTAATTTTTTTCATATGTGACCTATCAATTTATGCTCTTTAAAGCAGATTTCATCAGTGAAGCTTGAGTAATTTTCCCTGTTGAATGCTTTGAGAATTATCCATCTTCCAGAGATAAATACCTGCAGGAACAGGTTTTCCCCCGGCATCACAGCCATCCCAGATAATATTTTGTTTTCCTGCCCCCAAAGCTTCAGACTGTATGGTTTTAATCTTTTGACCGCGCAGATTAAATATCTGTATTTGAGTTTTAGAGGGTTCTTTCGTTTCAAAACAAAAGCTCATTTGCGAAGAAAAAGGATTGGGCATCGTAATCACCTTAGAAATGGAAGGAGTAAGAACAGAATCAGAAATGGGAGTAGGTGGTAAATTCAGAACATTTAGAGTATCCAGAATAATTGCTATCATATCATTAATGCCGAATTCTCCTTCTTCAATAGCGGAAAGTGCAAAAGAAGAAGCAACCGTGCGAAAATATCCATTGCTATTATAGATTCCGATAGGGAAATTGGGATGAGAGCTATTAGAAGTATAAAATAGTTCAGAGGCAGTTTCAGGATAAGGTAATAAAGGAGTAGTCCAGGGGTCATTTTGATTGTATTGCCAGGTCATAGAAAGGTCGTCTTTATCATATCTGATGGCTTCAATATAGGCAAGAGTATTAAGCGGACAAATAGTTCCAAACTTTGACCAGAAGATAGAATCAGAATCCCAGGGCATATCACCTTCCAGATAGATTCTTCCGCCATTTTCCAGATAATCATTGAGCAGGTTATATTCCAGGCTTCCTTGCTCAGGAATAAAATTGTTAGGTCCCCAGCCAAAAAGGCAAAAGATAGCTTCAAAATTGTTTATATAGTTATAATCTGGGATGAGTTTATCGGAATAGATTACATTGAAGTTTCCCAGATTATTCAAAGCATTAACTACTGGCAAACCTTCTTGAGAAAGCGGTTCATAAACCAGTATCTCTCCCAATGGAGGATTTTGATTATTTTGATGGTAAACTGCAGGGTCTCCAAAAAGCATATAGGTATAAACATTTTGTAGTTCTGGGTAGATTATGCCATCACTATCCACCGGGTCACCAAAGAGATAATATTGCGTATGTAATAGATTGGCAAAGGCAAGAGCAGCACCAACGGACATATTGTTTTTGGTTAGATTTTCCAGAAAATGATAATTATAGGAGCTCAAACCTCCCCAACCAGGATTTTTCCAGCCTATCTTATACCAACCAGTACGTGTGGCAGCACAGACATTAACGGCTTTTTGCTGGAGAGCATATTCAGCTAAACAAGAGAAGTTATTATCCAGCATACCATTATTGCAGGAAGCGGCAAAAAGAATTAATCCATCCTGGTTGACCAAATTATCAAAAGTTTCACGATCAACCAGACTATACCAGTTCATTTCCCAACTATCTGGGATATTATTACCATTATCATCATTCATCCAAACCTTTCGGGCAGAACTGACAGAAGAACCATGCGCACTCCAATTCAAGATGCCATAACTATTGCTATTCAATTGATTTTTCAGGAGGTCATAATCCAAATCAAGGTCAGATGGTAGAGAAGGTAAATATCCCATATGTTCGTACATTGTAGTACATTGATAATCATTTAAAGCAGTGTTTCTAGCATATTCCATAAAAACTGCACCATCTGTTTCCAGGAAAATTGTTTCAGGTTCCCCGGCATAATTAAGATAAGCAGCAGGTAATAAAGCTTTCTTCTTCCAGACTGCATCACTACTGTCAAAGCTAATAGTGCGATTTACAATCTGTGAAATATAGTTAACATTATTGTTTGAGATGCGTCCCACAAAGAGCTCAGGAGTGAAATCACAGAGATAATCCTGGTCTCCTTCTCCAGAAGAATATTCTCCCAGACGGCCATCACTATCCACATCTATGATACTGCTTAAATCGCTGTAAAAGAAATCAGAGGGGACGGTTTCATTTCCATCTGGTTCTGGAGTGAGATACATCACGGGAACTTTATCATAATCTCCAACTAATAAAAGATAGGTGAAAGGATGAGAATTGTATTGGGAGATTAGATAATTTCGGAGTTTTTCACCATCTGTAAGTCCTGGACTGGAAGCTAAAATAGTATTGATATTAATATAAGAAGTGACCAGACCCTGTGACTGATGATAAGCTTCCAGAGCAGTTAAGGAAGGATATAAAGCTGGTGTGGTAACTATTAAATAATCATAATCTTTAGAATAATTATAAGTGTAATAACTTTGTAAATCTTGAGGATTAACAAAAAACCAGTCTATTACTTGATTGTTTTTCTGTAAAGAACTAAGAATGGGAGGTATTCTATTTGGTTTTGAGATAGCGTTTAAGCTCCAGGAAAGATTTATCTGTAAAGAAGGACAAATATGCCAGGATACTCCATTATAGATAGCAGGTAAAACAGAAAAAGAAACAAATTTTATATCACCCCAGTGTTTAATTCCCAAGTATTTTAGCATAGGCGTTGAGGGATAATGTTCACAAGTAGAAAGGAAATTCTCTCCGTCACTAAAAGGAGTATTGATAACAGGAGCAGGTGCAGACAAATTCTGCAAAGGAGCAAATTCATAGTTATAGGAGACATTTATTGCATCTGGGGGAAGGATGATATTTAAGTTTTTAGTTGGCAATTGAGGTGTTCCAGGAACAGATAAAGTTCCCCATCCATAATTTTTTTGTGGAGAAAAGAAATCCAGGTCAGAAAAATTTATGTTTAATGTTAGCTCTGTTGCTGTAAGCAGAAAAGGAATAAACAAGATAGTTAAAAACAAAAATCTTCTATTCATCGTCGGTTTCCTTATATCTTTTTTTCTTGTGGTAATTAGGATGGGATTGATACCCTTTCTTAACATATGGTTTATGAAAGTTATTTTTCTTTTCTTTATAGTTCTTTCCTGTAGCATATTGGATTAGCATAGGAGCAGCAGAATCTTTGTATTGAGTGAGAAACTCTTCTATTTCTTGAGGATACAACTCGCTAAGTTCACGCAATAACCAACCAATTCCCTGTTGAACACAACGAGCTTGATCTTGCATTAGGGGACTGATGAAATCCAATAATTCTTGGACTGGTAAGCGTTCCTTTTGATAGAGCATAGTGACAACCGCTACCCGCCTGGTCCATTTGCTTTCTGAATCCAGCCAGGTGGCAAAATCTTCCATTGAAGCTATTTCCAATTCTAAAAGCACGGGAGTAATTTTGGTGGCAATTAAATCAGAATGAGTCCAATTTTCTACCACTTCATCCAGACAAAGTTTAATCTCTTCATAGACTCTCCGGTTAAAGCGAGGTCTATGCTTCTTTAACAAAAAAATAGCTAAGGTTCCGAATTCATATTTTCCAGTTGCAAAGAAGGGATATGCCAACTCGGCTAATTCCGTAATAGATGGTTGGAAAATGGTTAATATGTGATTGCGTAACTCTTTAATTTGATATTCTGCTAAACCAAAGGCATCATAACCTTCAAGATTATAGCGAGAATTTTTATAGGCTAATCCAGGGTTTTCATGGGCAAAGAAATATGATTCACAGTAACTGAAAATCTCTGCCTGTCGTGGAGTGAGTTTTGTTCGAGCTAAAAGTAGTGTCATTTGAATCTCTGTTTTTTAAAATCCAGAATTATTAAAAATTAGTTTTGTATTTCCTTATATTTATTAGACTCTTTATGAGCTGGGTTTAATTCATTTTTTTCATATCCCAGACCCTTACCAGTGATAAGTACATTCCATCTATTAAACATTTGTCTTAAGCGATATACCATTACTTTAGTAGGGTTTAACTGTGCCAGCATTTTACTTAAGAAATTATCCCAATTTATAGTTTCTTTGCGCTGGAAAAATCCTGTGTTATGCATTACTCTTAGCATATAAGTCTTGATTTTGTCAAGGTCATTTCCGCTAACTGCATTAATTTTTTGGGTTTGTTCTTTAGTGAGAGGCAAACGATATATTTCCCAGAGAGCGATAGTGACAGCTTGAGCAAGATTGATAGAAGGGAATTCTGGATTAGCAGGAATATGACAACGCAAAGGGCATAGTTCTGCCTCTTCATCCGTGAGTCCAAAAGTTTCTCTACCGAAGACTAACCCTATTTCCAGTTGAGGGATTTTAGCACAATATTGAGCAGCATTAATAGGTGTGAAATCTACTGGTTTGAGTTTTCCCATACGACGAGAATAGGCTATTACCCGGTCTAAATCTGAGATTGCATCCTTTAGAGTGGGATATATCTGAGCCTGTTGAAGTAGGTTTTCTGAATGCATAGCCAGATAGAAATCATTTTTTTTCGGCATAGCACCTACTAACCTTAGACTGGAGAAGCCAAGATTGTGCATTATTCGTGCTATAGCACCTACATTCCCTTCATAGATAGGCTCAACTAAGATTATGTGAATCATTGGTTTTTAATCATTTTAGCTAATTTATTTCCCATCTGAACCACTGCAGGATTGGAATCAGTTTTCCATTCTTGTGCGGTTCTAAGCGCTATGGAAAAGAAATCTTGAGACTTATCTCGCATATTTTTTTGAGAGAAGATACTGGATAATCTTCTTAGAATCTGCCAGAGGAAATTAGCACGCTTTTCATCACCATCCAAAAGCCAGCGTCGGATACTGGCAAAGGTTTGTAGGGGACGCTGTCTTCCAACTTGAATGAGGATATGACTAACTTTTTTTTGAACTTCCTCGTCCTCATCATCCAGCAATCTACCTACGAAAGTTAATACATATTGAGGATTTTTAGCGGCTATATATTCCATACCATGCATAGACATAGCGCGTTTTTTAGGGTTATCTGAATCAGCCCAGCGAGGCATATATTCTTTCATGACATCAGGATATTTTTTCCACATCTCTGAACAGATAGTCTCGCTTTCCCAAGGAACGGTTTCAAAGGTTTTTTCTAAGGTCTGGACAATGAGTTCTGGTTTGTCCTGATTTTTGTAATAAAAATAGAATAATGCAGTTGCCCGGATAGGATAAAATCGATCTTCCAGCATCTCATAGCAAATTGCATCCAAGTTTCCTGTGCCTGTATATTCCGCTAAACGTTTTCCCAATTCTTCCCGGACAAAATAGTTGGGAGTATTAGCAACTTCATAAATCAGCTTTTGTGCCTGATTAATGTTTCCCTTGTCCAGATTTTTGGAAATCTTTTCTACATAAGAGTCCAATAATTGGTAATCATCGCGGTCCAGGCGTCCTACTTTTTTTATCATATTTTTCAGCTCCATAATCCCTATGAGGGATCTATCCGCGGAATTCTTAAAATTAGTAAGCCTGTTGTCCTACGAGAAAATAGATTATTAAATATATTACCTAAGATATAAAATTATCGTTTCTGTCAAGTTATTTGTGGGTTAAATCGGTAGAATTATCAAAAATAGTGCGTTGTCGCACTGACCGACTGGTTATAAAATGGAGTTTGGCTACTTCTGCTAACCGATTCCAACCATATTTATCAGCAAAGTTTTTAGCAGTTTCAATAACATTTTTCCCGGAACCCAGAGGAAACTTCATACCATAATAATTATTCATTGCTTCTCTTTGTTGTAAAAACTGATACCGAGCTATTATTGACGCTGCAGCAACGGCTGGGTCTGTTTCTGCTTTAGGTCTCTCTTCCACAGGAATACTAACATCTCGTTTTTTAAGATAATTAGCAACTTTTTTACTGCGGCTAAACTGGTCAACTAAAATACCCTGGATATTGGGAATTCTTTCTAATAGAGCAAGAATAGCAGTGCTATGTTGCCAAGCCAGAAGGTCATTAAGGTTCTTCCCTTGCAACTGCATATCTGCTATGATTTCATTATATTTTAAAGGTTTGAGCACGATGCAAGAAATGCGAGAAGGATAGTTAGAATAAAGTTTTTGAGCTATGTTTGTAATTTGAGTTTTAGTCAGACTTTTACTGTCCATCACTCCCCAATCTGTTAGGTCTTCAAGCATATCACTATCCAAAGCAAAAGCAGCAACCACCAGGGCGCCAAAATAATCACCCTTTCCACATTCATCAGAACCAATCCAATGCTCCCAGGAATGATATCTTCCCTCGGGTTCTACTTTATCTTTTATCATTTCTTGAAGCTCTGTTTTCAATTTATTATCTTTACCACCAAGCACCTTACTCAAACCTCTTTTTTCAGAATAATAAATATTTAGTACGGAATGCTGCTCTTCTTTACTTAAATTAAGTTGAATTCCATAATTTATTCCTCTTTGACCAGTAATTCTGATTCCCCTTTGAGCTAATTCAGGTAAAAAATTAGCCAGATATTCCTCTATAATTTTTTCCATAAATCACCCAAGATATTAATTATAATATCCTTTTCTACAAAACAGACCGAGATGTCAATCTCAAAATGAGAAAAAAAATAATTTGTGCTTGACAGATTTTGGTTTATCTTAATTTTAGCACTCAATCATTGAGACTGCTAAACCTTACTTTAATAAAATATGATAATATGGAGGTATAAAGAAAAATGGCAAAACAAATGATGTATGGACATGAAGCCCGGACTGCATTAAAGAAGGGCGTAGATCAGCTTGCTGATGCGGTTAAGATAACTCTCGGTCCAAAGGGTAGAAATGTTGTTTTAGACAAGCAATTTGGTTCCCCGATAATTACTAATGATGGAGTAACAATAGCGAAAGAGATTGAACTGAAAGATGAATTTGAAAATATGGGTGCTCAGCTTTGTAAAGAAGTGGCAGAAAAGACCCATGATATTGCTGGAGATGGGACTACGACAGCAACCCTTTTAGCTCAGGCTATTATTGAAGAAGGATTAAAGCATGTAACTGCTGGGGTTAATGCAATGTATCTTAGACGAGGCTTGGAAAAAGCTACTAAGGTCGTTGTGGATAAGATACACGAATATTCCAAATCAATCAATAAAAGTGAAGAGATAGCTCAAATAGCTTCTATTTCAGCCAACAACGATTATGAAATTGGTAAATTGATTGCAGAAGCTATGGAAGCGGTTGGAAAAGAAGGTATTATCAATATAGAAGAAGCCAAGTCTATAGATACTGGTCTGGAAAAAGTTGAAGGAATGCAGTTTGATCGTGGCTATATTTCTCCTTACTTTGTCACCAATCCTGATAAAATGATAACTGAATATGAGGATTGTTTAATTCTTGTCCACGATAAGAAGATAAGTGTTCTAAAAGATATTTTGCCCATATTGCAGGAAGTTTCCCAGATGGGACGTCCCTTATTGATTATTGCTGAAGACATTGAAGGTGAAGCTCTTGCTACTCTGGTAGTGAATAAACTTCGTGGAGTTCTGAATGTGGTAGCAGTTAAAGCTCCTGGCTTCGGAGATAGACGCAAAGAAATGCTTGGGGATATAGCTATACTTACGGGCGCAAATGTAATTTCAGAAGAGATGGGTCGTCGTTTGGATAGTGCTACGATGGCTGATCTCGGAAGAGCCAAAAAAGTGATAGTGGACAAAGAAAATACCACTATTCGTGAGGGAGCAGGAGATCCTGAAGCAATTCAAGCCAGAATAAAACAGATTAAAGCTCAAATTGAAGAGACCACTTCAGATTATGACAAAGAAAAACTACAAGAGCGCTTGGCAAAACTTTCCAGTGGTGTTGCAGTTATTCGTATAGGTGCTGCCACCGAGACTGAAATGAAGGAAAAGAAAGCTCGTGTGGATGATGCTCTTCATGCTACCAGAGCAGCTGTGGAAGAAGGAATTGTTCCTGGTGGTGGTGTCACTCTGATTCATGCAGCTAAGGCTCTTCAGGAATTAAAGGATTTAACCTATGAAGAGAAGGTGGCAGTGGAGATCCTGACTAAAGCTCTGGAAAAACCAGCCTATCAAATTGCTGCTAATGCAGGAGCAGAAGGAGCAGTAATAGTAGAAAAACTTAAAGGTTACTCGGATATTAATATGGGATTCAATGCTGCTAATGGCAAATTTGAAGACCTGCTTAAAGCTGGCATTATTGACCCTGCTAAAGTAGTTCGTTCCGCAGTTCAAAATGCTTCTTCAATAGCTGGTTTATTACTGACTACAGAATGTATTGTAACCGATATTAAAGAACCGGAAAAACCTGCTCCAATGCCTACTGGTATGGAAGGAATGTATTAATAAACTAATAGAATAGCATATCTCAAAAGCCTCTCCCACCAAGAGAGGCTTTTTTAGTTTACCCCCCAATTAATAGAAAGATAGCAGTATAAACAAAGCAAATATTAAATCATTATCTACCACTTTACTGGTAAATAACTCCAATATCATTCCTAAGCTTCTGCATAAATTCAGCCAGAATTGCCATCAGCTCTATCTGGAGTAGCTATGCTATTATGTATATATACGAGTTTACTTTGACCTTATCTCCGAAATTTACACCATTAGAAGGGTGACACATTGGAATGCGAGTGCCGTTTTTTCTGATCAAAAATTTCCCGCTTTACAGTAGGAGCATATCGGGAGAATTTGTTGCTCAGAAAAAACTTAAAAAGATATGGAGTAAACAATGCGTAGCAAATTTACTTATACCCAGATTCTCCAGATCCTAATGGAAGCCGATCTAGGAGCAGAGGTTAAGGAAATATGTCGTAAGTATGGCATCAGTCGGAACACCTTCTACAACTGGAAGAACAAATATGGAGGTATGACTCCCAGTGATGCCAAGATCAAGCATGATTTGGAGATTGAAAATTGTCGTTTGAAGAGGATGGTGGCAGAACGTGATTTGGAGATTGAAGAGATAAAGGAGCTGCTCTCAAAAAAATGGTGAGTCCCCAGGAGAAACAAGCTGCTGTTGGGGATTTACATAAACAAGGCTTGAGTATGAGAACATCCTGTACCCTGGTTCAGGTTGAGCGCAAAGGGTTTTACTATAAGCCCAAGCTTAGCGAGGAGAATCAGCAGATAACTGATTATCTTAAGGAAACTGCGTTCAACAATGTTTGCTGGGGTTTGCCTCGGATGGTAATTGCCGTCAGGGACAAGTATGGAGCAGTCAATCATAAACGAATCAGACGTTTGTATTGTGCTGCTAGACTTCAGGTGCCCAAACGACCCAGTAAGCATACTAAATATAGGACCAAGCCTCTGGTTCAGGCAGAACATCCCAATCACCGATGGTCTATGGACTTCGTTTCAGACAGCTTCCAGTATGGCAGAAGGTTTCGGGTGCTCAACATCATTGATGACTTCACCCGGGAACTGATTCACCAGGTGGTAGATACCTCAATATCAGGCATCAGAGTAGCCAAAGAGCCGACTGATATAGCTAAATACCGGAGCTTGCCGGAATTCATCGTTTGTGACAACGGTCCCGAATTCCGAAGTTCAGTAATGTTCAAA
>JGI12104J13512_1000447_pt1 | contig 37105 bp, 45 predicted proteins | sample TerdegcTABiofilm_FD_13512 | JGI IMG/M metagenome (IMG submission 13512)
ATGGGGAGCCTGTTGAGGAGTTCATGGAGTGCAAGGCCGACAGGTTCGAGGTCTTCAGGGCCGCTGTCCACGGAGATAACGTAGCGATTCATGGGCAGATCCTTACTCTATTCCCTGGTCTTTGTTCACAATAATGTTTCCGACCCCCCGGAGCAGAATTGACGGATGAACTCCTTTGAAGGGTATTCGTGGATGGTGGTGATAACCGCCTCGCCGCTGCCGGCACTGCACCGGAGGAGAACTGCCCCTCGTGCATTCCGTGCAACGACCTCGCAGTCGTGTTCCGGGAAGAACCCGTCGCACTCGATTGTGGCAGGGTCGAACCCGGCAAAAAGGGATGCACATTCGTGGGAGGAGACGCATTCGACCCCCCCTTCTCCCTTTTTATGCGTATAGAGCACCCGGAACGGGAGCCAGTCGTAGGCATCTGCCCGGTCGATTCCCGGCCCGAAAACGAGGAGTCTCCCCCCGTTCCCGATGAATTTCCTGATGCGCGACGATGATGCCCGGAGTGCAGGCAGCATCCGGGAATAGGCCGGGTTGGCAAAGCCCGTCGGGACGACGAGGGCACAGAACCTGCCCCGGAAGAAGGGTGCCGCGAGGAGCTGGGGGGTCACGTGGTCGCAGGAGACCTCGCATTCTTCGAGGTACCGGGAAAAGACGAGTTTTTCGTCCCAGAGCAGGCCGACCCGCGGTGTCACCCCTTGATCACCGCCAGCGGTTCAAGCCGGGCGACGAGGCGGGAGAGGCCGACCTCGTGGACGACGCGGACGACTTCGGCACTCGGCTTGTAGACGTCAGGGGCCTCGTCTGCCAGGGAAGCGTCGTTTGGTGCCCGCACGACGATGCCCGCCTTCCCGAGGCTCTCGCGGATCTCCCTGCCTGTGATCCGGCGCTTGGCCTGCGTCCTGCTCATGACCCTCCCGGCGCCATGGCAGGTGCTCCCGAACGTCTTTTCCATTGCTGTCTGTGTCCCGTGCAGGACAAACGAGGGTGTCCCCATGCTGCCGGGGATGATCACGGGCTGGCCCACGCGGGAATAGGAGGCGGGGATACCCGGGGATCCCGGTCCGAAAGCCCTCGTTGCCCCCTTGCGGTGAACGCAGAGCCGCAGCCTTTTGCCATCGACGAGGTGTTCCTCTATCTTTGCCACGTTATGGGCAACGTCGTACACGAGGCGCATCTCTTTCTGGGGCACACGGTAGAGTTCCTCCATGACTTTCCGCGTCCTGTGCATGATTACCTGCCGGTTTGCCCATGCGTAGTTTGCGGACGCCGCCATCGCCCCGAAGTATGCCCGGCCTTCGGGGGAGTCGAGGGGGGCGCAGGCAAGCTGGCGGTCAGGCAGGGATATGCCGTACCGTTTCGTAGCCGCTTCGAGGACACGGAGATGGTCGGTGCAGACCTGGTGGCCCAGGCCCCGGGAACCGCAGTGGATCATGATGCAGACCTGGCCCGGCACGAGGCCAAAGGTGGATGCTGCCGCCTCGTCGTAGATTTCCCTGACAACCTGCACCTCGAGAAAATGGTTCCCGGATCCGAGCGTCCCGCTCTGGGGGATTCCCCTCGCCCGGGCTTTCTCGGAGACTGCTGCAGGGTCGGCCCCCTCCATGCACCCCCTCTCCTCGCAGAACTCCGTGTCCTCTGCCCGCCCGAACCCCTGCCTGACGGCCCAAGAAGCCCCCTCCACGAGGACGGAGTCAAGGTCTTTTCCTGAGAGGCGGAGACTGCTCTTTCCCCCGACACCCGTCGGGATTTCACGGTAGAGTCGTTCGGCAAGCTCCCTGCGGTTGGTGATGTCCTTTTCTTCCAGCGGTGTGGAAAGGAGCCTGACCCCGCAGTTGATATCGAAGCCGACACCACCCGGGGAGATGACACCGCCTTCGAACGCGAAAGCAGCAACGCCGCCGATGGGAAAGCCGTATCCCCAGTGGATATCGGGCATTGCAAGCGACCGCTTCACGATTCCTGGCATTGTCGCGACATTGGCAAGCTGGCGGACGGCACCCTCCTCGAGCGTTCCGGCAAGCCGGGGGGAGAGGTAGAAGACGCCGGGAACCCGCATTCCCGGGACATATCCCAGGGGGACTTCCCATTCACAGGGTCCGAGGCTCTGTATCCCGGGGAGCATAGTCACTCACACATCAAAGATGACATCAAGGATATATGAATCATCTTCCCGGCGAAGGGAGAGATCGGAAAAAGAGATACCCTTGACCCCGCGCCCGCCCCCGTGCCTCTCCGGGGAGAATGGCTCGCCATGGAGTATACCCTTCGCCTTCGTGTCACTGACGGTCACATCGGCACGTGAGACGACGAACCCCTCAACCTCCGAGATGAAGAGAACCTCGGAGAGGAATGCGAAAACCAGGGATTCCGGGTCGTGGGCATCGACCTCAATCTCCCGTTCCTGTCCGTCTTCGCCAGGCCGCCCGTACATCACGTCCATCAGGGCCCTTGCTGCCTCGGAATAGAGTTCTCCAAGGGAGGCTGCCCGGATCCTGAACCGGGCATCCGCGGTATGTTCGAGCTCTTCAAAACTCATTGCCGGCAGGTCCCTCGTCCCCGGGAGGGTCCAGGAAGAGGGGGAGCATTCCCCTGTGGATGGAGTGCAGGTACCGTGCCTGGTGAATGGAGATAAAAATCGTCCTGTCCCTTATCTTAACCTGTATATCGGTTGGTTTGGGTGGCTTCATGCTCACGGGAAGGAGTATGGGACCGCCACACGAGGTGCAGACCCGAAAATCACACCCCCTCCTCTCGATATAGTCGGCCACGTCCTCGTTCACCATGATCTCTTCGGGAAGAAGACGTGAATTGGATCGTACATACATGATTCTCACCACATCGACCGGAAAGGGTAAAAAAATTGTGAAGGGATGCCCGGAGGTTTTCAGCCGACGATGCGGGAGACCAGGTCGACATACTGCTCTTTTAACTGGTAAATGCTATGGGTTCCTTCCTTGTTCTTCATGACATGGAGGATCCCTATCCGGGAAGCGATGATGCCCACCATCGCGGCAACAGAATGGTAACTGATGGAGAAACGCCTGTTGAGGTGTTCACAGATCTTCGCGATGGTCAGGGTTTTCATTCTGAGGAAGAGTTTCAGCATCGCACGCCGGACCCCGGTCTGGTCACGCGAAAGGTATACCTTCAGGCGGCTCTCGATGACGGCCTTGATCTCGTGCGGAGATCTCATGAAGTGGTACTCACCACAAGTTTTATATAAGCATTTCTTTTCGATCCAGTTTCATGTGTCCCCGGAAACCCCGATTCAGGGAGGATTACGGTGAATAATGTGCGAGGGCGGGGAAAATAACCAATCAGGGGATACCCGTGGATAGCCCGGTTCCCCGAAGAATTTTACCCATGTATCACCAAGTACTGGGCTATGGGATTTGTCGGTTACGATGTGAACAGGTATACTCCCCGGCAGATGATGGTCGTCCCGGCCGTTATCCTCCTCCTGAGCCTGGCCCTCCTGGGCTTTAACATGGCCAGTTTCGGGATGCCGGTCAGGCCGGGAATCGATTTCTCGGGGGGTACGGCGGTCACTCTTTTTACACCCGATTCAGCCGAGCAGATCAGGGCTGCATTCTCCGCGTATCCCCTCCTCTCCGTCGGGGAAGGCGTGAACAACGGGAAGTACCTGAAGTTCGGGCCGATGGATGATGCGAGCCTCCAGGCGCTTGCAACAGATATCGGGGTTCGCTACCCTGATGCCAAGATTGACCAGATCGGGGCGTCTTTTGGAGAAACTCTGCAGCAGCAGGCCCTGATTGCGCTCATCATCTCGTTCGTGGGAATGACGATCGTCGTCTTTATTGCATTCCGTTCGTTCGTTCCGGCAGGAGCCGTTGTCCTTTCTGCATTCGCGGACATCGCGATGACGGCGGCCGGGATGAGCCTCGTCGGGATCGAACTCTCCCTTGCGACCGTTGCCGGGCTGCTCATGCTGATAGGGTATTCTGTCGATTCGGATATCCTTCTCACCATGAGGGTCCTTAAACGGCAGGGGAAACTCGAGGAGAAGCTTGCCGGTGCTTTCAGGACGGGAATCATCATGACAACCACGACAATTGTGGCAATCACTGCTATGTGGGTCGTTGCACTGGTCGGTCAGATAACGGTCGTCTGGGAGATTGCGACCGTCCTCCTGATCGGGCTTATCGTTGACATGATGAACACGTGGCTCACGAATGCCGGGATCATCAAGTGGTACGTGCAGAAGAGGGGTGGAAAATGAGCATGGAAAAGATAAAGGCGATCGTGAGCCACTGGCAGGTCGCGCTCATGCTCATCCTCGTCGTGCTGGCAGCAATTGCCATTGCACCGCGATTCGAGGACGGGAAGTTCACGACAAACCTCCAGTACGGGCTCGACCTGCAGGAAGGGACCTGGCTCCAGATGGAATTCAAGGCAGTCGTTGCCGGCTTCGAGACGGATAAGGACCCCGGTGATTTTGCCAAGGCCATCCAGGACCAGACCGATGCCGAGGTGTACGTCCTTGACAAGAACAAGATCGAGATAAGGAAGTACATCCCAAGGGAAGACCTTGAAACCGTTTTCAACGCCGCAGGGGGACGACTCACCTCCTACGAGCAGGGAGTCTCGAAGCAGACGGCCGAAGATGTCAAGAGGATACTCGAGAACAAGCTCAATGCCCTCGGCACGAAGGATGCCCGGGTCAACCCGCTCGTGGGGCTTTCGGGTGTCTCGCATTATATACGCGTGGAACTTGCCGGCGTGAGCATGGCACAGGCAAAGGAGATCGTGGGCAGGCAGGGGAAGTTCGAGATCAGGATTCACACGACCGGAAACGAGACTGAAAACGTTCTCTACGGTGACAGCATCACGACGGTGGGAGTGCCGAGCCACGACTCCCCCGGCAGCCCGGTCTGGGGTGTCTCGTTCACGCTGAACCAGGACGGTGCAGAAAAACTGCAGAAGGCGGCAATCCGGACAGGAGCGGTCTCGAAACCCGATGCCCACTACCTCGATATGCTCCTTGACGGGAAAGTCGTATACAGTGCACCGCTCTCGCCGGACCTAGCGGCAAAACTTGCCCAGGAACCGATCCGCCAGCTGTATGCATCGACGGGAACCGGTGATGCGGGACTGAGGGATGCCAAGAACCTCGAGATACACCTCCGTGCAGGTGCTCTCCCTGTCGACGTCGTGGTTGCCGGTTCCGGTTTCGTACCGGCAGAGCTCTCGGATTACTTCAAGCTGATGTGCGTGGTTGCCTTCATCGCCGCAGCGATTGCCGTCGGGATCGTGATCTTCCTCCGGTACCGCGAGCCTGCTATCGTCCTGCCGATGATGGCAACGAACCTCACCGAGATCGTGATACTGCTCGGTATCGCAACATTCATCCAGCAGCTCGACCTCGCATCGATTGCAGCCCTTATCGCGGTGCTCGGGACGGGTATTGACCAGCTGGTCATCATCACGGACGAGATCCTCCACGAGGGCAAGGTACCGTCGCCCACGCTCTACACGAAACGCCTGAGCCGGGCACTCGGGATCATCCTCGTTTCTGCGGCAACCGTGATCATCGCCATGGTCCCGCTTGCCCTGATGGATCTCTCGAGCCTCCGCGGGTTTGCAATCATCACGATGATAGGTGTCATCATCGGCGTAGCCGTGACACGTCCTGCCTATGGAGAGATAATCAAGGAGATCCTCTCCAAATAACCCCATAGAAAATCTTTATCATTCATTTTCTTCCACTAAGACACTTGGTAATAGTGATGAGCCGACCGGTTTTAATTGACTTTTTTGCCGAATGGTGCGGTCCGTGTAAACGACAGGGGCCGATCCTCGAGGAACTGAAGAGGAGGATGGGAGAGAAGATCGAGATCAGGAAGATCGACGTCGACCAGCACATGGACATGGCAAACAGGTACGGAATCAGGGTTGTCCCGACGCTGATCATCGAAAAAGACGGAAAGATCGTCAGGAGCCTCGAAGGGGTCACCAGCGCCGAGACGCTGGAATCGATGCTGGCACCCCTGGTGGAATGACCATGCGAGTCGGGATAGTGGGTGGCACCGGGGACATTGGCGAGGGGCTTGCAATGAGGCTCTCCTCCCGGCACGACGTCGTCATCGGGTCCCGGGACGAGGCCCGGGCTGTTACGAGCAGCCAGTGCTGCCTGACCACTCTCCGGCAGAGGGGCTTGCCCTGCTCCTGCGAAGGTACGACGAACCAGCAGGCCGTTGACAGGTCAGACATTGTCATCCTCGCCGTGCCGTTTTCCCACGTCGCCGGAACGGTATCAGGCCTCCGGGGTCTCTCGGGGAAGATCGTGGTCTCCCCCGTAAACCCGATCGAGAAGCGCGACTACTTCATGTACGTCCCGCCACCGGAGGGCTCCGCGGCAATGATGATCAGGAAGCTTCTGCCCGCGGGCGCCCGGCTGTGTACGGCGTTCAACACAGTTGCGGCAAACAAGTGGCGGGCACTGGACCAGGAACTGCACCTTGCCGTCCCGGTCTGCGGCGATGACAGGGATGCAAAGGCAATCGTGATGGAACTGGTCAACAGCATCGAGGGTATCAGGGCGTACGATGCCGGGCCCCTTGCAGCGTCGTGCATGGTCGAGTCCCTGACACCGCTCCTCCTCAACATTGCCCGGTTCAACAGGATGCGGGACGTGGGAATAGAGTTCAGGTAAATACTCCCCGGTTTTCCCGGAGGTTGATTCCATGACAGCCTACGCACTGGAATTTGAGAGCATAGGAAAGCGTCTCTGCCAGGAACGGCTCGTGTCGGCAAATTTCGGGAACATGAGCGTCCGAAGGGACGAAGGGTTCCTCATCACCCGGACCGGTTCTTTCCTCGACAACCCCGGAGAACCGGTCTTTGTCCCCCTCGAGGGCGATGTCCCCCGCGAGGCCTCAAGCGAGTTCCGTCTCCACAGGGAGGTATACCGGAGGACTGCCCACGACGCGGTGGTGCACGCCCACCCGGTCCACGCGGTGGCGCTCTCTCTCGGGAGGGACCACGTGATCACCCTCGACAGCGAGGGCCAGATGTTTGCACCCAAAATCCCGGTCGTCGGCGGGGCACCGGGGAGCATGGAGATGGCCGATAATGTTGCCGGCGCGCTCGCGGTGGGAAATCTTGTCATCGTACGGGGTCATGGGACGTTTGCCGCCGGAAAGACACTCGAGGAAGCATACATCCTCACTTCCCTTGCAGAGCACAGCTGCCGTGTCATCATCCTTTCGGAAAGGGCGGGGTGACCGGGACAGTTGGAACAGAGGAAATAAATTCGATCGCTGGCAGAACATCATCATAAAAGGATCGTTGCATGCCCATGGAAGGTATCACTGAAAAGCTGTCGCGCCTCCCGCCGGAACTCCGGAAAGAAGTGGAGGATTTCGTTGATTTCCTCCTCGAGCGGCATGTTCCGCAGCGGGACCCGTTCCCGGTCCCGAAAGGTGACCCTGCCGATGAACCACCCCTCGTATCCGGCCCCGTCATCCTCGCAGACGAGATCCCGTTCCGGACGGGAGACGAAGTTCTTCCCGCGTTTCCAGACCCTGATCCCCCCAGAAAGGCGGCCGACCAGCCGGAAAGAGTCATTGAGGTGGCACGGCGACAGGGCCGTAACAGCCCCGGGAAGGAAAGAGACCTCCTGGACTGGATTGATTAAAAAATTGCTCTTATGTGCTCCTATTAAAGGTCAGGGATGGAAAGTAGCTCAGCCATTTTCATTCTGTGTCCGTGTCCCGATGAGGATCATGTAAAATGGGGGAGAACAACAACTATATCCGGCTGACAGAGAAATATGTTAGACCGGTTTGGGCTTGTAGATCAGGGGTAGATCGTTACGTTCGCAACGTAAAGGCCGCGGGTTCGAATCCCGCCAAGTCCATGGGAACGTTTTTTTGGAGGATGAGAGGGTACTGGAAGCGACCGGGAGGTCGCTGCGGGGTCGAGGGGCGGAGCCCCCGGTCCGAAAAAGGAAAGGCCGCGGGTTCGAATCCCGCCAAGTCCATGGAATTCCTTTTAAAAAATTTTAATGCACAATAAAGCAAACGGAAAAAAGAGACCCGTCCGGATGGTCACTACTTCTGCATCATTGCCTGCACTTCGCCTTCGAGTGTATTTTTCAGTTTTTCGAGCGCTTCGTTCTGGTCTGATGTCGTGGTAATGGTGAACGAATTATCGCTCTTCCTGTCGTGGTAGTTCACGATATACTCGATCTGGCCGTCCTTTCCTTTCTTTGGTTCGATGATGAGCTGCGCCATGAATTTTCGCGGCAATCATTGGCAGTGCTGCCACATCTTCCTTCCGGTCACACCGATCAGTAATAACTATATGGATTCCGTAGAAAAATGGAATGCTGCAGTCATGCAGGCACAGGGCTCGTAGATCAGGGGTAGATCGTCACGTTTGCAACGTGAAGGCCACGGGTTCGAATCCCGTCGAGTCCATGAATATGTGTTTTTCCTTTCCTCCATTTTTTATGGGAAAAAAGGTGATTTCCAGTATTCCCGGGTTTTGAGTTGATTAAGTCAGGGAAGAGATATTGACTTGATACGAGATCCGTGGTGAAATTTTCTCCCGGGTCGTGACTCCCGGGCCACGGCGCGGGCTATTTTCATGAGGAGGGTGCGGGAGGAGCGGGGCAGATACAACTGGTCACACTGCCCTTCAAAATAGTAAAGAGAAAAAAAATCAGAGAATGATCTCGATATCGAGTTTCTCTGCAAGTTCCTTGTACCTGTTCCGGATGGTCACTTCGGTGACACCCGCGACCTCGGCCACCTCGCGCTGTGTCCTGCGTTCACCGCCGAGGATGGACGAGATATAAATGGCTGCTGCTGCAACACCCGTCGGACCTCGCCCGCTGGTCAGTTCTCTCTCCCCGGCCTGCCTGAGGATCTCTACCGCCCGGCTCTGGACCTCCCCCTTGAGGTTGAGGCCCGAACAGAACCGGGGCACGTAGTCGATCGGGGAGGTGGGAAGAAGCTTGAGGCCAAGCTCGCGGGAGATGAACCGGTACGTCCGACCGATCTCCTTGCGGGACACACGGGATACCTCTGCAATCTCGTCCAGTGTGCGGGGCACGCTGCACTGGCGGCACGCTGCATACAGGGCTGCTGCTGCAACACCCTCGATGCTCCGCCCGCGGATGAGATTCTTGTCGACTGCATCGCGGTAGACAACGGCAGCGGTCTCCCTCACGTTCCGTGGCAGGCCCAGTGCAGATGCCATCCGGTCGAGTTCCGAGAGGGCAAAGGCAAGGTTCCTTTCGGTCGCGTTGCTGACCCTGATACGCCTCTGCCACTTCCGCAGCCTGTAGAGCTGGGCACGGTTCTTGCTCGAAATGGCCCTGCCGTAAGAGTCCCTGTTCCTCCAGTCGATCATGGTGGAGAGACCCTTGTCATGGATGGTGAACGTCATCGGGGCACCCACACGTGAGCGCTTCATCCGCTGGTCATGGTCAAACGCGCGCCACTCGGGTCCACGGTCGATGAAATCGTCGTCGATTACAAGACCGCAGTTCTGGCATACGAGCTCGGCACGCTCGTAGTCATGGACCAGCTGGCGGCTCCCGCACTCGGGACAGACCGTCTCGGTGTGGTCCTCGGCCTTCTTTTCATGTTCCTTCACCCTGTCTTTCAGCCTCTTCTTGAGGGCTTCCCTCTCCTTCTGGAGCACCTTGAGCTTCTCGACTTCCTGCACATGCATCACTCCGTTGCTTAACGGATGAACAACTTCTCCCCAGCTGTCACTGCACACGGCCCCTTACAGAGAACTGCGGCAAGCGGCGATGAGACATTTCCAAAAACATCCACCACCCTGCCGACCGGTTTCATGCGCCTGTCAATGACCTCGCTGTAAAGCCTCGGGAGTTGTGCCGCATCGCACCGGACAACCAGGATACGTGCCCCTATGGCGTGAACAGCCAGACCAATGGATTTCACACGAAAAACCTCTTATTCCTCTGCCTGCGTGAACAGACTGAAGGATTTAGTAATCTATATATATGGAAATTTTTTATATTTAAACCTATTGAAAATGTATAAATATCATTTTTTACGGAAAAGGAATTCCTCTATATTAAACGAGAGGATTCGCTCACACTGGGCGGACGAGAGGCCTGCACCCATTCCAACCACTTTTCTTGCGCGCGCGTCCATGAGATCACCCGGCGAATGGGCATCGGAATCGATCACTAACACGCACCCTGATTCAAGTGCCACAGCTGCGACATGGCCATTGGTCCTGTTATGACCGCACCGGGAGGTAAGTTCGATCGCAACGTCGTTGCTGCATGCAAGAGCGGCCTCCTCTTCTGTCAGGAAACCGGGGTGTGCGAGGACATCGACATCCCTGCATCCGCATGCTGCCAGGTTCGTTCCGGGTGCCACAGGTTCAAGTACTGTCTCCCCGTGGACGACAACGATTTCGGCCCCGCACTTCTTTGCTTCCCGTGCCATTTTTGGAATCATCCCCGGCGGGACATGGGTGAGTTCAACACCGGGAAGGAGGGTGACACCGTAGTCTTTTGCGAGAGGGACCAGTTTTTTTGTCGCGGATATCAGTTCTTCCACGTTCGTTGCATCGGCATGGTCCGTTATCCCGACATGGGTATAACCGAGAAATGCAAGCCTTCGGACGAGCTCTGCCGGCAGCATGTCTCCATCGGTAAGAACCGTGTGGGTATGGAGGTCGTACACTCTCTCACTTCCCCTGGGCGAGGTGGGATGCAATCTTCCGGAGAAGTTTTTCCTTGCTCTCGCTCCACGTGACAACAATCCGGCCTTCCTTTAACCACCAGCGGGCCGGGAAATGCTTTTGTTCCGATCGGAACACGAGCCCGGCCCGCTTTGCCGCCCGTTCGAGGTCTGCAAGCGTGGGGTCGCTGACGGCACCTGACAGGGCCACTCTGCGCCCCTGGCCCCGTTTAAGGGCGGAATTGAAGTAGCAGGGATAGATTATCCTCTCGCCTTTCATCCTTCATAGGTGGGAATGGTGAACCTATAAACTGTGCAGCATCCATAATATCTGGTATGCACCATATCGACGTCCGCATTGAGAAGGATGTCTACGATATCAACCGCCGCATAGCCGAAGAGAACGCCCGCACCCTCCGGAAACACAATGTCCGTGCATTCGACCTCCTGGGAGCAATCGGCTCCGGAAAGACTGCCCTGATAGAGAAAGTCGTTCCCCTCCTGCAGGAGAGAGGTTTGAGACCGGGGGCAATTGCAGGAGATGTCTATGGCGATGATGATTACCAGAGGATACGGGCGCTCGGGATTCCCGCAGTGAATGCAAATACGGGAAAGGAATGCCACCTCGATGCGCACCTGGTGGAGCACGCACTCGAGAGTATGGATCTCGACAGTATCGATATCCTTTTCATCGAGAACGTCGGCAACATGGTCTGTCCGACCGATTTCCCCCTGGGGGCCGAGAAGAGGTGCGTCATTGTCAGCTCGACGGAAGGTGACGACGTGGTGAACAAGCACCCGATGATGTTCCGCGGGTGCGACATAGGTGTCATCAACAAGGTCGATCTCGCTCCTCTCGTCGGGGCAGACCTTGACCGCATGGAAAACGACATGAGGCGGTATCACCCTGGAATGAAAGTTTTCCGGACGAACCTCCGGAAGGGTGAGGGGGTCGTCCCGTTCCTTGATGCTCTTCTCGGGTGAGCGGTGAGTTTTATTAGGGCAGGGCACAAATATTATAAAACTTCGGCAGGAGCCTTTCCTGCCAGGAAAGACCACAATAATGGGATAATGACAGGGGAGATCGCATGCTCTGGCAAGGAAGATCGGTAAGGAAGCCCACAGGCGGCAGGTACCGGCTCCGACTCGTAAAGAGGAGGAGAGAGATAGGCTCGGCACCAACGGACAGTCATATCGGGAAGGACCGTCGGGCCATCGTGAGGATCACGGGCGGTAATATCAAGGTCAGGACAATGCGCGCCGAATATGCCAATGTTGCAGATCCGGATTCCGGGACTGTCAGGCGTGCACGGATCGAGACGGTGGAGGAAAACATTGCCAACCCCAACTACGTCCGGCGAAACCTCCTGACGAAGGGAGCGGTCATCAGGACCGAGGCAGGACGTGCACGCATCATCAGCCGTCCCGGGCAGGAAGGCGTCATCAACGCTGTCCTTCTCAAGTAAAGAACTTTTTTTTCCGCCGGGCTCGCCCGGAATTTTCCTTCCGCTATCCTGGAAGAGCTCAAAAGTCGTATCCAGAAATGAACATGGTGAGTAGGAGGAGGACTGTGGATGGATACGACTTTTGTCGTATATTTATTGTATTGATAAAAATATAAATATTTTCATATATAAAAAGGGAACGATCCGGCTAATTTTTTGATCTCCACGCATTGAATGATTTTCATTGAATGATGGCTGATACCTTGCATTCACGGAAAGAAGACAATGGAACCACAGTGTCGTTGAGTTTATGATGCACAGCCCCGGTTCGTTCGGCATCTGCTTTAATTTTCAATGCATAATCGTCAATTGTACGGATAATGCCAGGGATAAAATGCCGAACAGTTGATAGCATGCGGCAGATAAAATGAGATGATGAAGCAGAGGAGACCCGGAGGAGAGAGATGAGCCTTTCTTTGACAATCGCTGCACCGTTCCGCCATTCCCACAGGTCCGAACTCAAGAAGAACGAGATAGTCTATTATCTTGCGTTCAAGCAGCACTGGATGAACATCGAGCAGGCTAACCAGGTCATCACGCGTGCAATCGAGGAAGGGCTCATCGGGATCGAGGGTGACATGATCCGTCCCCTCTTTGATGTCTCGCGTGTCGAAATACCTCTGGGCTTCAAACCCGGCGCTTCGGTCTTCCAGCGATCCGACCCTGTCGATGACCTCGTTTTCCGTATCTCCGAAAGGACGGGAATTCCAAAGGGTTCCGTGGTGTCCGAGATAAACAGCATCATCCAGGACGTGTTCCAGGGGAACCTCACCAGCGAAGCAGCAGCAGTCATCCTGGCAAAACGTCACGGTGTGGAGTTCCAGGACCTGCTCCCGGCATTGAGGGAGCACGTCCTCACCTCGTGAGGAATCGACCCCTGCCGGTAATACCCTGATTTTGGTAACTGGTTAAAAAAGGAGAATTTTATTCCGTTTTCCCTTCAGCGGCAGGCTTTGCGAAGAGCTCGTCAAGGGACTTCTCGCCATACTGGACGATGCGCGCATTGATCTGGACGAAGTCGGCCGTTATCTCGTTGCCACGGATGGTCTTTCTCCTCCGCTGGCCTTCCCGCCGGGGCTTGAACCCTGCACCCCCCGAGAGGAGGATCTTCCGCCTCCCCGCGAACGGAAGGTTCCTCCGCGCAGGTGTGCCATTCCGATCGGATCCTCCCGTGATAACCATCCTGTACCCCTGGAGCCCGAAGATACCTGCATCAACCTCGTCACCGATGCGTTTCCCGATCAGTGCACCCGCTGCTCCGCCGCCCACATCGACCTTGAAAGAGCGGCCACTTTTCTGGTCAGACAGTACTACCTTGAATTCTGCCATCCTTGTTTCACACCTCTGGAAAAGGAATCTATCATTCTCCTGCAGCCGGCCGGAAATTATTCGTGACAGGTCACCCCCCTGCACCCGCAAAGGAGCACCGGGCCCTCTTCCGGCAGGGCCTCCATGAAGTACCTTTACAATTGGGTGACTGGTATAATAAGTCTATTTCCCCCAGAACGGGTTCTCTTTCCGTCTCATCGCGGTGAACTCTGCAAGGACTTCCTGGGTGTGAATGGGGAGATGGGAGAGCATCTCCTTCTCGAGCACCTTGACGTGTTTTTCAGGGACATCCACGTAGAGTTCATCGTCGACGTCCAGCTGCCTGCCCACAGTTGCACCTTCGATGGAGATGGCAACCTCTGCACCCGTCTGCGCCTCCCTGATGTTCTCCTGGTTCAGCTGCATGGACTTCACGTGCCCCACTTTCCTCCCGTCGCGCTGGATGAGGTTGACATCGGTCCGCAGCGTCCCGCCAAGGACGCGCACCCCCACCACGGCAGGGTTGCTCTGCCGGAATATGCAGTGGGGGAGGATGCGGATCTTGGCAGGAAAGATGATCTGCTCGAACTTCTGTTGCTCTATCCTTCTCTTGAGATCGTCCCTCCACTGGACGTAATCATCGACGAGCTTGTAGATAACCCGCCCCTCGAAAACCCTGACAGGGAATCCCGGTTCCCTCACCATATCGGCGGCATCGGGCAACAGGGGTGTGGAGAATGCAATAAGGACCCGGTAGTAAGGGTTTTTTATGGTCATTGCCTCGACGAGGTCGTGCCGGCTCACCGAACCTACCTCGGCCCGCATTACCCCTATCTCCTTCTCCTCCAGTTCCTTGCAGAGGGCTTCGAGTGCGCCGATGGTGTCTGCCTTGATGATAAGCCCCTCGGGCGAGAGATGCACGTTTATCGTCTCCATCTCCCGCCGTATCTTCTCCATCACGGAATCCGCGTCACCGCGCACGACATGGACCGGCGAACCTGCGATTGCCCCCTCGAGATTCGGGGCACTCACCTTGATTCCAGCAGCGGCAGTCACGGACCTGACCCGGCAGAACCTTTCCTCCACAAGGATCTCCTGGAGGGGCCGGGGCTGGAGAAGAGCCCTTACCTTTGTGACGATGATGCCGTCCTGCTTTGCAACGGCTATCTCGTCGCCGACCGAGAGCGTCCCGTCGTAGAGGATGACATCGAGGGTGGTTCCAAGCCCCTTCTCTTCCTTGACCTCGAGGATCGTCCCCATGCCCGGGCCGTCGATCGAGAGGGAGAGAGCCTTTTCCATGTACCGCTGCGCAAGTCCGATCATCACCATGAGCAGCTCGGGGATCCCCTCGCCGGTATGGGCGCTGACCGGTACGATAGCAAGGTTCCTCTGGAAGTCCGAGACACGGTCGAACCGTTCGGCCGAGAACCCGAGTTCGGACAGTTTTCCGACTACCTCGTAGACTTTGGTCTCCAGGAGTTCCTTTACCCTCTCGTTCTGCCTTCCGAAACTCGCAAGGAACGGCTCGTCGCGGTTTACCTTCCAGCCATGGATGCGGTCTATCTTGGTTGCTGCAACGACAAACGGGGTCTTGTACGTCCGGAGTATCTGGAGTGCCTCGAGCGTCTGGGGCTGAAAGCCCTGGTTGATGTCCACGACAAGGACAGCCATGTCCGCAAGGGCACCACCCCTGGCACGGAGGGTCGTAAACGCATGGTGACCGGGTGTATCGATGAAGAGGAGGCCTGGAACGTTGAGGGGAACCTTCTCCATGGATCCGCTCATCTTCCTGATGGCCTCGATGGGAACGATGGTCGCCCCGATGTGCTGGGTGATGGCACCGTCCTCCATGCTCACAACCGAGGAGCCCCTGATCCGGTCCAGGAGAGAGGTCTTTCCATGGTCGACGTGCCCGAGCACACAGACAATAGGAGTCCTGATTCGTGGCTTCTCACTCATTTCTCTTCCTCCGGGGTGCACGAGGGGATGGAAAGCCCTGATGTCTGGTTATGCGAGGGGGAGACAGGGAAAAGTGGAGACACTCTCTTCCCTGACACTGCCCCCGACTGGTACCGTGCAATGTAATGGAGCACCATGAATTATATACGCACCGGGGAGCCTCTCCATCCGGTCCAAGGATATCTTAAAGTGTGCAGGGGTTCAAAAATGAAGGGTACATCCTGCCAGGGTGGGGTAGTTGGTTATCCTAGGGGACTGTGGATCCCCCGACCCGGGTTCGAGTCTCGGCCCTGGCCTATTCCTTTTCCGTCCTTGATAACTGCAGGACATGCAATGAATGGGATATCGCCTGCTCTCCTGTCACCGTCCCCTTCTCCAGAATGCCCTTTTGGCATTTCATGCGCTTTGGGCCGCCATCAGCCGGGGACCATCTGTGTCTCGCATCGCGGGCAGGACATGGTGTAACAGGGCACTGTTACGTGCCTTCGAACGCGGTAACCGCACATCGGGCAGACGCAGAAAGCTGGTATCATCCCCCCAGGCGCCATCCCACCCCTCTCGTGGTCTTCCATCATTCCGGGTCAGGAATACCTCTGGTTAATCCGGAAAATAAACGTTCTCCAGGGGGACACTCCCCTCTTCTCCCGTAAGTGAGCATCCGGGAACGATCGGGGATCACGTTCCATCCTACCTTGGCCTGAAAAAGTGCTATATGACAGGAAAAAGGGAAAGATTGGGGGAACCGGCGAACTGATAGATTTAAATAGGGATACTTCCCCCCATTCTATATAGCTGATTGGTGGAGTGTATGGAAAAATCAGTCCTGAAATACCTCATCCTCTGTGCAGTCGTTGCCCTGATAGCACCTGCATCAGCCGATTCTGCAACGGAGGCATCGAAAGACCAGGGGATCTACCGCTTTCATAGCAACGTTGATGGTGCGGAAGTGTACCTTAACGGCCAGCTGATCGGTTCCATCCAGGACTATATCCTCGATGTGCCTGTCAGCGCATCAGGGCCGTTTTATCGGAATTATACCCTCATGAAGGAAGGATACAAACCCTACTCGGGCATTATCAATTCCATTCCGAAGAAAGGACAGGTTATTCACATCTACGTTGTGATGAGCGCACAGGCCATGGTCGAATACGGGACGGTGCATCTCATGGTAACACCCGCGGATGCAGAGGTGACCTGGGACGGAAGTCCTGCCGGAAAGGTCCCACCATCAGGGATTCTCGTCCTCTATAACGTATTACCCGGTTCCCATTCTCTTGTTATCGGAAAGGAGGGGTATGAGACATATTACGGGTCTTTGTATGTTCCCCCGAATGAAGTTGTGAAGTTCCCTGTCACACTGACTCCGATCCAGGCGGGGGCACTTTCTGTTGAATCCGTGCCTGCGGGTGCTGCAGTCAGCGTTGACGGGCAGTACCGGGGTGTCACACCCCTCGTGATACGCGACCTTCCGGCAGGAAGCCACACGGTATCCCTGGCAGGTGAGGGATACCAGGAGTACGTCTCCTCTGTCGAGGTCACGGGTGGGGCAACTGCCACAGTGAGTGTGACCCTCCTCCCCGCGACAACATCCGTGCCGGCCGGCCGGTCCCCGGTATCGCCCGTTCTCATCGTTTCGGGTCTTGGTGTCGCCCTCGTTCTTGCTGGCAGAAAGATGCTCTGATCCACTCCCATTCTTTTTTCATGCTTTCAGAAGGTGCCTGCGATAATACGGTCATCCTGTATGACGCAGCGACGGGGACGCGGGAGCCAAAAAGCCGGATATGCCGGTCACCTGAAGAATGGCGGGCTCTCCTTGCACCGGAGGTATACACTGTAACGCGTGACAAGGGGACAGAACCTCCCTTTTCATCGCCCCTCACTCGCTGCAATGCAGAGGGGGTCTACCGCTGCGCGTGTTGCGGCACCGACCTCTTCATGAGCGGGAAAAAATTCAATTCGGGGACAGGATGGCCGAGTTTCAGGGCCCCTGTCGACCCCTGTAACGTGCACAGGGAGAGGGACACATCATTGGGGTTGGAAAGGATCGAAGTGCTCTGTGCCCGCTGCAATGCGCATCTGGGACATGTCTTTTTCGACGGGCCGCCACCGGAGGGGACACGGTACTGCATCAACGGACTCGCCCTCTCGTTTCATCCGGGCTGCAGAAAATGAAGTGGAACAGGGAGAGAATTGACCCCGTGACCTCTCATCCCGGATGAAAACAGGCATTCTCTTTAATCACTGCCGCGAAATGTCTTTCATGCACTTCTGCGTTCCCCGGTGGGGGGTGCAACGTGAAGGAGAGTGACGGAACCATCCTCTCGGCAGATGACAGCGAATTCCTCGGGGAGCTGTCAGAGTACCTGGAAGTCCTTGGCAACAGCACACGTCTGCGTATCATCAGGTTCCTCGAAAAGGAGGCCATGGATGCCCGGACACTGTCGAGAAGGACCGGGATCTCCTACGAGAATACAAAAAAACACCTGGAAAAACTTCTCGGTGCCGGACTTGTGACGCGGGTTCCGGGACTTGGCAGGGAGACATCCAGGGGTATCCATCCTGCCTGGAATTACCTCCCCGTCCCCGGCATCCTGGAGAGGATCCAGAGGGATCTCGGTGTCATTGCCTCGGTTCAGGATAAAAGAGGACAGGATGCCCTTCAGCAGAGGATAGAAAGTGTCAGGCGGGAGGTCGGGAAGGCGCTTGGAACAGCGGGGTGGATGCTCCTTGTCATTGGCGGTGAATGGGACGGGAAAACCATTTGCCTCCAAAGCCCGAGGACTGAACTGGGGAGGGGAAGGGAAGAAGGCATTTCGGGAGAAGGGGGCATAACACGCATCGCTTTTCCTCCATCGTACCGGTCTGTCACGCGCCTTGAAAAGCCCCATGCAATTATCCGGACAGGGAGAGGCGAATGTACAATCGAGGATGCCGGGAGCAGGGGAGGGACCTTTATCAATGACCAAAAGATCATTCCCCATGATCAGGTACCCCTGAAGGATGGCGACAGGATCATGCTTTCCCGGGGAGACTTCCCGGTCACACTTCTCGCCCTGAAAAGCGATACGGTGGGAGAAAGACCCCATGAGTGAGGGCAGCTCGTCATTCCTCAGGTTTACTCTCATTGTTTTTGTACTGGTGCTGGTATCCGCTGCAGCATGCCATGCAGATAATAACAAGGATATCAAAATTCCACAGTCCCTCACGAACAAATCGATAAAGGAGGACCTTTTCGCATTTCTCAAGCAGGGGGCAGAGAGTGCGCAGAGTATCCTCCGCCCGACCATGACCATGCCCCAGATCACGCCCTTTCCGACCGTGACTGCCCCGGGTAAGGGTGCAATACCGACACGCCCCCTGACAGGGCAGCAGACAGTGACTCCGCCAGCGACTCTCCGTCCGATTACCACGGAAACGTCCCTGCCGATAACGCCAACAGCAACAACTCCCGCACCAGCGGCAACACAATTAACGCAGCAAACCACGATATCCCCCGGAGGAACGACGCAACCATCCACGGGGACTGTGTCATGGTCCGGTATTGGTATCCTGGCCGGCCTTTTCCTCTCTGCCTGCACAGGCTACGTCTACCTGGTACACAACAGCATCCGTCGCAGGGACTCAATGCCCGTTGCATGGTGGGTCCGCTACTCCCGTATCCTTGCCGGATTCCATGCAGCACTTGCTGTCGTGTTCGTGGTGATGGTACTGGGCATCGTCCTCCCTTTCCTGGACACCGCCCGGGAGACACCCGTTGATCCCCTCATCTCCCTTTCCAGTGGTGCAATTGCAGGTTTTGCAGCGATATCCTCGCTTGTGATGTCATACTTCACCCTTTCCGGACATCTCCCGCGGCGAGTGGGAACGGTCCATGCAGCGGTTGCACTGGCAGGAACTCTCCTCATACCCGCGCTTGCCTTCTTGCAGGGTAGCGCAGGTCCAGACCCTCTTCGGATAGTCCCCTTCCTGTCAGGACTCGTTCTGGCAGTGGTGCAGGCACGGGAAGGCGGATTGAGGTTTGGAGTGCCTCCCAGGAATGCGCCACTTCCAGACACCCTCCTTTTCGAGGATGAAAATCTCCCCGGGCCCGGACCTGACTTTCCCGCGGCGCTTTCCAGCCGGTATTACGGGGCACGTTACATCCACCACGGCGGAATTGCCCACGTCTTTTCCGCATACAGGAGATCCGATGGCGTTGCGGTCGCCGTCAAGATCCCCATCAGGACTGATGAGCAGACGGGGAAATCATTCCTCCGGGAGATGAAAGTGTGGGAGGGACTGGTCCACCCCGGGATTGTCCGGATCTATTCAGCAAATATCCTCCCTGTCCCCTACGTCGAGATGGAATACCTTCCCCACAGCCTGGCGGACACGCCCGTCCCCACCAGTCCCGCCGCGTCGTTAGGGATAATCCGGAAAATCGGAGAGGCACTCCTGTATGCACACGATCGCGGGGTTATCCACCGCGACTTAAAGCCCGAAAATATCCTCGTCACTTCCGGAGGTGAACCCCGGATCGCTGACTGGGGCCTTGCCAGGGACGAGAAGGGAACGTTCCAGACGACACTCCATGGTTTCTCGCTTTCGCACGCCGCTCCCGAACAGCTCGATCCCGGCAGGTTCGGGACAACGACGCAGCAGACTGACATATACCAGCTTGGGATCATCTGGTACTGGCTTGTGTGTGGTACACAGCCGTTCTCGGCAGGAAGCATTGCAGAAGCGACGAGGGAACGCCTGGAAGGGGAGGTGGTCCCGCCTTCTGCCCGCGTGCCGGGGATTGAGCTCCTGGATCCGGTCATCCTCAGGTGCCTTGCCCGGAACCCGTCCGAACGGTACAGGGACATGCGCGAATTCCTGAAAGATATCCTGGACCTGGAAACAAGGCTTGGAGGAAAGAATGGTGGTGCCGGCACCGGTAATGCCTGACTGCCCGGCCCTGCCCGGGAAAGGATGCTCCGGGAGGCAGCATGAATAAACCCGGTCTGGCAGGGGAAGGGATTCCTGTTGCCGTTGTTGCGTGCCCCGATTACATGCCACAAAACGTTTCACGTGCACTCAGGCGCGCTTTAGACTTAATGGGAGGTCTCCCGGCTTTCGTTCCTCCTGGTTCCCGTGTCCTCGTCAAGCCAAACCTCCTCCAGGCAGTCCCGCCCGAGCGGGCCGTGTGCACGCATCCGGTAGTGACCGGTGAAGTCGTCCGATCCCTCACGGACGAGGGCTGTTCTGTCACCGTTGCCGACAGTCCCGGCGGGGGAACCCGGTACACGGAAAGGAACATGGAACGTGTCTACAGGGTTTGTGGGTATGCACACCTCCCGGAAGAAACAGGCTGTTCCCTGAACCATGACTGCAGGTACCGGGAGATTACCGTCCCCGGAGGGTCGGTCTGCACCCGCTTTCCCCTCATATATCCCTATTTTCAGGCGGACAGTATCGTGAGTGTCTCAAAGGCAAAGACGCATGTCCTGACCCTTGTGACGGGCGCGACAAAAAACCTCTTCGGGCTCCTGCCCGGCCTGGAAAAACCCCTTTTCCACTCCCGTTTTCCGGACCCTGCCGTTTTTTCCGACATGCTTCTTGATCTCCTCCTCGCGGTCCGGCCGGCTCTTCACATCGTGGACGCCATCGTGGTCATGGAAGGGGATGGTCCGATGTCAGGGTCACCCCGTCCCCTGGGTGCCATTGTCGTCAGCCCGAGTGCCCTTGCAGCCGATATCGTCCTCTGCAGGCTCATGGGCATCGATCCTGCCCGCGTCCCCTACCTCGCACGGGCTGCTGCCCGTGGCCTCGTTGCCCTGGATGGCAGTGGCATCGATCTCAGGGGAGATCCGGTCTCCATGCTGCGCGGGGAAGACTTCAGGATACCGGGGACTTATGCGTCAGGAAAGTCCGGATTCTCCATTCCACTTGTCTTCCGTGTTGTCCACCGCCTTGGGAAAGTCTACCAGCTCCGCCCGGTCGTGGATGGATCGCGGTGCTCCGGATGCGGGAGGTGTACAGTTGCGTGCCCGTCCAATGCAGCAGCGCTCGTTCATGGCAGGGCCCGCATCGATCCCCGGAAGTGCATCCGGTGTTACTGTTGCCACGAAATGTGCGAGCAGGGGGCAATCCGGCTCGAACGTGGGGTTGTGGGCGCACTTATCCATGCCATTGCGGGCGAAAAACGTCACGAAGAGTGACTATTCCGTTCACGCGGGCGAATCCTCCCGTGACTCTTTCCTCTCCGCGGAGCAGAATCGGGTGGTCTCTGGTCATTTCATTGAACCGCAGGTATCCACCAAATTTAAATGCGTGTTCCATCCACCATAGTGCCGAGGTGCCAAAAATGAGAGACACCATAAAAATAATGCTGGCAATCATGACGTTTACCGCGGTCCCGATGGTCCAGCTCCTCGCTCCATGACGGGAAGGTCCAAGGGTTTTTTTAACCCTCCCCTCATGTCCCTATCAGAAACATTAAACCCTTATCTTTTCACAATTGCTGCACAGTGCCAGGTGACAAGGAAGATGTACCCGCCGCACATTCCACGCCTCCTCGAAAAGTCAAGGAAAAGACCGGACCTTGCCCGTATCATCACGCGGGCCCGCCTGGCCTACCGGAATGCAATATCCCGGAATGCATGGCCCCGGTGAACCATGTCTCTGCCCGTGGGAAGAAGCCATAAAAAGGAGCGAATAAGCCCTGGGTTAACCTTATATCATGTTCTTTCCATTCCTGTTAGTGAGGTGATTGGTTCATGTGCACTGTCGGAGGCCCGGTGGATCTTGAAGTTCCCCCTGACAGGGTCAAGGGGAAGAATTACCGGTGCAGGGAATGTGGAGAAAAATTCAGGGGAGTGGGAAAACACCCTGTGTGCCCGTCCTGCCAGTCTGAAGACGTGGAAGAAGTCTGAAAGGTACGATTCCACGTCAAAAAAAAAAAAAATGGAATATGGACCGGCCCGGGACGCCGGATCTGCACTTTTTTCCCCATGCATCTGTTGGATGAGAACCATCCTTACGGTATCAGGAAGTTTTTCCGGGACTATGGCCCGGTCTGCATGTCTTTTGTACCAATCATGAAGGAACCTGCGGGAATTGCTATCTCGAAACGCGCCCCCCGCCCCGGTTCCCCTGTCTCCCTGATAGAAAATCCGGTCATCGCGAGGATCTCGCGGACAAGGAAGAGGCCAAAACCGGTATTTTCACCGACTCCCATTTCGAAGACTTCTTCCTTTCTTTCAGGGGCAATTCCGATACCGTCATCCTCGCAGACCAGTATGATCCCGTTGTCATTCTTCTGGTATGAAAAGGAGACCCGTGTCGTCTTTCTGCCGTGCTGGATTGCGTTCTGGATGAGGGCAGAAAAGACCTTTTCGAGCAGCGGATCTGCGTGGACAACCAGATTGTCGCAGTCTAAGAGGATAGTGACGTTTTTGAGGTCATGCATTCCTGCAACCTTCCGGATGACAGCGTTCACGTCCTGCCAGGCCGGTGCACGCATTCCGACTGCCTGGTAGTCATCTGCGAAAGCGAGCACGTTTTCGAGGGCCTGCAGGTTCCGCTCCCCCTTGTGGATATACGTGAGGATGAGGGGGTCATCCGTCTGTTTCTTCACGCGATCATGGTAGCTTTTCACAGCTGCAATCAGGTTCCCAGCGTCGTGCCTGGTGACACGGTCAAGCAGGGAAAGCTTCCTGTTGTATAACGCAAGCATCTCCTGTGCCCTTTTCTGGTCTGTAATATCGACAGAGAAGACCGCCACCCTCGAGAACCTCCCCTGCGTATCGCGTACAGGGGAGACGTCAAAGATCAGGGAACGGGAATCGTGCATCATCTCGAAGCGGGAAATCCTGCCCAGCCTGAGTGCATCCTCCACGTGATCCCGGATGATCTCTCCCGTTTCACGGTCCACCAGGGAATAAAATGTTGTTCCGGGCGGATGATTTTTGCCCCCGCCGTAGCGCTCCCAAAAGGAATCATTCGCTGCGATGATCTCGCCGCCTTTCCCGAGGAGGAAAGACGGCCCGGGGATCGCATTAATGAAAGTGCGCAGGGACAGTTCACTCTCGAGGAGTGCATTTTCCTGTCTCTTCTGTTCCGTTATGTCGGTAACCGTGAATATGAGGGGTCCTGACCAGTCCACTTCCTCGAGGGGCGACACGCTGATGGAGACATCGATGAGTGACCCGTCCTTCCGGATCCATGTGCTTTCCACTGATGCAACGGCACGCTCTCCTTCTCTCAACGTGTAACTATTCAGGACACGCTGGTATTCCTCATCTGACGGATAAAAAATTCGTGAACTCTTTCCCACGAGTTCTTCGCGGGAATACCCTGTCATGTGGCAGATCTGCTCATTGACAAATACGAAGACACGGTCCCTTATCACACCAATTCCAGCCGGAGTCGCCCGCAATATCCCCTGGAGGAGGGCTTCACGGTTTTTGAGTTCTTCCCGGGCTTTCCACTGCTTGTGAATATCCGTCAGAGTACCCGAACAGCCGGAAAATTCACCTTCAGTCCAGATGGGGATAAGTGAAACCCGGCACCACCGCTCTTCTCCCGATTGTGTTACCACCTGGAGTTCCCTGTGGGGGAAAGAGGGACGCTCCCCGCCTTTGAGCCCGGAGTAGAGCTGGAAGACAGAATCGGCGTTTCTGGAAGGGAGGTATTCAGTAAACGGGCGCCCCTCGAGTTCCCGGGGGAGGTACCCGAGTACTTTTGTGACGGCAGGACTCACGTACGTAATCCTGCCGTCCGGGTCGAGTGAGAAGACCACGTCATTGATGGTTTCCACGAGTTTCCGGAGCCTCTCTTCGCTCTGGCGGAGGGCTTCCTCTGCCTCCTTTCGGGACGTCACATCCATTATCTGGGCAAGGAAGCCGCAGAGGGTCCCGCTCTCGTCAGGGAGAGGTTCCATGGAACAGGAGGCAAACCAGGACGTCCCGTCCTTTCTTGTGGCAACGAACTCAATATCGCGGAAACCGGAACCTTCCCGAATTGCCCGGGAGATCTCTTCAGCGACTTTCCCTGCGTCCCTCTGGTGGATGATACCTGCAATACCGATCTCCTTCAGCTCATCGGGCAGGTATCCCGAGAAGTCCCCGGCATGGGGGCTTGCATACTCTATCTTTCCTTCCCGGTCCAGGATAAAGAGGAGGCTGGGTGCAGTCTCGACCATCGTCCGGAACCTGGTCTCGCTCCGCCGGAGGGCCTGTTTCTCCCTCTCCAGCTTGTGGCAGTAATCGTTTAAGGAGTCCTGGGTTGCCCGGAGTTCCTCGAGTGTGGCAAGCATCTGGTCGTTTGATACCTGGAGCTGTTCCTTGGTGACGAGCAGGGGAGAGATGTCGTTGATGAGGGCTACAAAGTAATCCACACTGCCGTCAGGCTTCCTGACGGGCATGGCCGAGACTTCGACGTCAATCCATGTACCGTCCTTCCGCCTGAACTTTTTCTCGAGCGTGAAGGATTCCTGTTTTCCTGCGATGACCTTCCTGATCTGGTCCATTTCGCGTTGGCTGTCGTCTTCCGGTGTCAAGTCGGCCCACGTGAGTGCCTGTAACTCGCTCTGGGTGTATCCAAGCATTGAGCAGAGCTTGCTGTTGGTCATGAGCCACCGCATGTCCGGCGACGTGATGGCGATCCCGGCGAGGGGAAGCTCGAAGTACGAACGGAACCTCTTTTCGCTTTCAGTCAGGTGGTTCTCCATCCTTTTTCGTGTGAGAACCTGCCAGAGGCTTCCCATCAGGAGGGTGACCTGCTGGACATCGGTATCCGTGTAGTCGGTAGACTTGTTCCCAAGGCCCACCAGCATGACGATCCGGGACCCGTCGATGATCGGGACACCCAGGTACTTCGCGAGGGGGGGATGGCCCGGGGGAGTCCCCTTCTTTCCCCTGTCAAGGGCGGCGTAATCGTTAATAATCAGGGGGCGGCGTGTCCTGACCGGTTCCCCCCATAGCCCAGTCTTCGCGACCGCAAATTCAGTATTCTTATCTGCAACCCTGCACAGGTCGAGGGTGGACTGTGACCAGGTGGTGATTCTGAAGGCAGTCTCCTCCTCGTTGAGGAATGCGAGGTACCCGCTGGCACTTCCGGAGAGTGATATTGCCCTGTCAAGTGCATACCGGCAGAGATCTCCTCCGTCCCTGTCCGACATCTGGTAGAGTTCGATGACGGCCTGCAGTCGCATCTGGTTTAGATGGATCTCCTCCTCGGCACGCTTCTTCTGGACGGCCTGCACAATCACGTTGCGCAGTTCGGCGAACTGGGACTTGGGATCCCCTCCCTTCTGGAGGTAAAACGAGGCTCCCAGGTTCAGTGCCTCTATTGCCACGAACTCCCGCCCGCGCCCCGTGAAGATGATGAAAGGGATATCGTATCCAAGGTTCTTGACAGCCTTCAGGAGATCAAGACCGGTCATCTGGGGCATCTCGTAGTCCGCGACGATGATATCGAACTTCCGGACTGCCAGTTTTTCCAGGGCATCCTTTGCAGACTCCGAAAGGGTCACCTTCATCTTCCCGTCCCTCTCGAGGAATATCTGGGTAATGTCAAGGAGGGGAGGCTCGTCATCGACAAGAAGTACGGATATCATGAGAAATGCACCGGATTACCCTGAAATTCTGATAAATTTAGGTACATGCAGAGCATTAAAAGTATTCGGGTTACGGGTCTTTCCATCCCGTATCCCTTTCTGCCCTTTTCATGGAGAACCTGTATCTTCGCGGACCATCAGGGTCCCTTTCCCCCTGTTTGCGACATCTCCGCGGAATACTGCCATCCGGAACTTTTTTCCACCGAACTCGACCTCTGCCGATCCGTTGCGCCGGAACGACGGGAGGAGCTCCCCCGGGTCCCCCATGACCATGCACGTGCCGCCTGTCATGTTCCCGCAGGGCCGGGAACAGTTCCCCCTGATCACGAGGGTACCGCCCCGCATCTCCACGCCCGGGAGGTCTCCGCAGTTCCCATGGATGATCACCTCGCCGCCCGAGAGATACTCGGCAACGAAGTCCCCGGCATTTCCCATGACCTCGATGGTCCCTCCCCGCATGCCGCGTTTTTCCCCGCGGTAACCGGCACCGCAGTAATCGCCTGCGGTCCCCTCGCAGAGGATTCGCCCGCCCCGCATCTCGCGCCCGAGCCATGCATCGGCATTGCCACGGATGATGATCTCCCCTGCACTCATGAAGTTCCCGCAGTGCATCCCGATATCTCCCTCGATGATGATCCTGCCGGCGTTCATGTACTCGCCGACCCGCTTGATCCTCCCGGTATCGCCCGTCAGGATGATCTCGACCTGGTCGGGAGAGACTGCGGGGCCCTCGACCGTCACGAAGAAGAGGTCCTCGAGGTTCCGCTCGCGGTTCCCCTCGTACACGGTAAGATCGTTTTTACGAAGGAAGTTCTGGGGGATGATGCCTTCTGCCTCGATCGGGACATGGGGCTTTTTCCGTGGCCTTGTCTTCAGGATGACCCTCATAGTGCAGCCTCGGTCTCTATGCAGATTCCCCGCGGGAGGTACACGTCCTGGACTGGGTAATTCCGGAGCCGGACGGTGTAATACTGGTCGAACTTCCTGGTGAACTCCGGGTCAGACCCCATGTCATACTCAGGCGGGACACGGGATCGTGTCCATATCGTGCTGTTTGCCCCCTCGACAACGACGTCCCCGTCCCGGGCAACGACCCTGCCCCTCTTGATCGTGTAGAGGGTGCGGGAAAACCCGGCCATCACCTGCTGGTAATCGACGGACGGGTCAAGGTTATCGGGCTTCAGCGGGTAGATTGCCACGTCAGCCTGTGCTCCCGGCGAGAGGTGTCCCTTCCCAATCCGGGTGATCCCCATGGCTTTTGCCTGTCCGGCCCGCGTCATCACCGCGATGTCGTACCAGTCGAGCTCCCGGTCGAGGGCAAAGAGGGGGACATAGTGTTCCGTCCGGGGATCGATCTCCTTTCGCTCGTTCTCCCGCATCCTCCGGCTCATCAGGAGGGCGATGATCTCGGGGTACTTCACGAAGGGTGCACCGTTCGGGTTATCCGTCGAGAGGAGGCACTGCCAGGGATTTTTGGCAAGGAGAGCAAGCTCGAGGCCGATTGCCCACATAACGCAGTTGACGAGGCTTTTCCGGCTGTAATAGACAGGGATGATGCCTGACCCGGTCTCCAGCTCCACGTCGTGGTTGCTCCACTTGTTGTGGTGGAGCATGTAGAGCTTGAACTCCATCGGACCGTCTGCCGTCATCGTTGTCGTCCGCCCGAACATGATCTGGCCCATGTCGATGACCACCTGGGGCTTGCTGTTGAGGGACCGGGCAATCTCCTCTGATTTCGAGCTGATATCTCTCCATGTCGTCCCGCCATAGGAATGGAACTGGACGTGCGTGAGGTACAGGGTCTGGCGATCATCCCCGGCCGGCGGGGCCAGGTCCATCGTCTCGAGGGTGGTCCGGAAGTTCCCCGGGACCCCGAGGTTGTTGCAGTGGAGGTGGACGGAGTGCGGCAGTCGCAGGATCTCGTTTGCCTGGATCATCGTGGAAATGATCTCGGCAGGGGTGACTTCGAAGTAGGGGACAGGGTCGTGGATATGGGACACGTCCTTGCCCCACCCCCATGCCTCGGTCCCGCCCGGGTTCGTCAGCTTGATGGCAAAGCCCTTCACGGCCGCAAGTGTCCAGGCGACGATCGCGGCCGCCCTTTTGACGTCCTTCTCCCTGACAGCCTCCATGACGGACCAGTTCCCGTCAAAGAGGGTGTTGGCAAGCATGTCCTGGTGGGGCGTTGCCGTGAACTCCTCGTGGGTGTGCCGCGCCTCGAGCGGGGCCATAGCTCCCTCGAGCACCGTCGTGTATCCCATCGTGCTGTACCGGTAGGAGTTTCCAAACGTCGTGGGCACGCTGTACCCGGACGTGACGTGCATGACGCCCTTGCGGGAGGTGCGTCCGGCCCTCATGTCCTCGGGGCTCATGTACCTCCCGAAGTTAACCTTCGTCCCGCACACGTGCGAGTGTGAATCGATACCGCCGGGAAGGGTCAGGCATCCCCCGGCATCGATGACCTCGGATCCGGGAAGGGCATCCTCGACGATCCGGCCGTCCCGGATGGCAATATCCATGATCTCACCCCTGATGCCGGAGAGAGGGTCGATTACGTAAGCGTTCTTTATCAGGATCCCCTGTGTCATCCCTTTGCCTCCTTCACGAGCGAATAGATCCTCCCGAGGACAGACACATCGTCGGGGTAGCCGGTGGAAAAGAGCTTGCGCGTCCTGATTGGGACGCCGTCCATGCGGTACGCGGTCCCTTCGGCATCGATACCGGTCACGGCGACGGGTATCTGGATCCTTGAGAGGTGGGTCGTTGCGTTCATGTGGGGATCGATCTGGACCGTGGGGATGCTTGCCAGGTGCTCGGCACAGGCACGCGGAAAGTGCGCACCCGGGTCGCTTGCAACAACGAGACACGCATCGCATTCCTTCCGGCGGAGGAGGTCAACGCTCGTCGTCTCCCCGGGGTTGTAAAACGCGATCCCCCGCGAGAAATCGACGGCATACGGATAGCCCGTAATCCAGGTGAACACTTCGTTTGAGCCGTACACGTTCCAGTGTCCCCTCATGGGAGAGATAGTGAACTTCGTGTGTCGGTTGAGTTCCTCGGTCAGTTCGATGGCGTTGCGGATATTCTTGGACTTCCCCCGGGACATCGTCAGGCCGAGCCCGAAGAATATCGCTCCAAAACGGGCAGAGAGGCAGATCTCGGCTACCCTGAAGAGTTGTTCCCTGGTTACCCCGCTGACCGTGGCAGGGACCAGATCACCTTTCCCCCGCACGATCATGCGCAGCGCAGTGAGAACCGCGTAGTCACCCCCCGGCGTCACTTTCACGAACTCGTCGGCGATCTCGGACGAGTCGGTCTCGCGGATATCCACGACGATCACCTTGCGGTCCCGGAACGCGGATTTCACGAAGAACCCGTCGGTAAAGGTCGTGTACCTGCTCATGTGCCGCGGGTGTGCCTCGATGGGGTTTGCTCCCCAGTATACGATCACGTCGGCCCTGTTCTTGACCTGGCCGAGCGTGCAACCCGGGTGACCGACCTCCTGTATTGCCAAGATGGAGGGGCCGTGGCAGACGGTCGAGGTGTTGTCGATGACTGCGCCGAGGAGCTCGGCCATGTGGACACCCAGCGTCTGGGCCTCGACGAACGTCCCGCTCCACCCGTAGAGCAGGGGACGCTCCGCATCGAGCAGGATCTCTGCTGTCTCCCTGATGGCGTCGTCGTATGTGGTCTTCTCCCAGGCGCCGCCCGTCCGCCGGATAGGATGGGCGAGCCTGTGGTCGCCGGTGAACTTCTCTGTCGCCAGGGTGCACCCGTTCTCCACCGAGAGGACCTTTGTCCCTTCCACGGAGACGACGAGGTCGTCGCAGAGGCACCCGCAAAAGGGGCAGACGACGTCCTCAATCCTCATAGGGCATCCCCCCGCACTCCCTCATCAGGGCGGAGACCGGGAGCGGTTGCTCGGTCGTCGGCTCGATGCTGACCGGCACGGTCTTGAAGTCCGGCATCCCCGTCCCGTGCGTCCACGGGCTGGCAAGGGCATTCGCATACGGCCCGAGGCAGACGAAGACGAGTCCCCGCGGGAGCATCGGGTCCTGTCTTACCCGCATGACCACGGAACCCCCTGCACCTGTCACGCGTACGGCATCTCCCTCCTCGACGAGGAGATCGAACATGTCAACGGGATTCATGCGGATACAGGATGCCTCATCCCGGTAAGGCGCGGTATTCTTCCTCTCGACATAAGAGCCCTGCCGGACCGTCCTTCCGGTCGTCATCAGGAAGTTCATGGCTCTTCCTCCGGCGCATGGACTGCTTCCAGCAGCCGGGCGACAGAAATGGCTTCGTTCGGGCAGTGGTGCTCGCATGTTTTGCATCCCGTGCACTTCTCCACGTGGAGGACGCGGCACTTCCCGTCGCTTAACTTCAGGAGGAGATCATCGGTCGATGCCCGGCCGCCGTGCGACATCTGGGCATCGATCAGCTTGTTGACAGGGCAGGCTACCGCACAGTTCCCGCACCCCATGCACTTGTCCAGGTCGACGTCTATTTTGAAGGAGAAGGAGAGGCGGGTGTTGTCACGGAACATGGATTCCAGGATCCTGCCGCTCGAGAGCACTCCGTTGGGGCAGGCCTCGACGCAGAGACCGCAGCGGATGCAGTGGCCGATGTGGATCCGGGGCTGCCACCCTTCAGGTGTCCGGATGACATCGATGGCGCCGGGGGCAGGGCAGGCCATCATGCAGAAGAGGTGATGGGTGCAGGTCTTGCCGGTCAGTTCCGGGTAATTGCGGAAGTAGGGGGGGATAACCAGCGGAGCTGTCCGTGCCGCAAGAAACTTTCTTGCCCATTCCCACCGGGCGAATTCCCTGATATATGCGACGAGGGATAGGGCCATTGTCACCGCTCCGTGCAGGCTATGCAGGGGTCAGAGGAGACGAACGTGGACGTCACGTCCGCCAGCGAACTGACTCCTTTCAGCATGTAATGGCAGCAGGCCTCGATGTTCATGATCGATGGAGTCTGGATGGAGATCTCGAGCACCCTCCCGGCCGAATCCGTTTTGACGAAGTACGAAAGTTCCCCGCGGGGAGCTTCCCCCGAGTATACGATCTCCCCTGCACCCGGAATACCCCCTCCCCGGATCGGTCCTTCCGGAAGCTCGTCCAGGCATTTTCGAATCAGCCCGATACTCTGGACAATCTCCTGGAACCGGACCATGATGCGGGCGTAGTTGTCCCCCTCTGTCCTGACAACGGGAGAAAATCCGAGGCTCTGGTAGGTGGGGTGGCGCAGGCGCCTGTCGATATCGCCAAGACCGCTGGCCCTTGCCGTCGGGCCCACCGCGTAAGCTTCGCGTGCCGCCTCTTTCGTGAGGATCCCGATCCCCTTACTCCGGAAGGCGATAAGGGGCCCACTGGAGAACATGTCGGTATACCGCGTGATCTCCTGCTCGATGGCAGAAAGTGACTGGCGGAGGGCCTGTCCGTCTTCGGGGCGGAGGTCGAACCGCACGCCTCCCGGGACAATATAGGCGCAGGTGACACGGGCCCCCGTGATCCGTTCGAGCTGGTCCATCACCTTCTCCCGGACGTCGAGGAGGTACATCGCCAGGGTCTCGTGCTCGATGGTGTAGCAATAGGAGAAGTTGGCAAGGATGTGGCTCTGCATCCTGTCGAGCTCGTTGACGATGACCCGCAGGAGTGCGGCACGCCGGGGAACTTCGATACCGCTGATGTGCTCGAGGGCCTCGATGAAGACCATGTTATGGATAACCGAGCAGATACCGCAGACACGCTCGGCAAGGAACATCACCTCCTGCCATGGCCTGCCCTTCATGATCCGCTCGATCCCCTTTTTCATATATCCAAGTTCCACCTCGGCCGAGACCACGTACTCCCCGCGGGTCTCGCATTTCACCCTGGCAGGTTCCTTCCAGCAGGGGTGGACCGGGCCGACGGGGATGGAAACATCGACGGTCCGCTTCATTTTGTCTTCACCTCGTAGTCTGCGAAAATGGCCGGTGCCACTGAAAGGATGGCAGAGAGTATCTCCGTTGGACGCGGCGGGCATCCGGGCACCTGCGCAGCGATGGGAATATGCTTTGCCACCGGGGGGTCGACAAGAGTATGGGGGCGGGCAAAGAGGCACCCGGATATCGGGCAGTTCCCGATGGCGATAGCGGCCTTCGGGGGCGGGATCTTCTCCCAGAGCCCCCGGAGTTTCTCCTCCCATCCGGGCGTGTACGCGCCGATAACGAGGAGGATGTCTGCTTCCCGCGGGTTATTGTGGACGAAAATCCCGTACTGCTCGATGTCGTACCGCGGCGAGAGGCAGGCGAGCACTTCGATGTCGCACCCGTTGCACGATCCGACGTCCACGTAAGCAACGTGGATCGAACGCGACCGGACGAAGTTCTTGACCTTCTGGAGGAACGTCATCGGAGGATCACCTGCCGGATCATTGCCTTTCCGGCTGACACTGCCTCGGAAAGGGGAATTCCCGCCGCAATCCTGTCCTTTGTGGCGGCGACTATCGTATCCATCACCCGCTCGTCGACGAGCGGGACAGCCCGGGTATAGAGGTGGGAGGAGAGTGCCCTCTCGACCTCGGGCAGGCCCTGCTGGAACTTTTTCCCCTGTTCGTACCGGGCAGGCAGGTTCTCGAGGAGGAGCATGTCGAGGTTCTCCATCAGGTATCGCCGGAGCAGGAGGTGGGGGATGCCAAGGTCGGCTGCAATCTCGCGGACCATCCGGTCGTGGCGCCTGCTCTCGAGGATGGCGTACTTCAATGCTGTCAGGTCTTTTTCATAGAGAGCCTCTTTCATACCAGTCCTCCCAGCCGTGCGAGGCCGTAAACAAGGAAGAGGAGCACGGCAGCCCAGAGTGCTGCCTTCTCCCAGCGGTCCAGTATAATCCTGTCGCGGAACCAGTACATCGCCACAGCTGCTGCAAGGGCGGCCCCGGTGAGAAACCCCTCCAGCCAGAGGGAAGGACGGTTCCATACCTGGACGGCTATGACCAGGATATAGATCAGGAATGCTGCCACCAAAACAACTCGTATCATGGCATCACCACCAGGATGCTGACGTAGGCGAGCATCAGGCCTGCAATGATCGTCTGGACTGTCACGCTGTCGTACGGCGAGAGCATGGGGCAGAGTGCACACGCAAATGAGAGCGACACAGTGAGGACCAGCATGCCGAGGAGCAGGAGGAGAAACGGCAAAGACCCCACGAAGACCAGCAGGAACGTGGTGAGCAGGACGTACGTCTTTAACCCGTTGCAGACCTCGAGGCCTGCCCGCCAGACACCGAAGTGCTCGGTCTTGTACCCGCTGACCAGTTCCTTGCTCTCGACGATGGAGAACGGGCCAAAAGGCATCTTGGAGAGGACGACGAGGTACATTGCCAGGCCGGCGAGGGGCACCGTGAGGAGGAGCGGCCCATGCACCTCCTGGTACGCGACGATGTCTGATATCATGAGGGAACGGGTGAAGAGTCCAATCGCCGCCACACTCACGAAGAGGGGGATCTCGGACGCGGCCGAGATGACAGACCGGACTCCGCCGAACTTCCCGTAGGGTGACCCGGATGAGAGCCCAAACCCGTGTTCCACGATCTTGTGGAGCATGTAGACGGCAAAGATGATGAGGAGGCTCCCACCCGAGAGGACGACGAAAAGCGCGGCTGTCCATATTCCGATCGCGACCAGGACCACCCCGACGAAGAGGGCAGCACTCGCAGTCGCAGGGACCCACGTCGTCTTGAAGGAGAACTTGAGCATGTGCAGGATCTCCTGCCAGACGGGGGGCCCCGGTCTCCTCTGGATGCGTGCAATGACCTTCCGGTGGATACCCAGCAGGAGGAGCCCGAAGACCGTCCCGAAGAGGAGCTCGCCAATCATTGCTAGTACCCCACGAACGGTATGTCCGGGTCTCCTTCCCGGGCCATCCAGTACAGGTACAGTCCCAGGACGAAGGCCGGGAACGCGATGACCCAGGCTGCGGCATCTGCATGGGGTGGCAGCACCCCCGCGAGGGTAAGGAGGGTTGCAGCGATCCCTGCCAGGGCAGATACCACTGCCACGGCGAGTGCCTGGGACTTCTTCACATGAGGCGTCATAGGAGGAGGACCACCTCCGTGACCCGGAGGAATATCAGGAGGGACGAGAGCGAGCACATGATCACGTACGGAGCGCCGGGTGCCCGGAACATCTCTGCCTTTGCCGCGTAGAAAGGTGCCATGCCCTCTCCCATCACCCCGAGGACAAGGAGGGCACGGGCGATCAGTGGAACGGCCGGGGCCGCTGGAGACGCCAGTTCGAGCATCGAGAGGGTCCCGGTCGTTGCGGCAACAATGGCAGCGGCAGAAAAGAGGGGAACAGTTCCCGCGAGGGCGACGAGGCCGTACTGGTAGGCGGCGTCCTGGACGTGGTAAGTCCTGACCGCGGCGACGATACCGACGTTGCAGATCCCGACGAGCGAGACGAAGAGGGTGAAATCGAAGACGTCTCCCGTGACCATTGCGCCCATGCACGCCAAACCGCAGGCAATTGCCATGAACCTGCGGAACCGGAGCTCCGGGAGGGAGATCTCCTTGGCAAAGAAGGCATCCGCCCCGAACGCGATGTCGATCTGCCATTCCGGGCGGCTGACGATCACGAAAACCGAGAAGACAAGCGCCAGGAGGAACAGCGTGAGCGTGAAGGGGGAGAAATATGCCACGATGTCCCCGAACTCGAGGAAGAAGAGGGGAACGCCGCCGATCTCGTTCATTCCGCCTCACCCCACATGACTCCCACGAGCGAAATTTTCGTGATAACCTTGAGGAGGATGCCGACCGCAGCTCCCATCAGCGCCAGGAACCAGAACGCCGGCGCGAACATGAAGACGAAGAACGCTGCGACCCAGAGTGCCCAGGAGATCCCGCTCGCGAGTTCCAGCACGTGGAAGTCGCCGAGGAACCTGTGGCTCATGAAGTAGAAGACGAGGCCGAGGGCAGCGATCCCCCCGCCCGTGAACCCCGAGAGGACGATCCCGTAGACGACGAGGAAACCGGGGATGATCACGGTTGCAGGGGACTTTTGCACGACCTCGATGTTGAGCCCCCTTGGGGGAACACCTGCGAGCCCCTCCTTGGCGATGTAAAGCTGCGAGAGGGCGAGGAGCTCGGCGATACCGACGACAAGTCCCGGCAGGATGAGTGCCTCGGCAAGGTCGGTCCCGAGGAGTGCGATGACGGCGATCGAGGCGCCCTCCACGAGATCGACGAGGAGGAGCTTGTGCAGGTCATCGCGTTCCCGTGCAAGTGCCATGAATCCAACAAGGGCAGCGAGGAAGACGACGAGGAGACCGAATGAGTACTCATTCCATGCCATCTCCTAGTCCTCCCGCCTGTGGAATATGTAGGCAGCGATGGCAAACGAGATGAAGAGGATTGTCGGTTCGACCACAGTGTCAAGCCCCCGCGTGTTGTAGAGGATTTCGTCGAGGATGCCGCCCGGGTGTGCAACAATCGTCGTGCCCATGTACATCGTGGTCCGGGAAAGGAAGAGCGAGAAGGGGGTGAGGTATGCAGTCACGTAGCCTGCCGTTGGCGAATTTTGCGGGTACTGGAGCCTGATGTCAGCCTGCGTGAACGGCGGGCCGCCCCTGTCATAGGGGTTCAGTGTGCTGCCCGGGACGATCTGCTTGGGATAGAGCTGGTCCTCGAAATAGGGGAGGGGAAGGGAGAGGAGTGCAATAACAGCGAGGATTGCACATGCCCCGGCAAAGAGGGGGAGAATGTTGTCGTAGTTGGAGAGGACCCTTGATATTTTCTGGATGATCACGTTTTTCCCTCCCTCTTCTGGAGAACCCTGACGAAGATGAAGACACTCAGGGCAGAAACGCCACCGTATGTCAAAAGGGCGAGTGCCTCGTTATACGAGAGCATCACGAGGAGTATTCCAATCCCCGGGATCTCGAGGTTGATCAGCCTGTTCAGGTAGGTCTTCGGCTTTGGAAAGGCAGTCCCCACTGTACCTGCAAGGATGAGGAACAGCCCGATGAGGAACTCGGGGGTCATGGCTCTCCCCCCGGGCATGCCATCAGGATGAAAATGGTCGAGAGGGGAAAGATGAGTGCCACAGCGATGGCCACGTCGAGGAGTCCCCTGTCCACGATGAAGGGGATGGTCCCGCCGACGATGAGCGAGAGCGCTATCAGTTTCCGGTACGGATCGCTTTCCCGGATGGCAAGGACGCACCCCAGCACGGCCAGGGCTGCAAGTATGACGATGACGATTTCATTCATCCGCGATCGAGACCCCCGGCATACGTGCTTGCAATGGCGTTTGATTCGAGCGTCGACCCGACGAAGTAGGCCGCGGCAGCCACGATACCCAGGGGGTGGGGCAGGAGGAGCGCGATGAGACCCGTGATCGCAAAGGAGAGCACGTTGAGGAAGGGAAGTTTCCGGAGAGTGTCCGGTTCAAGCGCAACACGAACACCTGCGTACAGGGCAACTGTCCCGCAGAGGACCAGTGCCATATCGGCCGGTGTCATCCCCACCTCACCTTCCATATCGTGGAAAGAAGCCTGCTTGCGTACACGTGGGATATTCCCTGGATGGACAGGATTGCAATCACCATCCCGGCGATGAACTCCGCGGCAGAGAACCCGGCGAGGGTGAACCCATAGATGAGAAAGGTTGCCGTCAGGCAGCCCGTCGTCCCTGCATATCCCCTGTCGTGGCAGATGCGGTTACCGATGAAGACGAGGAGTGCTGCCAGCAGTCCGCCGGGGATGCCTGCAATGAAGACTCCGCAGGCAGCAAGGAGAGTGCCTGCAGATGCGTCGGGCGAGGAGACGATGTTCCCCATCATCGTGCCACCTTCCAGCGATCCTCCACCGGCCTCGATGTGCAGGGCGATGGCAGTGGCCCCGACAACCCCCCCTTTTTCGGGGAGCTTGAAGAACATATCTATCGTGATAAAATTGAGCCAGCAGACGGCTGCTGCAACCAGGATATGCACGGTGGTCAGGAGAACGGTATCCATCGGGCCGTCAACGTATTAGGGATTAGGGCTGAAGGTGAATAATATTTTGTTT
>JGI12104J13512_1000448_pt1 | contig 37052 bp, 40 predicted proteins | sample TerdegcTABiofilm_FD_13512 | JGI IMG/M metagenome (IMG submission 13512)
CACCGGCAGCGAGTAACAGGGCAGCGATTGACGCCGCTTCGCCAACACAGATGGTCGAAACTTTAGGCCTGATGTACTGCATCGTGTCGTAGATTGCCAAACCGGAAGAGACCACGCCGCCCGGAGAGTTGATGTAAAGGAAGATATCCTTTTCCGGGTCTTCAGCTTCAAGATAGAGCAACTGGGCAACTACGAGATTGGCGACTGTGTCGTCAACCGGTTGACCCAAAAAGATGATGCGTTCTTTCAAAAGCCGGGAGTAGATGTCGTAGGCTCGTTCGCCCCGGCCCGTTTGTTCAATTACCATTGGAACTAACACAGGGACCTCCTCGGTTTCCTGATTTTTTAACTTTTCAGCCATTTAGTATTTGACTATCAGATTTGGTGGTTTGATTCATTTGATGTTTGCCTGGTCAAGGATGAGGCGTAGAACCTTACGCTGGAGGGTGTAAAAGCGGTAGGAAGCGGTGTCGACCAGGGGTGCGATTTCCTCGGAATTTCGACCCGTGGAGCGGGCAATTTCCGCAACCTGCTCTTTGATATCTTCATCGCTGACCTCAAGGTTTTCTTGGGCGGCAATGCGCATCACGATACAGTCGAACTTTGCAGAGCGAATGGCAACGGGCAGTATTTTCTCGCGTATTTCGGGGGTGTCGGGTAAATTCAACTGTTGCCGTAACCGGGTGATGTGCTCTTCAACCCAGGATTGGGGAGGTTCAAAGTTGTGGGCAGCAACCAGATGGTCGATAACCTGACGTTTTAACTCGTCTTCAACCTGTTCCTCCCGCTCGGCAAGGATTTCGTTGTTTATCGCCTGACGGAGGGCGTCAAGATTTTCAAATCCCAAATCGGCAGCAAACTCATCAGTAATCTCGGGCAGGTGTTTTTCTCTTACCGCCCGGACAGTAAACTGGTAGGTTATTGTTCGGCCGGCGAGCGTTTTGTCCTCGTGGTCAGCAGGGAATGTGATTATTGCCTGGCGCTCGTCGCCCGGTTTAACACCGAGCAGCGCCTGGTTGACCTCGGGGTGATTATTTTCGTTTCCCACCTGTAAGGTTACATTGTTTTTCGGTCCAACGAGCGTTTTGTTCCCTTCGGTAATTGTGTAGTCAACGACGACATAGTCACCATTCTGCGCTGGTCGTAAGACGGGTTGAAAGTGAGCACATTTTTCCCGCAATTCCGCAATTCTTTTTTCAAACTCTTCGTCAAATCCGGTGGGGGTGGGACGGTTGAGGTTTAATCCCGAATAGGGCTGGAGTTCGAACTCGGGCACTACTTCAACTGCGGCTCGAAAGCGAATCGTTTTATCGGGCGCAACTTCAAGGTCAAGAAATTGCACGCGGGAAGCGGGTTTGATGGAATGTTTTTCCAGCGCTTCCGTTAAGGTTTGCTCAACAATTTCTTCAACTGCCGCAGATTCAAGGGCAGAGCCGAAGCGCCGTTCCATAATATGCTTGGGAACGCGGCCGCGACGGAAACCCGGCACTTCGGCACGTCCCCGGTACTCTTCGAGTAGCCCTTCGAGCCGGGATTTTAGCCTTTCTGGTTCAATTTCTACTTCAATTTCCCTTAACCACTCTTTGGGCGATTTAACCGCAACTTCCAAACTTCACTCCTTTAGTTTATACACTTCCCCTGGTGCGAGGAGGGGGAGTTGAACCCCCATCCCTTTTCGGGACCAGATCCTAAGTCTGGCGCGTCTGCCAGTTCCGCCATCCTCGCATCGGTCACAAAATTTGGTCTTATATCTGACCAAATTTATTTTAGGAAGGTGCGAAGCGAAGTCAAGGATGGGATAGAGCCATATGAAAATGTTAGAATCTCATAACATAAAATGGGTTATAGAATTTATCAGTTAGCAGGCATTTCTTAAAAGGATGTTTTTGTGATATGTGCAGGCTGGCAGATTTTCTTGACCCCCAAAATTTAACTTTTATAATCAACATTCTACATCGATGAAACTGTGGCGCAAACCTTTAGATGCAGAGCAAAAGAAGCCGCCCCATGGTATTGTTCACATCCTGATTGAGCGGTGCAAGGGNTGCGGTTTCTGTATTACCTTTTGTCCGAAACAGGTACTTGAAGCATCAACCGATTTCAATCGGCGGGGTTATCACCCGCCGATTGTCAAATACCCTGAGCGTTGCGTTAATTGCGGATTGTGTACTGCTATCTGTGCCGAGTTCGCCATCTGGACAACGCCGGAGCAGGAATCCGAGAAGGTAATGACCGGAGGCACGGGTGAAGAACAGTGATGTTGTGCTGACCGGTGCACATTTTCTTGATGGTGACCACGCCTGTGCTGAGGGGGCGATTGTGGCTGGTTGTCGTTTCTTTGCCGGTTATCCAATAACCCCTTCCACCGAGATTGCGGAACGAATTGCCCAGCGGTTTCCGATGGTCGGTGGCACATTTATTCAGATGGAAGACGAACTGGCTTCAATGGCGGCGGTGCTGGGTGCAGCATGGGCAGGAACTAAAGCGATGACCGTTACCTCGGGTCCTGGTTTTTCGTTAATGCAGGAGAATATCGGGCTCGGGGTGATGACCGAAACTCCCTGTGTCGTAGTTAATGTCCAGCGGGGTGGTCCTTCAACTGGATTACCCACTTTAACCGGGCAACAAGATATGATGCAAGCCCGGTGGGGTTCACACGGTGATTATGAGATTATCGCTCTGGCACCGGCTTCACCCCAGGAGTGTTTCGATTTGACGATTACCTGTTTTAATTTTGCCGAGCAATTTCGAGTCCCGGTTTTGTTTATGATGGATGAATGTGTAGGGCATATGACCGAAAAGGTGGTCATCCCGGAGCCGGATAAAATCCGTTTGGTACCAAGAAGGTGGTATCGTGGTCCGCGAGAACAGTATCGTCCTTTTAAACCGGATGAGGATGGTGTACCAGCGATGGTCCGGGCAGGAAAGGATTACCGGATTCATATTACCGGATTGACCCATGATGAACGGGGTTATCCGGTGATCAATGCCGAATGTCAGAACTGGTGCGTTACCCATCTGGTTGAAAAAATCCGCAAGAATCGGGAGAAAATAGTTATCGTAGATGAGTACCAACTAAATGATGCCGAGGTGGTTGTTGTTGCTTACGGAATCAGCGCCCGGGTGGCGTTCAAGGCGATTGAAGACGCCCGGGCACGCGGCGTTAAGGTCGGAATGTTGCGGTTGATTACGGTCTGGCCCTTCCCGGAAAGTAAGATTAAACAACTGGCAGAGAGAGTAAAGGCGTTTGTTATGCCCGAGATAAATCTGGGTCAAATGTATCTGGAGCTGCAAAGGGTGGTTGGGGGGCGGGCGCAGACGCGACATGTTCCCCATTGTGGTGGTTGGGTTCATGACCCGAAAAACATCTTTGAGGCGATAATGGAGAGTGCGCGATGAGTGATGCGACGGTCAATATCGCCGGACTGGAACAGCACCCGCTTGACGACCTGTTAAGGGTGGACCGCATACCCCATATCTGGTGTCCGACCTGTGGCCTGGGTATTGTTTTGAACTCTTTTCTCACGGCGGTGCGGGAGAGTGCAATTCCCCGGCAGGACCTGGTAGTTGTGTCCGGTATCGGTTGCACGGGCCGCGCCGCTGGTTACGTGAACCTCGACTCATTTCACACCACCCATGGCCGGGCGATACCGTTTGCGATTGGTTTAAAATTGGGCAATCCGCAACTGAAGGTGGTGATTATCTCCGGCGACGGTGACTTGGTGTCGATTGGCGGCAACCACCTTATCCATGCGGCGCGGCGCAATATGGATTTGACCGTAATCTGTGTAAACAACTTCAACTATGCGATGACGGGCGGTCAGTTTGGACCAACGACACCCCAGGGCGCGAAGTTGACGACGGCGCCTTACGGCAGTTTTGAGCACCCGTTTAACATTCCATTTCTTGTTGACTCCTGCGGGGCAACCTATGTGGCACGCTGGACGGTGCTTCATGTCCGCCAGATGACACAAGCATTCAAAGAGGCTTTAATGCACTCAGGATTCAGTTTTGTTGAGGTGATTTCGCCCTGCCCGACGGTTTATGGCCGGCGTAATCAGTTGGGTTCGGGCCTTGAGATTGTGAAGTATTATCAGGAAAAGTCGGTGGTCAGGAATGATATTGACACCCGGGAGTGTGAGATAACCTATCAAGGTCCGATCGTTGTCGGAAGGTTTGTTCAGAAGCAAAAGCCCACCTATCTTGAGATGATGAACCAATTTTTGCGCACGACTGTGGGCGAAAAGTTTGTACCGTATCAAGGACCAATGGAAGATGGAGATTAAACTTTCCGGATTTGGCGGCCAGGGGATTATAATGATGGGGATGGTGTTAGGCCGTGCGGCAACGCTTTATGATAATAAGTATGCCACCCTGACGCAAAGTTTCGGTCCCGAAGCAAGAGGGGGTGCCTGTTCGGCACAGTTGATTATTTCTGAGGAGCGGGTGCTTTATCCTTATCTGACAGCGCCAGACATTTTAGTGGCAATGTCTCAGGAAGCCTATGAAAAGTTCGAGCCCACATTGAAGGATGACGGGGTGCTCATCTGGGAGGAAAATCTGGTACGACCGCATAACCACCTGGGCCGGGTCAAGGAGTTTGCGATTCCGGCGACAAGAATTGCCGAGGGGCTTGGAAATCGGATGTACGCCAATATGGTGATGCTCGGATTTTTGGTTGCGGTGACCGGCGTTGTGCCCAAGGAGGCTCTGGTTAAAGCGGTTCAGGACATACTGCCGGCGCGACTCCTCGAAAAAAATCTCATTGCACTGGAGAAGGGGTATCAGGTCGGAATAGAAAAGAGGCGGGCGTGAACCCGGCAAAGGGACGGCTGAGTTTCAAGGAGATGCTTTATGGGAAGGGGGCGAGTTTACGAGTTGGCGAGCGGGAGTTTCAAATCGTGGCGGCGCCACCGTCGCCCTGTCGGGTTGCCTGTCCGGCTGGTGTCAATGTCAAGGCTTATGTTGGGTTAATTGCCGCCGGCGAATTTGTCCGGGCGCTGGAGGTGGTGCGACAGACCAATCCTTTTCCTGGAATTTGCGGCCGCGTCTGTACCCATCCCTGTGAGAAAGAGTGCCGGCGGGCGGAATTGGATGAACCGGTCGCAATCAGAGCCCTGAAGCGTTTTATCGCCGATTATGCGGTCAATCAACCACAGGCGGTATTACCAAAAGAGACCGTTAAACGGTCGCAACGCGTAGCGGTTGTTGGTGCTGGTCCAGCAGGTTTGACTGCGGCAAACGACNTAATCCGGTTCGGGTATCAGGTGACGATTTTTGAGGCACAGGAAAAACCGGGTGGTATGCTGTTGTGGGGTATTCCGCCTTTTCGTCTGCCACGGCCGGTTATTGAACAGGAGATTGACTCGGTTCTTGGATTGGGAGTGGAAATTTTTACCGGGACGAAAATCGACGAGCCGGCACAACTTCTGAAAGATGGTTATGCGGCGGTGTTTTATGCTCCGGGCTGTCAGAAAAGCTTGCGTCTGGGGCTGGCTCTGGAGGATGAACTTGCCGGAGTGATAGACGCCCTTTCATTTTTGAAAATGGCGTTTACCGGCGATATTAAAAATTTGCCCGGTAGGGTACTGGTGATTGGCGGCGGAAATTCGGCGATTGATGCCGCAAGAGTGGCAAAGCGGTTAGGGGCTGAGGAGGTTTGGATTGTTTACCGCCGGAGCCGAACAGAAATGCCCGCCGATGAAGAGGAAATTTCCCAGGCAGAGGCAGAGGGTGTCAGAATTGAATATTTGACCCAGCCGGTAGAGTTTGTTCATAAGGATGGCAAGGTTAGCGGATTGAAATGTGTCCGTAATACGCTGGGCGCGCCCGATGATTCGGGGCGAAGAAAACCGATACCGATTCCGGATTCGCTTTTTGTGATTGGTGCTAATTGGGTTATCACCGCACTGGGCCAGAAGGTGGAAAAGGATGTAAATCAACTGCCCGTTGGGGTTTTTGTCGGGGGAGATGCTGCGAGTGGCCCGGCAACGGTGATTGATGCCATCGCCAGCGGCCATCGGGGTGCAAAGGCGATTCATAAATTTATCAGCAACGAGGATGAGACGACGCCAGTTTCTGAAGTGCAACTTGAAGTTCAGGTTCCGGTTCTGACCGCGGTGCCCAGGAGCAGGGTCAAGTTAGGACATCTGGCACCGGAAAAGCGAAACATCTTTGCCGAGGTTGAGGCACCGTTAACACCAGAGCAGGCGGTTCAGGAGGCGGAGCGCTGTTTACGATGCGGTTTTTGTGGGGAATGTGTTCGCTGCCATCGGACCTGTCCGAAACATCAGGTGGTAGTTCAGACCGTGGACAAATCTGAGTCGGTACTAATGCGAATTCATTCGCTGGAAACTGTCTTGCCCGATAATGTTGAAGAACTGGCGGTGGAGTTACAAGTTAATGCAGGCAGCGGGGACAAGACGATTCCAGCGGTAATTCAGCCTTTGGTTGTTAAAGTAGAGAAGGAGTTGTGTCGCGGATGCGGAAGGTGTGTTGAGATTTGTCCCCATGAGGCGATTAGCAGGCAGGTGTGGTATGCAGGTATTCAGGTTGCAGCCGTTGACAACCAGCGTTGTCGCGGATGCGGTAACTGTTTACCTGTTTGTCCGAGCGGTGCTCTACAAAGTTCTTTCAAATTAGCATCGGCAGTTTTTACCGGTAGCGATGAAAAGTAAGTTGCCTTCAATCAGGAGTTTTGCTTTCGTCTGTGAACGGGTTTCCGGACAGGTGTCAGAAGATTTTTTGTTGAAAAACGGGTTCGGATATCGGAGGGTAACCTGTATCGGTCAGGTCGGAACTGGTTCGATATTACGTGCCTTTGAGTATGGTGCCGACCGGGTTGTACTTTTCGGTTGTTCGGAGCAGGAGTGCCGGCACGAGATTGGCGCACAAAATGCCCGAAAACAGGTTGAAATGAGCCGGCAGATTTTAAGACTGATGGGGTTTAATCCCGAGCAGGTTCAATTCGTTCCCGTGTCGGGACCGGTTTCGTTTGATGACTTGTTCGCGAGAACGGCAAGGGTTGAAGAGAAGTTTCTTAACAAACAACCGATTAATTTAGAGCAAGAGTTCGGTGATAAAGATTTTGAAAAGTTCGTCAAACAGAGTGGTTTTGTATGTATTGAATGTGGCAGGTGTAGCGGAGTGTGTCCGGTTGCCCGAACCGGTCTTGGTTTTTCACCCCGGCGGTTGATGCAAAAGGCGTTGACCGAAAATACGGTTGTGAATACGAGGGTCATTTATGCCTGTTTAGGGTGTGATATGTGTAAAACGGTTTGTCCCTCCGGAAAGAGTATTGCGGAAGAGGTGTTGCGGTTAAGGGCGCTGGCGTTTCAGGAGGGGACGCAGCCGGTGCTGGCACACGATGGTGTTTTGCAAACGTTAGGTAGAATGATGGCAAAAACGACTTTGATGCAGAACCGGCGGGACTGGGTTGGTACCGAACTGCGAGTTGTTGATAAAGGTGAAATCGCCCTCTGGACTGGATGCGCACCCTATTTTGATGTGCTGTTTAAGGAGTTGGGGGTGAATCCAGTCCAAACATTGCGTAATGCGGTAAGGATTATGAACCGATTGGGAATTGAGCCGGTGGTGCTTTCTGATGAGCGTTGTTGCGGACACGATTTGTTATGGTTGGGTGATGTCCGTACCGTAAAGAAACTTGCCCGCTACAACTTAAATCAATTGCAGGATGCAGGGGTGAAAGAGGTGGTATTTCTCTGCCCGGACTGTTTGCGGACATTCAAACTGGATTACCCGCGTATTGCCGGAATTCAATCGCCCGGGTTGAGATTAAGACATATAAGTGAGTTCTTACTGGAGCACGGGTTTAAGCCCGTTGGTAATGGGAAGCGATTGCGGGTTACCTACCATGACCCGTGCCGACTGAGTAGACATTTAGGGGTAGAAGAGGCACCGCGTCAGTTGATTGCCCAGGTCAACGGGGTTGAGCTGGTTGAGATGGAGCACAACCGTAACGAGGCGTTGTGTTGTGGGGGCACATCGTGGCTGGAGTGTGGAGCGGCGGTAAGACTGCTTCAGGACCGGCGGTTGCAGGAGTGGCAGGCGGTCCAGGCGGAAACTCTGATTACCGGCTGCGGCAGGTGTGAAATTCATCTCCGCTGCGCCCAATTGAACCGGGGTAACAAAGATGCGCTGCGGGTTGTGAATTTAATTGATTTTATAAGCGATAAGGAGTAGAATAACGGGATGAGTCAAGAGACGCGAATCGGCGTGTTTGTCTGCCGGTGTGGCACCAACATCGCCGGCACCGTCAATGTTGAAGAGGTGGTGAATTGCGCCAAAACTTTACCCGATGTGGTTTATGCGGTAACCAGCCTCTACACCTGCTCTGAGCCAGGGCAGAAGGGAATTCAGAAGGCGATTGCCGAATTCAACCTCAATCGGGTGGTAGTGGCGGCTTGCACCCCAAGGATGCACGAGCCTACTTTTCGTGCCTGCGTGGCACAGGCGGGTTTGAATCCGTTTCTTATGGAGATGGTGAACATCCGGGAAGGGTGTTCCTGGGTTCATGCCCTTGAGCCGGAGCGGGCAACGAAAAAGGCGTGCGGTCTTGTTCGAATGGCGGTGGCAAAAGCACGGGCGCTGAAACCGCTTAGCCCGCGTCGTTTTCCCATAAAAGATGCGGTGCTGGTAATTGGCGGTGGTGTTGCCGGAATTCAGGCGAGTCTTGACCTGGCAGATGCGGGTCATCAGGTATATCTGGTGGAGCGTCAACCGTCGATCGGTGGGTTGATGGCGCAGTTGCACAAAACCTATCCGACGATGGATTGTGCGATATGAATACTGGCGCCCAAGATGGCGGATGTCGGTCGGCATCCGAAAATCAAACTCCTGACCCTTGCCGAGGTCAAAGAAGTTGCCGGTCATGTTGGTGACTTCAAGGTAACGGTTCGGCAGAAGGCACGATTTGTTGACGAGCGGGAGTGCACCGCCTGTGGCGAATGTGCCCAGGTTTGCCCGCAACTGGTTCCGGATGAGTTTAATTTAGGGCTTGGGTTGCGACATGCGATTTACCAGCCGTTCCCGCAGGCGATTCCGGCGTCTTATGTACTCAATCCCGATGACTGTCTTGGCTTAAACCCCATTGCCTGTGGCAAATGTGCGCAGGCGTGCGAAAAGAAGTGCATTGACCTGAACGCTCAGGACAAAGAGTTCAAATTTGAAGTTGGGGCAATCATCGTTGCCACCGGAATGGAGCCGTTTGACCCGTTGCCCCGCGCCGAATTCGGCTATGGTCGGGCGGCAAATGTGATAACGGCGCTGGAGTTTGAGCGACTGGCATCGTCGGGTGGACCAACGGGCGGTGAACTCATCCGGCTGAGTGACCGGCGGCGCCCGAACAGTATCGCCTTTATTCAGTGTGTCGGCTCGCGCTGTGCGCAACAGGGTACGCCCTACTGCAGCAACATCTGCTGTATGAACACAATTAAAGACAGCCTGGTGCTTAAAGAGCATTACCCGGATATGGACATCAAAGTTTTCTACATTGACCTGCGCGCCTTCAGTAAGGGGTTTGAAGAGATGTTGTGGCGTTCCCGGCGTCTCGGTGTCAACTATATTCGCGGGATTCCGGGTGAAGTGATTGAAGATAAGGCAACGGGAAATCTAAAACTCTATGTGGAAAACACCGAAACCGGTAAGGTTGAGGAACACATTGCGGAACTGGTGGTGCTGGCGACCGGAGTCAAACCAAGGCCTGAGGCCAAGCCGATTCAACAACTTATGGCGCTGCAAATCCATCCGGAAGGTTTCCTGCTCGAGGCACACCCGAAACTGCAACCGGTTGATTCGCCGGTACGCGGGGTTTTTTATGCCGGGTGTGCTGAAGGACCAAAAGATGTCAAGGATTCAGTGACCCAAGCAAGTGCGGCGGCGGGTCGGGCGGCGCGACTTCTGGCACAAGGTTCCCTGGCGGCAGAGCCCAATACGGTGGAGGTTATAACCGATAAATGCCGTGCCTGTGGTATGTGTGCACCGGTCTGTACATTCAAAGCGGTCGAGTGGCAGCGGGGCGCGCCGGCAAAGGCGATTGATGCCGTCTGTGCCGGCTGTGGCAATTGTGCGGCCGAGTGTCGGTTTGCAGCGATTGAGGCGCATCAGTTCACGGACGAACAGATTATCGCTCAGATTGAGGCGGCGCTGGCAGAAGAACCCGGGTCGAAAGCGATTGTGTTTGCCTGCCACTGGTGCTCCTATGCGGCATCAGATACGGTTGGGCTGGCACGGTCGCAGTACCCACCCACACAGGTTTTGATTCGGACGATGTGCAGCGCCCGGGTTGCGGAAAAGTTTGTGCTCAAGGCGTTTGCACTCGGGGCGCCGGTCGTTCTCATTTCCGGGTGTCACTATGCGGACTGCCACTACCTCAATGCTAACCGGCAGACCCAGCGTCGGGTCGAGAAACTATGGGACAAACTTGAGGCGTGGGGGATTCGACCGGAAAGGCTGCAACTGGAGTGGATTTCTGCGGCGCAGGCGCCGCGATTTGTCAAAACGATGGAGGAACTGGAAAGGCTCAGGGCGTCGGTGACACCAGAGGAGATTGAGCAGACAAAGCAAATTCTCAGTAATCCACCCAAGGTGACCTTACGAACTGAGCCCAAGACCGCCGGTGAGATGTCGTTTGTATGCCTCCGCTGCGGTAAAGAATCAACTCATCACTGGGTACCGGGTCAGCCCGAAGAACGCGCCTGCCCTCATTGCGAAAGCAACAGCCTTCGTTTGCTATTAGCCCGTTAGCCGCCGCGTTCAAATTACTATTGACATTTTAAAATCTCATTTTATAATCTCCAATTGAGGGCGGTTTAAAAAAGAGAAAGGAGTCAATATGAAGGGCACCGTAATAGTCCCAATCGTTTGTGCGCTCCTTATGCTAAGTTGTGGTAATGCCCCGAGTAAAGAGGACGAAAAGAGGGTCAGGCTAAGTCAGAGTCAATTGAGCGATTCCCCGCCCTATTTTCCCGCAGAACTTAACTATCCGGGTGCCAGTGTAATTGACAATTCTGCTTCAACTGACGAAAAAGAAATTAACCGGTTTTATGTCTTTCGGACAACAGATTCGTTACCGGTTGTTCGGAAATTTTACGATGAGCGAATAGCAAACCTGTTTCCGGATGTCGAATGCAGCAGTTCTGTTTCTGACCAGGTAATAGTGAACAGTTATCGGAAAATAAAAGAAGATGAAAAAGCGAGTGTAGGGTTGCATTGCATCCTGGTCAAGGAGAAGGAAGGCACCCTTGGCACCTTGATATACTGGCAGCGGCAGGGCACAAAGACAGAACTGTGAGTAATATAACTAACATAATGATTAATCGCACGCTCTTCATTACCATCATTTTACTCCTTTTCAATTTCAGCCAAGCAGATTTTATTCCTGCGGTGCGGGTTGACCAGGAGAATAGACCAAACTACGCCTGCTATCATGCCGAGATTGCGATTGGCCCTGATGATGGTGGCGTTCCGCCCATTTATGTGGCATTTGAGGACGAGTCAGTGCCTTTTACTGTTCAACGAAGTGATATAGCCTTTCAGCGGTCAACCGATGGTGGCAGAACCTGGCTCCGGGAAAATATCATTGTTCGGCGGGGAAATCGGTTTGCCTGTTATCCGGATTTGCAGGTGGCACGAGACGGAACCGTATATCTGATTTATGTTGACCGCGTCGATGGCAGTCGGGGTCATATCCATTTTGTTCGTTCAACCGATATGGGTGAAACCTGGACAGACCCGGTGCAGGTTGATGACAATCCTACGATGGTACCGATGGGCTGGGTCAAACTGGCAATTGATACAGCAGGCAACCTTTTCTGTGCCTGGACCGACGAGCGAAGTCCATACCTGAGGGTTTTTGCCGATGTTTCAACCGATGGGGGTAGAACCTGGGGAACTGATGTCCGAGTGGACGATGACACCGTCTCTTTTAATTGCTATCCGCCGGATGTTTTTGTCCAACCTGGAACGAATCACTATTTAGTAGTGGCGGATGCGCCCGTCCGTCAGGGCAGTCAGATTGTGCTCCATTCCCATTTTTATAAATCAACCGACAGGGGCAGGAGTTTTTCGCCCGGGTTTCAACTGGACACATTTTCTGCTTACTGCCGGATGCCCCATATCGTTGCTGACGAAATGCACATAATCACCGATTACACCGGTGGCAGAACTGGCAGCAACCAATCAGTGACAATGGCGCGGACCTATTTTGTTCCGGGCGACTCCTGGGGTGAACAGGTTCTAGTAACTGAACTGGATACGATTTACAGTTCGTTTACTCAGGGTGCAAAATTGGCAATAGACCGTCAGGGCACAGTGCATACCGCCTTGATGATTGCCGAGAGGCAGAATCAAATCTGGAATATCTATTATACAAGTTCAGCCGACTTCGGGCTCACCTGGCAGCAAAGGGAACCGGTGAGTTTAATGCCATCGGTTCAGCAATGGGACCCGAGTATTGCAGTTGATGATGAAGGTTGTGCCTATATCGTCTGGCAGGATATGCGCTCGGGCAAGGCAGAAATCTGGTTTTCCACCAACCGCTTGACCGGCATCCCTGAACAGGTAGAAAACCAAAGTGCTGGATGGGTGCGTTGCTTTCCATTTGCCTTCAAAGAAAGAACCGCAATTAACATCTNCGGCTTAAACCGCCCTGTTTCAATAAATATATTTGACCGGTCGGGCAGGAAGATAAGGGTGTTGAGTAATGGGGTCAGATTAACGGGCGGTTACAGTTTTATCTGGGATGGCAGAGACGAAAAGGGCCAGCAGGTGCCCGAAGGGGTTTATTACATTATCGTTGCGGCGGATGGTAAAAATTTCTCCGGCAAGGCAATCCGGGTGAAATAGACGGCTTTCCGTAATTGGCTTCTTTTCTCTCTTCCTGTTTTCTATCATGGCGAGGGTAAAAGGGTTGTTAATATCGCGATTAGAATGCCGGTAGATAGGATACAGAAAAGGGCTCAGGAAGTGAGTCAGGGAACGACTCAGGGAGCGGTTCCCAGAGCGATTCGATGATTGGTTGGTCGGTTCAATTAAGGAGTGAGTGGGAGATTGCTTTTCCGGGTTCTGATTTGTAATACCGGATAGGGAGTAAGGGGCGGTGATTTTGGGGCACTGTAAAGGTCTTCATACCGGTTTGTCTATATAAGGCACAGTCGCACGGTTGTTGAATGGGCCTATAGGTTTTATGGGTTAAGTACCAGATTAGTAATATGTTACATTATTCTTGCATTAAGTTTTTCTGCCAGTTCCTCGGGTTCGTAGATGACATCAATGCCTGCGGACTGGAACGCCCGAATCTTTTCTTGTGCGGTGCCGGAACCGGCAGATATGATGGCGCCAGCATGACCCATTCTTTTGTCCGGGGGCGCGGTCTGACCCGCGATGAAGCCGAACACCGGTTTTGTTACATATTGTTTGACGAACTGTGCTGCCTTTTCTTCGTCACTACCACCAATCTCGCCCACGATGACAATTGCTTTGGTCTCGGGGTCGTCCTGAAACATTTTTAAGCAGTCAATGAAGTTTGTGCCGATAACCGGGTCGCCACCGATGCCGACCACAGTTGATTGACCGAACTCGCCGGTGTTAACGGCAATCTCATAGGTCAGGGTTCCAGAACGGGAAACGATGCCGACCGGCCCAGGACGGAATGCGGTAGCGGGCATTATCCCAACCTTTGCCTTTCCGGGCGAAATTGCACCGGGGCAGTTGGGACCAACAATCCGGACGCCACGGTTTCGGGCGACCGCAATCGCCTTTATTGCGTCAAGGACCGGTACCCCTTCGGTGACGCATACGATAAGTTCTACACCGGAGAAAGCCGCTTCGAGTAGCGCATCGCCCGCAAAGTTAGCGGGCACAAAGATGATTGATGCGTTGGCATCAGTTGCCCGAACCGCTTCGGCAACCGAGTTAAAAACCGGTATGCCTTCAATCTCCTGTCCGCCTTTGCCCGGGGTTACGCCACCAACAACCTGTGTGCCGTACTCTTTCATCAATCGGGCGTGAAAGGCGCCGTCTCGGCCGGTGATGCCCTGAACAATCAATCGGGTGTTCTGGTCAATCAGGATGCTCATCTTGCCTCCTTTGCTTTAACAACCGCCAGTTTGACCGCTTCACTCATTCCGGTGGCACTTAAGACCGGACTATCGGCAAGCAGGGCACACGCCTTTTCGGCATTGGTGCCCACCAGTCGGGCGACAATGGGTACTTTGATGTTGGCTTTTTCGGTTGCGGCAATGAGCCCCTGGGCGATGTCGTCACAGCGGGTGATGCCGCCGAAGATGTTGACGAGGATTGCCTTAACATTGGGGTCGGAGAGGATGATGCGCATCGCGGTTATCATCTTTTCGGGTGANGAGGAGCCACCAACATCAAGGAAGTTTGCCGGTTCGCCGCCGTAGCGTTTGATTAAATCCATCGTTGCCATTGCCAGACCAGCACCGTTGACAATGCAGCCAACATTGCCGGAGAGTTTGATGTAAGAAAGACCGGCGGCTTTTGCTTCCATTTCTTTTGGGTCTTCACCTTCCGGGTCGCGTAACGCTTCGTTCTCGGGATGGCGGAAAAGGGCGTTGTCGTCAAAGTTGATTTTGGCGTCCAGGGCAAGGAGTGCGTCCGTGTCCGTTAATACCAACGGGTTGATTTCCACAAGTGAGCAGTCGCGCTGGACAAATATCTGGTACAGTTTCTGGCAGATGGTGCTGAAGGTGCTCGCCAATTTCAGGTCGTTGAACAGGGAAAAGCCGATGTTGCGGGTTTGAAATTGGAGGATGCCGAGCAAGGGGTCGATTTCTGCCTTAAGTATTTTTTCCGGGCTGGTTTTCGCTACTTCTTCAATCTCAACGCCACCCGCGGCGGATGCGAGCAGAACCGGCTGCCGTGCGGAACGGTCTATCGTAATACCGAGGTAGAACTCGGATTTAATCGGGACACATTCCGAGACGAGGAGTTTTGTGACCTTTAACCCTTTAATTGACATCCCGAGGATTGTTTCGGCGGTCGGTTGGACATCTTCCAATCGGTCGACGCGTTTGACACCACCGGCTTTGCCTCTGCNACCGACCAGGACCTGGGCTTTGAGTACCGCAGGAACACCGACCGCAACCGCTGCCTGTTTTGCTTCCAGAGGTGACTTTACCATTACTTCGCGGGGTGTTGGGATTCCCGCCTGGGCAAAAATCTGTTTAGCCTGATATTCGTGGATTTTCATACAGGTTAAATCTAACGAAAACGAAAGCGGGGTCAAGCGGTTGTTCGGGTGTTAATTAGCGAGACGGTAGAGGGTGGTGCCGGTTAGCGAGTCTTGCCATAAGGGCTGGGTAAACGGGCGCTGGTTTTCCAGCCAAGTGAGGATGAAGGGGAATTTAAGGCGGTGAACATACAACTTTTCTAACTGTTGCTTGGTTCGGTTGAAGGTGTTGACAAAATAGACCGTGGTTGCGGGGCAACTCAGTTTGATGGAGTCAATTGTTGAATGAAATCGGCTGGAGTCTCTTCTAATTTCAAGGATGAGGTCGGGCATTGAAATAAGGCAGGTGTCGGGCAGAAAGGCGGTGAGGTAGTCAAATTCCGGTTCCCAGTTACCAAATACGACCTTTTTGTTTGCGGGGTGCTGTTCAAAAAGAAGAAAGTGAGCAAGTTTTTGTGCGGTTTGCCATTTTCGGTTTGGTTGGTGGTTTTTGATGAGGGCGTTGATGTTAAGCGGGATTAATATAAACAGGATAAGAAAAATGGGGAGACGGGAATGGCGGAGATGGGCNAGCAAAAGCCAGAAGCCAATAACTCCATAGAGCCAGATTTTTTGATGATAGGGGTCCCAGAAGAGGGCGGTGACCAGACTGGTGATGAGCAGGGCGATGCCCGGTGTCCGTTGCGCTTTTTTGACCGCCGGAAGCAGTGTCAGGGTCAAAAGTAGAATGCCAATGATGATTGAGGTTAATAGCAGGAGTGGGGGCGGGTTTCGGGTGGCAAGTGCCGTTTTGATACCGGAGAAGTTTTCGGGCAGTACGGGAAAGATACTGGATATAAAACCGAGCGGGGTTGAGATGAAATTCGCCAGTTTTAAGCCGCCAAATGTGCCCTGTTCCGGTAAAAAGAAGAGCGCGGTCAGGAGGTCCTGCAGGTTTTTGTTGCCGGCAGAGATAAGGACAGTTAAATAGATGAAAAGAGTTGTTATGGTCGGGGCGATAAGAAGGGAGAAAAGAGTGCGGCGTGGGGTGCGTCCGAAAAACAATAAAATGAGAAAAGGGACAACAAGCAGGGACAAAAGGTAAAAGGCGGCGCTGATGCCGAGAAAAATTGCCGCGATAAAAGGTTTCCTTTTTTCTAATAATAAGAGTGAAAGTAGGAGCCATGGGGTTGCGGGAATTACTTCGGTAATGTTGGTGCCCTGAGCAGAAAATGCGGTGGAGATGCCCAGTCCGATGGTGGCGACGATTACCGTTGAAATTGGATGGGATTGCGTTAAGAGAAGCAGGGCGAAGAGAAAAATGGCGAGAGCGGCAAAAAAGGCGTTGCCTACCTGCAGAGGTTTTACACCGTTACCTTGATAGTTGAACAGTCGGGAGATTTGATAGACGGTGTGAGCGTAGAGGGGAAATAAAAAATGTTTTTGGACATTCTGGCGGAAGTAGTAAGGTTGCTGATAGGCGGTTTGCCAGTTAAGAGGGAGAAACTGGGTTGTGCCTTCGATACTGACTGTTACCCGGTGCAGTGCTACAAGAACCCGAAATCCATCGGTGCTGTAACGGCGCGATGGTAGTAGCAGAAAAAGTATCAGAAAAGGACAACTGAGGGTGAAAAGAATTAGCGATTTCTGCACTGGTTGATTGTTCCTGATAGGGAAGAATAGACCGTCTTACCGTTTTTGTCAAAAAAAGGTGCTCACAGGATTCTGGGAGGATATGCCAACAAATTTAGGTTGTAATGCAATGGGTATTGTCATAAGTCAATCGTCCGGTTCTGCCGGGTTTTTTCATTGACACAAAAGAGTTTCCGGATATAATTCAGTCCGTGCATCGTAAATTTTTTATGGTAAATTTCCCGAGAAGGTCGATTTTTAAGGAGGTACAATGACAAATAAGGTAGCGGTTGTCGGCATCGGCGCAACCCAGTTTCGTTCCATTTCGCCCGATGTTTCTTATAAGGAACTGATGTTTGAGGCGGCAGTAAAGGCTTATGAGGATGCGGGTATCGATCCGCGGCGCGATGTGGATACTTTTGTAACCTGTGCAGAGGACTACCATGAAGGAACGAGCATATTTGATGAGTATGTGCCCGACCAACTGGGGGCAGCACTCAAACAGATGCATACCATATCTGGCGAAGGGCTGCATGGTATCGCGGCGGCGTGGCTTCAAATAATGACGGGCGAGTTCGATGTGGCGGTGGTGGAGGCACACTCTAAGGCGTCAAACATCCTGACCCCGGATGGGGTTGCGGTTTGTGCCCAGGACCCAATTTTTAATCGGCCGCTGGGTTTGAACAACCTTTTTATCGCCGGGCTGGAGATGAACCTGTTTCTTCAGCGCTCTGGTCTGACCAGCGAGCACTGTGCAGCGGTGGTGAAGAAGAACCGGGCTAATGCACTTGCCAATCCTATTGCTGGGCGGGCGGCAAAACTTTCCGTCGACGATTTCCGAACTTCACCGATGGTGGCTTTTCCGCTTTCCGAACTCGATATCGCGCAGCCGGTTGATGGTGCGGTGGTGGTTGTATTGGCTTCTGAGGCGTGGTTACGGAAAAGGCACGGTTACAATTCAAAACCGGTGTTTCTGAGTGGCGTTGGATGGTGTAATGGTTCTTTCAGTCTGGAGTCCCGTACCTGGGAAAGACAGGATTTCGTTACCAAGGCAGCGGATATGGCTTATCGACATGCTGGTATTGAGTGCCCGGCCAAGGAGATTGACTTTGCCGAGGTTGATGATACTTACTCTTATAAGGAGTTGCAGCACCTTGTTGAATTGCGGCTGGTGGGTGAAGGTGAGTTGAAAGGCTGGATTGAATCGGGCCGGACAGAATTGAAGGGTAATTTGCCCGTAAATTCGTCGGGTGGCGCCTTAGGAATGGGGTATCTTTATGAGGCAACAGGTCTTGCCCGGTTCTATTGGGCGGTGCAAGAGTTGCGCGGTGCTTGTGGAAAGAATCAACTACCTAACCCCCGAACCGCGCTGGTTCACGCTTGGCGTGGACTTCCGACGACAAGTGCCGCCGTGGCAATTTTAACTGTTTAAGGAGGAGCAATGGGGAATAGAGTAGCAATCGTTGGTGCGGGAATGACAAAGTTTGTACGGCGGGCGCAGGAGACCGGTCAGGAACTCGCCTTCTATGCAACAAAAATGGCTCTCGATAGTTGCGGGATGAAGCTTGACCAGATTGACGGCGTCGTGTTGGGAAGCGCCCCGGACACCTTTGATGGTGTGCATATGAAAGGTGAGTATCTGTCACCGGGTGCCGGTGCCTGGGGAAAGCCCTATATGCGGTGTTATGTGGGGGGCGGCACCGGTGTGTTTGCCGTTGCTCATGGGTGGTATCATGTTGCTTCCGGTGTTTTCGATACCTGTCTTGTGGTGTGTGAAGAGAAGATGTCATCTTATCAGCCTCACGCCCAAGGGGCGTTTCTTACAATTTTTGACCATACCACCGAGAGACCTTTAAAGCCAAATTTACTCTGGATATTTGCGCTGGAGATGAACCGCTATATGACCACCTACGGATTACGGAAAGAGGATATTGCCCTGGTTGCGGTGAAGAACAAAAATAATGCCCTTGACCATCCGGCAGCGCAACTTGGCGGCAAGGTTACACTCGATGATATCCTTAGCTCCGAAGTCCTTGCCTGGCCGGTACAAAGGCTTGATGTCAGCCCGGTATCAGATGGCGCAGTGGCGGTAATATTGGCGAACGAGACTGTTGCCCGAAGGGTTACCGACAAGCCGGTATGGATTGAGGGCGTTGGCTGGTCTCTGGATACCGCCTACTGGACAAATCGCGACCTGTGTTATCCGCGTTATGTTGAAGAGGCGGCAAGAATGGCATACAAGATGGCAGGAGTCACTGACCCACGTCATCAGATTCATATTGCCGAGCCTTACGACCCGTTTGATTACAAAGAACTGCACCACATGGAGGGGCTGCTTTTGTGCGGTAGGGGAGAGGCACCGCAACTTACCGTAGATGGTGTAACGCAGCGTGATGGTGAGCTACCAGTTTGTCCTTCCGGTGGGTTGCTCGGGGTTGGTAACCCAATAGCCGCTGCTGGTTTGATGAAGGTGGCAGAACTTTTCTGGCAGTTAAGGGGGGAAGCAGGAAAGCGTCAGGTGGCGAGAAAGGTAAAGCGCGGCGTTGCCCAAGCTTGGGGCGATTTAATGCAGGTTGGAACAGTTGTGGTTGTAGGCATATAGGAGGTGAAAATGGCACAGGTTAAAAAACTAAAAAGGGAAAAACACCAGGCGGTAACTCCTGGTCGTCCCGGCGGACAAGAGATAATGAAGGGTGATAAGCAAAGGTTAGAGTGTGGGCTTCAGGGGACCGGTCTAAGTGACGAAGAGCTTAGACAAGGTACAGTTCTTACAACGCGATGGAAGGCGGACGCGAAATACGGCTGGGATGCGGGTGTGGCAATAGGTAGGTATCTGGCTGGGCTGAAAGAGGGAAAGATTTTGGGTGTGCGGTGTTACAAATGTCACCGGGTGATGGTGCCGCCCCGGCTTTTTTGCGAATGGTGTTACCGTAATATCGACGAATGGGTGGAACTTAAAGATACAGGCATAGTGAACACTTTTTCGCTATGTTATGTGACCTGGGATGTGAAAAGGATAAAAGAACCACAGATTCCCGCAGTGATTGAGCTTGATGGCGCAACAAAAGGGATGGGAATAATGCATCTGTTGGGTGAGGTGGACCCCAAAAAGGTGCACATTGGTATGAAAGTGAAGGCGGTCTGGAAAGAGCCCGCACAGCGGGAAGGGGCGATTACCGATATCCGCTACTGGAAGCCAGTGTAAAGGGAGGAGCAAAATGGCGCTGAAACAACGTAATGAAAAGGTTAGCCAAACTAAGGTCTGGTTTGGTGAGTTGCCGGTCGAAAGCCTTTATACGGTGGGGATAGCCGGTGAGCGTTTTTTCCGAACGCTTAAAGAAAAAGGAGAGTTCACGGGGACAAAGTGTGAGCGATGCGGTCTGGTGTTCGTTCCTGGAAGAATTTTCTGTGAACGGTGTCTTGAACATCTTGATAACTGGATAACGGTTGGTCCGACCGGAACAGTTGAGTCTTGGACAGTGGTTTTTCTTGGGCTCGATGGCAAACGGCTTGAACAGCCAGAACTGGTAGGGTTGATTAAACTTGACGGTGCATCAACTTTCCTTGTTCATCGCTTGGGCGGTGTGAAGCCGGAAGAGCTCTGCTTTGGGATGAGGGTAGTTGCGGTGCTTAAACCGAAGGCCAAAAGAGAGGGTGCGATAACCGATATACTTTTCTTTCAACCTGTACAGTAGGGTAGGTGCGCTAAGGCTGAAGATGTCAAGCCCACTATCAAAATAAGAGGCGACATCTGGTTCACACTGGTGCAATTTTGGATAACGCAGTTCTATCTCGTCTTTTCTTTTACTGTTTTAATTGTATTATTATATTAACTGGCAGATGGTTTAGCGGTACACTCCATTCCGACTCAATTGATAGATAGGCTTGAGTTAATATTACACACGCTCTAATTACTTATTATAAAGAGGTGTCGTGATAGTAATAGGCGGTCTTTAAAAAAATTGTTGACAAATGTTTTTAATTTAGTATATTTCAGAATAGTGTTTGTGAAACTCGGGTCAAAGTGCTATTAAGCACATTTAGAAAATAAAGACCCCGGTAAAGTAAAGGTCGGAAAGCAGAAAAAGGAAAAGATAGTAGTTTTTATTTAAAAATGAGTGTATTAAGAAGTTCGAAAAAGATAAGGATAAAGTTAAAAGCCTATGACCACCGACTGCTTGACCAGTCGGCACGCGACATTGTTGATGTAGCGAAGAGGACGGGTGCACAGGTGGCAGGTCCGATTCCGCTGCCAACCAAGCGTACCCTTTTTACGGTTTTGCGTTCACCCCATGTGGACAAGAAGTCGCGGGAGCAGTTTGAGTTGCGCGTGCATAAACGGCTGATTGAGATTTCGAACGCCACTGCCGAGATGGTGGATGCCTTGATGAAACTTGAAGTGCCCGCCGGGGTAGAAGTGGAGATAAAGTCGGCATGATTGGACTGGTTGGTGCAAAAGGGGAGATGACCCAGATTTACGATGATTCGGGTAAGGTTGTACCCGTGACCGAGATTAAGATTGGGAAATGCGTTGTTGTTGGTTTGCGAACCAAAGAGAAGCACGGTTATTTTGCGGTTCAGGTTGGTCAGGGTGCGCCCAGTAAGCGCCAATTGACTAAGCCTTATCAGGGGCAGTTTAAAAAAACGGGTGTGCCGGTGCTCGGCAAGGTGTGCGAGTTTCGGGTTGATAGCGTGGACGGTTATCAGGTTGGACAGGAGTTGAAGGTGGACATCTTCAAGCCGGGCGAATTTGTGAATATCACCGGCTGGACAAAAGGTCGGGGATTCGCCGGAGGAATGAAGCGCTGGGGTTGGCATGGTGGTCCTGCCTCACACGGTTCGATGTCCCACCGCCGCATTGGTTCACTTGGCGCCGGTTCTTCGCCAGGAAGGGCGCTGCCCGGTCGCACTTTACCGGGACATTACGGTTGTGAGCGGGTTACAATCAAAAACCTCAAAGTGGTAAAGGTGGACCCGGAACAGGGTGTGATTTATGTGCGGGGTGCGGTTCCTGGTTATCGTGGTGCCCGGGTCTTAATCCGGAAGGGGGCATGAGGTGGAGGTACTAACCATTTCTGGCGAGGTCAAGAAACAGGTGGAATTGCCATCCGAATGGTTTAACCGTTCAGGACCAAAGAGTTTGCTCTGGGAGGCGGCACGGTGTTATTTAGCGAATCAGCGTCAGGGTACCGCAAAGACCAAGACACGGGGAGAGGTTTCGGGCACCGGTAAAAAACCATGGCCCCAAAAGCACACTGGAAGGGCACGGCATGGTTCCAGGCGTTCGCCAATCTGGCGGGGAGGCGGTATTGCCTGGGGACCGAAACCAAGAGATTACAGTTACGAGTTGCCGAAAAAGGTTCGGCGACAAGCGCTGGCACTGGCACTTACCACCCGTGCTAAAGCAAATAATATTAAAATAATTGAAGACTTCGAACTTGGGGAACCAAAGACCCGAGAGTTGGTGAAGATAATTGAAAAGATAGTTGCGCCATTAGAAAAAGGTGAAAAGGTACTTTTACTCGTTGATAAGGCTTCAGATAACCTGTTGCGGGCGAGTAAAAATGTGTCCTGGTTAGATGTTATGCCCGCAGCGCAGTTGAACTCCTATCAGGTTATAACTCATCAGAGGTTGATTTTCACGGAGAAGGGGCTCGATAGTTTTCTTGTTGCAATGGGGAGTTAAATGATTGACCCGACTAAGATTATTTTAGGTGTTGTTGTTACTGAAAAGTCGGAAAGGCTCAAGGCGGCTGAGGGGAGTTATACGCTACGCGTGAGCCGGAACGCAAACAAACATCAGATTCGTCAGGCGGTTGAGCAGATGTTTAAAGTACATGTAACTGAGGTGCGGGTGATGAATTTTTCCGGAAAGAGGCGACGGATGGGGATGTTTGAGGGGTATCGACCGGACTGGAAAAAGGCGGTAGTTAAGTTGAAAGAAGGCGAGAAGATTGAGGCGTTGGAGCATTAGTTATGGGTATTAAAGAGTATCGACCAATTACTCCTGGTAGAAGACATTACACCGTCTCCGATTTTAGTGAAATTACCCGGGAGGAGCCTTACAAACCTTTGACGGTTCCTCTGCGTAAGACCGGAGGCAGGAATAATCAAGGGAGGATTACCGCTAAATATCGCGGTGGCGGTGAGAAGCGACATTATCGGTTAATCGACTTTTTAAGGGATAAAGTTGGTATTCCCGCTAAGGTTGTTTCTATTGAATATGACCCCAACCGTTCTGCCCGAATTGCGCTGGTTTGCTATGCGGATGGCGAGTACCGGTATATACTTTGTCCTGAAGGTTTAAAGGTTGGCGACCAGGTCGCTTCCGGTAACAATCTGCCGATTAGGTTCGGTAATGCAATGCCACTTTCCGACATTCCGGTTGGTGTGGAAATTCACAACCTCCAGCTTTATCCGTCAAGCCGGTCGTTCCTGGTGCGCTCTGCCGGCACGGCGGCGCAGATTCTTGCGAAAGAGGAGGGCTGGGCAGTGGTGAAGTTGCCGTCGGGCGAGATTCGCAAGTTTGATTTGCGCTGCTGGGCGACAATTGGTCGAGTCTCTAACCCTGAACACAAGGACATTTCAATCGGCAAGGCAGGCAGAAGTCGGCATATGGGAAGGAGACCAAGAACCCGGGCGGTAGCGATGAATCCAGTTGACCATCCGATGGGTGGAGGCGAAGGGAAGAGTTCTGGCGGCAGACATCCTTGTTCTGAGAAGGGAATCATCGCCAAGGGGTATAAGACCCGTAATCCGAAGAAGAAATCGAGTCGACTGATTATTCGCAGGAGGGCATAAGATGGGGCGTTCGCTAAAAAAGGGTCCTTATATCGATGAAAAGTTGTTCCGGCGCATAAAGGAGCTGGTCGAGAAAGGCGAACGACGGGTGATAAAAACCTATGCGCGCCGGAGCATTATCCCGCCGGAGTTTGTCGGGCAAACAATTGCAATTCACAACGGGAATCGGTTTGTGCCAGTTTATATCACCGAGCGAATGGTAGGTCACCGATTAGGTGAGTTCGCACCGACCCGGACTTTCCGGGCACACTCCGGACAGCGTAAGGAAAAGTCGGGTGAGGAGAAACGGGAGCATTAAGAAATGGAAGCAATCGCTCGAAGCAGGTTTCAGCGTGGTTCAGCAAGAAAGATGAATCGGATAGCGGAACTGATTCGAAATAAGGATGTGCCCACCGCGCTGGCAACGCTTACATTTTTAGCCAAGCCATCAAAGCAGCCGTTGTTAAAGACGCTCAGGTCTGCTGTCGCCAATGCGATTAACAAGGCAGGGAAGGCACGACTGCAGGAGAAGGACCTGATTGTTAAAGAGGTCAGAATTGACCCCGGTCCCAATGTAATGAAGCGGCTGATGCCCGGACCCCGAGGCACCGCGTCCGTTTTTGTACGCCGGATGTGCCATATTTATGTGAAGGTGGCAACAAAGGAGGAGAAGTCTTAGTATGGGTCAGAAGACACACCCATTGGGTTTTCGCTTGGGAATAACGAAAGACTGGAAGTCGGCGTGGTTCGAGAAAAAGCGTTACCGCGACTACCTGCTCGAAGATTTTAAAATCCGACGGTACATAGAGGCGAAGTTAGCCGAGGCGATGGTTTCCAACATTGAGATTCGAAGGGTTGCAGACCGAACAACCATTACCATTCACACTGCGCGGCCGGGAATGGTATTCGGTGCCAAGCGACAGGCGCTGGAGGCGCTCCGGGAAGAGATTAAACGGCTCGTGGGCAGGGATGTGCATATTCTCGTTGAAGTGGTTCGTGTTCCAGAACTTGAGGCGAAACTTGTTGCCCAGAACATTGCGCGCCAACTTGAAGAACGAGTTGCTCATCGCCGGGCGATGAAGCGGGCAGTAACACAGGCGATGCGACTCGGTGCACTGGGAATTAAGGTGATGGTTGGCGGGAGATTGGGTGGTGCGGAGATCGCCCGTAGCGAATGGTATCGCGAGGGGCGGGTGCCTTTACAAACTTTAAATGCCGATGTAGATTATTCGGTGGAAGTTGCCAAGACAATTGCCGGAACATGCGGCGTTAAGGTCTGGATTTATAAAGGTGATATTCAACCGAGAGCGGGGAGTTAAACTATGTTGATGCCAAAACGGGTAAAGTATCGCAAGGCAATGCGCGGTCGAATGAAGGGGAAGGCGACAAGCGCCAATCGTGTCGATTTCGGGGAGTTCGGGCTTGTTGCCCTTGAGCCGTCCTGGATAACCGCCCGGCAGATTGAAGCCGCCCGACTGTGTCTAACTAAATTTCTCAAACGGACAGGAAAAATGTGGATCAGAATTTTCCCCGACAAGCCGGTTACTAAAAAACCTGCCGAGTCGAGAATGGGTAAGGGCAAAGGAACACCGGAAGAGTGGGTTTGTGTAGTGAAACCGGGCCGGGTTCTTTTTGAACTTGGTGGTTTACCAAAGGCAGAGGCACTGGAGGCTTTAAAATTGGCGGCGAGTAAGATGCCGTGCCGGACTAAACTTGTCGAGCGTGAGGAGTTTACCTATGAAGGCTTCTGAGTTGCGCGAGTTGTCGAAAGAGGAACTCCACCGAAAGGTTGCAGAGTTGCGGGATGAACTTTTCAGGTTGAAACTGCGCCGGACAACCGAGCAGTTGCCCAATCCAGTGAGGTTACGTGTTCTGAGGCGGGAAATAGCCCGGTGCCTTACTGTACTGAAGGAGAAGGAGTCGAAGGAAGGCGGCAGCAATGCGTAATGAACGACGTACTGTTGTTGGAACGGTTATTTCAGCGAAGATGCAGAAGACAGTGGTGGTTGAAACTGAACGACTCGTGCAGCATCCGAAATATAAAAAGTACATTCGTAAGAGGACAAAGCTGTATGCACACGACGAACGGGCGGAATGCAAGGAAGGTGACCGGGTTATGGTTATGGAGACAAGGCCATTGTCAAAGTTAAAACGGTGGCGGGTGGTGAAGAAACTATGATTCAGGAATATAGTCGTCTTAATGTTGCCGATAACTCTGGCGCCCGGGTGGCAATGGTGATTAAGATTTACGGTGGTTCCAAGCGTCGGTTCGGCTGGTTGGGAGATACGGTTTTGGTCACTGTTAAGGACGCCCTGCCCAACGGACCGATAAAGCCCGGGGATAAGTATAAAGCGGTGGTTATTCGAACGAGAAAAGAGTACCGACGGGATGACGGAACTTATATAAGATTTGACGATAATGCCTGTGTTCTGGTAGACGATAAAGGGGAACCCAAAGGAACACGAGTGTTTGGTCCCGTAGCCAGAGAATTGCGCGAGCGTAAGTTTACTAAAATCATTTCGCTGGCAACTGAGGTGGTGTAATATGCAACTACGTAAAGGTGATGTTGTTGAGGTTATAACTGGCGAGGAACGGGGCCGCCGTGGTAAGATTCTCCGAATCGAATGGCATAAAGAAAGTAACAGTTATCGGGCGATTGTTGAAGGGGTCAATCTGGCAAAGCGACACCAGCGGACCCGGGGACCTGATAAACCAGGTGGAATTGTTGACCTGCCCAACCCAATTGATGTTTCCAATCTGGTTCTTATCTGTCCCAAATGCGGTAAGAAGGCGAAGGTAAAACGGGCGGAGCATGAAGGAAGAAGGGTGCGAGTTTGTAAAGTTTGTGAAGAGATTATCGATGTATGATACCAAGACTTAAAGAACATTATTTAAATAAGGTCGTTCCGGCACTTATTGCCCGGTTTGGTTATAAAAACAAACATCAGGTTCCCCGGCTGGTTAAAGTAGTTATTAATGTCACGACCAAGGAAGCGGTTCAGGATTCAAAAGTCCTTGATGTAATTGCCGAGGACCTGGCGATGATTACAGGGCAAAAACCGGTGCGGACATATGCCAAAAAGGCAATTTCTGCTTTTCGCATCCGGGAGGGTATGCCACTGGGCGTTAAGGTAACACTGCGCGGGGACCGGATGTACGAGTTTATCGACCGGTTCTTTAATCTTGCCGCCCCCAAAATTCGCGATTTCCGGGGATTTTCCCTTGATGCTTTTGATGGTCGAGGCGGTTACAGTATCGGAGTGAACGAACAGGTGATTTTCCCGGAAGTCGAAGTTGCCAAAGTTAAAAAGGTGTTCGGGATGACAATTACTTTTCAGACAACCGCTCAGCATGATGATGAGGCGCGCGTCCTTTTGGAAGAATTAGGTATGCCGTTTGCAAAAAGGAAGTGATATGGCAAGAAAATGTTTGATTGTTAAGTCACAACGAGAGCCAAAGTTTAAGGTACGGAAACACAACCGCTGCCAAGTTTGTTTTCGTGCCCGGGCGTATTATCGTCAATTCGGATTGTGTCGACTCTGTTTCCGAGAACTGGCACTCCGCGGTGAAATACCCGGAGTTCGGAAGGCAACCTGGTAAGGAGGAGCACATTGGATCCGATTTCTGACTTCCTTACCCAGATCCGCAACGGAATTGCTGCCCGGGTCAAGGAGATAAGCGTTCCTCACTCTCGAGTAAAGTTCGAGATTGCCCGGGTGTTGCTTGAAGAGGGTTTTATCAGCAACTTTCGGGTTGAAGGCGAGGGGACAAAAAAACGGATTGTGATCAGTTTGAAGTATCTTGACGATGGTGGTTCGGTAATCCGTGGTCTGGAACGGGTGTCGAAACAGAGCCGTAGGATGTATGTAGGGTACCGAGACCTACCCCGAGTAATGGGTGGGCTGGGAGTGGCGATAATTTCAACACCTGCTGGTATTATAACTGACCGCGAAGCCCGTCGCCGTAAAGTCGGAGGCGAAGTTATTTGTAAGGTGTGGTAAGTTATGGCGAAGACATATCGTCCATTGTTAATACCGGACGGCGTCGAAGTAAAACCGGAAGCCGATAAGGTTACAGTTAAAGGTAAACTTGGGTCTTTGACTCTTTCGCTTTATCCTGGCGTTCAGGTAAAGGTTGAAAACCGCGAGGTGACGGTTGAGGGCGTTGCTGAAGTCGAACGCAAGTATGTTGGAACGATGCGAGCGCTGCTCAGAAATATGATTGTTGGAGTGAGTAGTGGCTATCAAAAAGTTGTTGAGTTACGGGGGATGGGCTATCGTGCCCAGAAAACCAAGACCGGTGTCCAGTTCAGTTGCGGGTTTTCTCATCCGGTCGATTTTGTGGTGCCACCGGGAATATCGGTTGAAATTAATCAGGTCCCAAACCCGGAAGACACAAAAGAGCAGATGTTTGAAATTGTTGTGTCGGGCATCGATAAACAGGTTGTTGGCGATACTGCGGCACGGATGCGGGCAATAAAACCGGCAGACCCTTACCATGGCAAAGGTTTTCGTTATCGAGGCGAATGGGTACGGAAAAAGGCGGGAAAGCGGGCGGTTGGAGCTCAGGGTTAATTCCATTTTTGGTTGACCTGATTTCGACAATTGATATCATTAAAACCTTAGCCCCATCGTCTAGTCCGGTCCAGGACGTCTGGTTCTCAGCCAGAAGACTGGGGTTCAAATCCCCATGGGGCTATTTCCAATCTCGTTAAAATCCCGAATGAAGTCAATTAAGATTGTCGGTACCGGAAGCGCATTACCGGAAAAGGTTCTGACCAATTTTGACCTGGAAAAAATGGTGGACACAAGCGATGCCTGGATTGTTGAACGCACCGGAATCCGCCAACGCCGAATTGCTGATGAGAATACGGCGACATCGGACCTGGTGGCAATTGCAATCGAAAAGGCTTGTGCGCAGGCCGGATTAAAACCCGCCGAACTTGATACGATTATCGTTGCAACCAGTACTCCTGATACCGTTTACCCGGCAACGGCGTGCTGGGTCCAGAAGAGGCTGGGTATCGCCGGTAGTGCGGCATTTGATATCAGTGCGGGCTGTTCCGGCTTTCTTTTTGCTCTTGAGGTGGCGGCGAATTTGATTGTTGCCGGCACTGCAAAAAAGGTGGCGGTTGCGGGTGGTGAGGTGATGTCAAAGGTTGTTAACTGGAAGGACCGGGCAACCTGTGTGTTGTTTGGTGATGGTGCGGGTGTTGCTATTGTTGTGCCCGGTGACGGCAAGTCGGGCATTTTGTCTTCCAATTGGGGGTGTGATGGTAATCTGGCACCGCTTCTCTATCAACCGGCGGGCGGTACAAGGCTCCCGACGAGCGAAAAAACGGTTAAAGAAATGGCGCACACCGTTCATATGGAAGGAAATCAGGTTTTTAAGCATGCGGTTCGGGCAATGGGGGGAGCAGCGTTGAAGGCGCTTTCTGAAGCCCGCATCAGCGCCCAGGATGTCAAACTTTTTATTCCTCATCAGGCAAATATGAGGATTATGGAGGCAGCACGCGAACGGACCGGAATACCGTTTGAGAAGATGTTTGTTGTGCTTGATAGATACGGTAATATGTCGGCAGCAACAATCCCGGTGGCGATCGACGAAGCCCGAGGACAGGGTTTAATTCAGGACGGTGACATTTTGCTTTTGACCGCCTTCGGCACCGGTTTCACTTGGGCCGCAGCAGTTTTCCGCTGGTAATTTCATTCAGGTCTTAAGTTTTTAGGGTTAGAAACAAACGAGGGTGCCACCCCAAGTTAACCCGGCACCGAAGGCAACAAGGATTACTTTGTCACCCGGATGAATAAGACCTTGCTTGCGGGCTTCGTCAAGGGCGATGATTGTTGATGCTGAGGAGGTGTTGGCGTATTTTTGTATATTGACGAAGACCTTTTCCATCGGGAAGTTGATAAGTTTTGCCATTGCTTCGATGATTCTAAGATTTGCCTGATGGGGAATGATAAGTTTGATTTCTTCGGCTGGCAACTTAGTTTTATCGAGCAGGCGGCGCACCACATCTGCCATTGAGCGGACAGCAATTTTGAAGATTGCACTGCCGTTCATTTTCAAATAGTGAAGGCGTTGCTGGATTGATTCTAATGAGGCGGGTATTGCAGAACCACCGGCGGGCATGTAGAGGTCTTTGCCGTGAGAGCCATCGGCACCAAGGTAGGTTGCGATAATGCCGCGCTCCTTTTCGGTTGATGCTTGAAGGATTGCGGCACCGGCGCCATCGGCAAGCAGAACTGCGGTGCTACGGTCGGTCCAGTCAGTAATTTTCGAAAGCACTTCAACACCAACGACAAGAACGGTTCGATATGTGCCCGTGGCAATGAATTGACGGGCGGTTGTTAGCGCGTAGATAAAACCGGAGCAACCGGCAGCGAGGTCCATTGCCGCCGCATTTGTTGCCCCAAGTTTGTGCTGGAGAATACAGGCGGTTGAGGGGAAAGGCATATCGCCGGTTACAGTTGCGACAATAATCAGGTCAATTTCCTCAGGTTTGATTCGGGCATCAGCAAGTGCCTGCTGGGAAGCACGCAGAGCAAAGTCGGAGGCGGCTTCTTCCGGCTTAGCAATTCGTCGTTCTTTCATACCGGTGCGTTCCACAATCCATTCGTCAGAGGTTTCAAGAATTTTTTCCAGGTCATTATTGGTAAGGATGCGTTCTGGTACGGCAAATCCGGTGCCGGTGAAGATGGCGGAGCACAATTTCGATTGGCACTCAGCGTCACCGGGACTTGTTCGGGGTGAGGTAAGAGTATAATTCATATTGTTAACTATTTTAAGCAAATTTTTATCAAAAGTCAATAAAAGCCGGAATCGTTGCTAATTCTTTGGAATTCAATGTTGGCGCTGTTTCACCATCGGTATCATCAGGACAATTTAAAAGATGAAATGCTGACCTATTGACAAACGGTGATAAATAATTATACTCGAATTGGTCAGTATTTTCGGCTGAAGGAAATAAGCAAACCAAAAGGAGGTAAAGATGAAGTACTGTCGTCTCGGGGTGATTTATTTCCTTGCCCTGGGAATTGCCCTTGCGGCATTACCCGAAACCAGGCAAGGAGTAGATGTCCCAATTCTCAGCCGGTCGGAAGAAATTATCGCACCGGTCGGATTACCGGGAGAAATTCAAGGGGTTTATTTCCCGCTACCCTTCGCACCTGATGAGACGCTACATTACGATGGCACGCCTTATACCGGCGTGGGATTAACCAATGGCGGAACATTCTACACCGCGGCGCGTTTTACACCGACGAGCGCCTGCACGCTCAAAGCGGTTTTGTTTTACCAGTGGGGTCAGTCCTCGAATGATTATGTTTTCATTTTTGGGGAAGAGAACGATACAACCCCGGGCTTGAAACTGGAATCAATACCTTATACGGGAACCGATACAATGCGCTGGAAGCGAATCGATTTGAATCCGCCGCTTATTATGCAAGCCGGGACCGATTTCTGGGCATGCGTGCGATTAACCCATACCGCGGGCAGATATCCGATTGGATGCGATGCCGGACCGATGGTGCGTAACCGGGGTGGTTTTATTTCGACCAATGGAACACGCTGGCAGCAGTTAGCCGACCTCGGTCTTGATTACAATTGTAACATCCGGGCGGTCATTAGCCGAATTCCGGGGCTGGCACATGATGTTGGCGTTTCCAAGATAGTTGTTCCCGGAACAAATATCGGACCGGGTTCTTACCAACCGGTTGCCCGGGTGACGAACTTTGGCACCAGTGCCGAATCCAACATTCCAGTGTACTGCTGGATTGATTCGGCTGGTAACCGAATCTACAACCAGACGGTAACGATTGCCGGTCCCTTGCAGCCGGGTAATAGAACTGAAGTGACCTTCCCATCATGGAGTACAGGACCGGGTGGCGCCCAGTATACCGTGACGATGTTTACCGACCTTTCTTCCGATATGAATCGTGCCAATGACTCTTTGCGTCAGCAAACACGCATTGCCAATGTATTTGCGATTATGGACCACGATACCGGCTATTGTAAACTGAGCGTCTCCTGTTTTGGTTCGATTGGCTACGACAACCCACAAGCCGACCTTGGTTCTGGTTTCTGCTATCCCAAGACTGCGGCATCCTGCCTGTTTTACGGTTCGTTTGCGATGGGAACCGATGCCAATTATGTTGCGGACCGACATTTTGGCAATCCCGCGAGCGGTCCGGTCAACAATGACCTGCGGGCGGTGGATTCATTGCGGGCGATAGTGCCACCAGTGATTGGTGACGAACACTTCTACGGCAGTTTTTCCGATGCCGGCCATCCGACACCGAAAAACCTTACGGTGGTCCAGAACAGTTATATGAGCGCCGGAACAAACTACGATGATTTTGTTGTGATAATCTATGACATCCGAAACCAGGGTTCGAGTGCGGTTAATGGACTCTACGCCGGGGTATTTATGGACTTTGACATCGGCTCTTCGCCGGCTACTAACCAGGGTGCTTCGGATACGGTACGGCGGCTGACCTATATGCGGCAGGCGAGTTCGGCTAATCCCTCAGTGGGTGTTAAGATACTTGAGCCCGCATCGTTTGCCAATCTGAGCCTGATTGACCATGCAATTTATGTGTATCCGGATTCGGCGATGACCGACGGAATGAAGTGGCGGTTTTTGAACGGCACCATCCGGCAGCGAAACTCCAACCGGGCTTATGACTGGTCGATTGTTACTTCGGCAGGTCCGTTTAACCTTGAACCTGGAGCAACGCAACGTTTTGCGATTGCCGTTGTCGGCGGCACCGACGAAACTGCTATCCGGAACAATGCCGATGCCGCACAGGAGTGGTACAATGCGAATGTTGGTCTGGCAGAGACGCCCGGTGTTACCTTAACTGATAAAGTTAGTATTAATCCCAATCCCTTCCGCAATAAAACAGCGATTTCTTACAGTGTAACGGCACCGGGCAGGTTTGTGCTTCAAGCCTACGATGCCTCAGGACGTCTGGTTGATAAAGTTTCTTTCGATGTCCGGGCGGGTAAAGGTGTCTATGTGTGGCAGCCGCGGTCTCTTGCCCGGGGTGTTTACTTCTTAAATATCAGTACACCCGACCTTAACATCAGAACTAAGGCGCTGATTGTGGAATAGGGCACGAATGAAAATTACGGGCGCCCGTTCCGGGCGCCCTTTTATTTTGACTACCTTCGCTTGACTGTAATTAGCAATTTCGGTATATTACCAGAATAATAAATAAATTTTCAGGAGGAAATTGTGAAGGATTATAAAGCAGAGCAAATTCGTAATATCGGTTTTCTCGGTCACGGCGGCTCGGGGAAAACTTCGTTGTGTGAGTCGCTACTTTTTACGATGAAGCAAAACAACCGGCTGGGTGCGGTTGATGCCGGGACATCGTTGCTTGATTATGACGAGGACGAAATCGCCCGGAAAATCAGCATTAACCTTTCTCTGGGATACGGTGAATATCGGGATGTTTTGATTAACCTTGTGGATACACCGGGATATGCGGACTTCTTTGGCAATGTGGTATCTGCGGTCCGGGCAATTGATTGTGCGGTTGTGGTTGTCGACGCCACTTCCGGTGTTGAGGTCGGCACGGAGATGGCATGGCGCCGGCTGGATGAGTTACAACTGCCGCGGGTTGTTTTCGTTAATAAGTTGACGAGGGAAAATACCAATTTTAACACTATTGCCGAAGAGGTGAGAAAAATTTTTGGCAGCAAGGTCACCCCGCTATTTATTCCGATTGGAAAAGAAAACGGTTTAAAAGGAGCGGTTGACCTGCTCAACGATAAAGCCTATATCTATGACAGTGGCACGAGAAAGGAAGTTCCGATTCCGGCCGATATGAGTGAGGTGATTCGTCAGTGGAAGGAACGTTTGATTGAAGCCGCGGCCGAAGTTGATGAAACCCTTATGGAAAAGTTTCTGGAAGGCGCGGAAATTACCCCGGAGGAGATGCGGACTGCAGTACGCCAGGGTATTAAAGCGGGTGCGGTTTACCCGTTGATGGGAGGCGATGCGCTCACCCAGGTTGGTGTTGACCTGATACTGGACCTGGCGGTCGATGTATTGCCCAGCCCGGTTGAGATTCCGGCTTTGCCGGCAACCCATCTTGGCACGCAGGAGACAGTTGAGGTTAAACCCGAGCCGGAAGGCCCGGTGTGTGCGCTGGTGTTTAAGACAATTTCTGAGGCACATGTTGGTGATATGCACTATGTGCGAGTATTTCGCGGGAAACTGGAGCCGGGAATGGTGGTGGTCAATGGAACGAATCAACGGGACGAGAAGGTCAATCAGATTTATATTGTCAAGGGTAAAGAACGAACTGAGGTCGCGCGCCTGACCACCGGAATGATTGGTGCTCTGGTTAAGTTACGCGACACCCATACCGGTGATACTCTTTCTGACAAACGGGAACCGGTTCGGCTGGCGCCGATAGTTTTCCCCAAACCATCGATTTCGGTTGCAATTGTTCCCCAGAGTAAAGGTGATGAAGAGCGAGTGTCTAACGGACTGGCGCGACTCCACGAAGAGGACCCGACCTTTTCCTATGAATACAATGCCGAACTGGGGCAGCAATTGATCAGTGGCATGGGGGAGTTGCATCTTGATGTGATTATCGGCCGGCTCAAACGGCGATTTGATGTTAATGTCGATATTGAAAAACCACGGATTCCTTATCGCGAGACGATTACCCGTAAAGCGGAGGCGCAGGGGAAACACAAGAAACAGACTGGGGGCAGAGGTCAGTACGGTGATGTGTGGCTCAGAATTGAACCCAAAGGCAGGGGTGAAGGTTTTGAGTTCGTCGATGAGATTTATGGTGGCGCGATACCGGCGAAGTACATCCCTTCGATTGAAAAGGGGGTTGTGGAAGCGATGGAGAAAGGGGTGCTTGCCGGCTACCGGATGATGGACATCAAGGCGACCGTTTACGACGGTTCTTACCACGAGGTTGACTCATCGGATATTGCGTTTAAAATCGCCGGCGGTCTGGCATTCAAAAATGCCTGCGAAAAGGCGGGAGTGGTGCTTTTGGAACCGATTATGAGGATAGAGGTAACCGTGCCGGACCGTTACACCGGAGATGTGATAGGTGATTTAAACGCGCGCCGGGGCAGGATAATGGGTATGGAGATGCAGGGTGGATTACAGGTAATTAAGGCGCAGGTACCACTCGCCGAGATGTACAAATACTCCAACAGTCTCCGTTCAATGACCCAGGGGCGCGGATTTTTCACGATGGAGTTCGACCATTACGAGGAAGTGCCGCGGGAGATTGCGGCAAAGATAGTAGAAGAGGCAAAACGGGTAAAAGAAGAGGCGAAAGAGTAAATCAATAAATTTCATACCACGGGCGCCGGACTTTTTTTCTGACTAACAACGCAATTAAAATCCCGCAGACAAATCCGCCAATGTGCACAAAGTAGGCGACACCACCACCGGTTCCCGGTGAAGATGAACAGCCGTACAGAATTTGAAACAGAATCCAGAATCCCAGAAGAAGTGATGCCGGAAGGTAAACTAAACGTATAAAGAAGAAAAAGGGGACCAGGGTTAAAATCCGGGCGCGGGGAAAGAAAACAAAATAAGCACCCATTATCCCGGAAATTGCGCCCGAGGCACCGATTGTTGGAATCCGGGAAAATGGCGCGACCAACACCTGAAGCAGATTGCCGACAAGGCCGGACAAGATATAAACAAAGAGGTAAAAGAAATGGCCCAGGGTATCTTCAACATTGTCACCAAATATCCATAAATAAAGCATATTTCCCAGGAAGTGGAACCAGCCGCCATGCATAAACATAGAACTGAAAAGGGTCCAGAGGTTCTGCCCCTGGATGATTTTTACCGGTACCATTCCGTACTGCCTTATCTGCCATTCAAAAACTTCAGGGGAACGGGTAAACTGGATTGCCCATACTACCGAACAGGCACCGATAAGAAAGTAATTGATGTAAGGTCGGCGTCGGGATTTAATGTCGTCGTAAAGAGGAATCATCGTTTTCGGGGAACGAGCAGCACGATGCTGAGCGCTGCGATACTCTTTCTTTTTAGGGCAATTTCGGTGCCTTCAGTGGTTTTCGCTTTCAATCCAATTAGTCCGGAAGCAATTTTCAACTGTGCTGCCAGACTTTTTCTTATTGGCGCAACAAATGGTGCAAGGCGGGGGAGGTCGGTGATAATAATTGAGTCCATCTGCGCCACCTGCCAGCCATTTCGCTTGATTCGTTGCAGGACAATTTGCAACAGGTTGATACTGCAAACATTCAGGTACTGGGGGTCGGTATCCGGGAACAGTGTGCCGATGTCCGGCATTGCCATTGCTCCGAGTAAGGCGTCAATTATCGAATGAACAAGTACATCGGCATCAGAGTGACCGATAAGGCCATAAGGACAGGGAATATTTACGCCCCCCAGTATCAAAGGGCGTCCTTTTTTGAGAAGGTGGGCGTCAAAACCTATGCCGGTACGATAGGGAGAGATATGCTTCAAAGTGGTAATATTTTATCCATCTTCCATTGATGGTCAAGCGTGCGGGACAAAAGCAAATTTTTCCTTGACAAAAGGGTCTGTTCGCTGTTTAATTTAACAGCGGTTGATGCCGTTAACAATTGGTTGGCGACGAAGAGGAGGTCTGAGATGGCAGAAAGAGATATCGATGAACAGGTTAAGCATGACCATATAATTTATATCTTAATCAAACGGTGTTATCATTACCCGAACCCGGCTCATCCCCATCTTATTACCTTCGCCAATCATCCGGTGAAGACCAAAGCGGTCCGGGATGAGATGGGAAAGGAGTTGTTTCCTGACATCGTGGTTCTAAACGGAGAGTCGGGCAAATTGGTAACTGTTGTTGAGGTTGAAACCGAAACGACTGTTGAACAAGACGAGGCGCAGGAGTGGCAAAGATTTTCGGCATTAGGGGCGAGGTTTTATCTTTATGTACCAAGAGGGTTGGGTGCCAAGGCGGATATGTTATGCCGCAATCTAACGATAAGCGAGATTGTTCAATATTATTACGATGGAAAACACTATGTCCTCGAGCGGTTCAGGTAGCGGGTTTGGGCAGATTGGTTTAAATTTGACATTGGGGTTTCGAAGTATAGACTTTGGGTAGTTATGGAGTCAATGGGTTCGAGGTAACCTTGAACCGGACTCAAAGCAGATAAAGATAAAAGCAGGAGGAAAGATATGAGGAAAAATGTAGCGCTCCTCGCTCTGGTAAGTCTATTGGGACTGGTGTTTGCTGCCGGTTCTGATGTGACCACGAGCGACCTGAGCCAGAGTGCACCCCAGAAGGTAAAACTATATTACGGCACATATGGCTCAAACGACTATGTCTGGGGAACGGTAAATCCGTCGCTTCCCACCGATGCCTGGATGTTGCACAGCGAGATGCCGGGCAGGATGATGGACAACGCCTGTGCGACTGATGGCAACTATGTTTATGC
>JGI12104J13512_1000449_pt1 | contig 37048 bp, 33 predicted proteins | sample TerdegcTABiofilm_FD_13512 | JGI IMG/M metagenome (IMG submission 13512)
TAGTAGGCGCCTTCGGTTGGTTTGTCCAGACAGCCGATAATATTCAGCAAGGTGCTTTTGCCGGAGCCGGAGGAGCCCATAATCGCCACCATTTCTCTCTGGGTGACGGTCAGGTCGATGCCTCTTAAGGCGTTAACCTGCGATGCCCCCATGGTATATACTTTTTTGAAAGTTTTTAATTCGATCACTTTATTTTCCGGCAAATATGCCACCACCCAGATTTATTTCGCCGGCTTATAATCAGCGCCTGGCTCCGCCTCCGGTTGTCACCCGCGGCGCGCCCATCATCATCAGGTTGCCGCCCTGGCTGCCCTGTGTAGTGGTAGTTGTCTGATTTAAAGCGCCAATCACCACTTTGTCGCCTTCGTTTAAACCATTAATTATTTCATAATTGCTCAGATCCGACAGTCCTAAAACCACGCGTTGCAGAGAGGGAATGCCGGAGCTGTTCATAACAAGAACCGTGGCTTGCTGTTCCTGGTAGCTTGCCGGTGCACTTGAAGCATCAGCATTGCTGCCTCCATCGTTCCCGGCCCCGGCGCTGCTTCCCCCGCCGGTTCTTTGGCGGTTTTGCCGCTGGCTGCCGCTTGTGCCGCCGGTTTCTTCCGGCACCGGGGAACCTGCTTGTCTCATTTTATTTAAATAAGTGACTGCATAAGTAACGGCTCCTTTGGGGACGGTGAGAACATTCTCATGCCGGTCAATAATGATTTTAACATTGGCGGGCATACCTGCCTTCAGTTCTTTGTAGTTTTGGTCCGGCTGAATGATGACATCATAAATCTGCACGTTTGATAGGGTATATGCCTGTGGAGAAATGCTGCTTAGCTTGCCGCTGAAAGTTCTGTCCGGAAAGGAGTTCACTGTGAATTCAACTTTCTGGCCGACTATGGCTTTACCAATATCTGCTTCGTTAACCTGAGCCTTTAACTGCAGTGCTTCTGAAATTACATCAATAAACCCGCCGCCGCTGGTGTTATTGTTATTGGCCGTCGCCCGCTGGCCGACAGCGCCGTTAACTGCGCTGACAGTGCCTTCGATGGGACTGAACATCTTGGTTCCCGAAAGGTCGTTTTGAGCCAGTTTTAACTGCGCCTCACTGCTGTCTACCTGGGCAGCCGCCGCTTCAATATCCTCCGCGCGATTGCCGGCTTGCAGTGACTTTAGGGAGTTCTCGGCCTTTCTCAAATTACCTTCGGCATTAATAAATTCCGAGTTGTACTTGTCGAGATCGGCTTTGGCAATCGCCCCCTCCTGATATAGCTGCTGGTAGCGCTCCAAAGTGGACTTCGCCAGGTCGTAGTTCCCCCGGGCCATTTGGACTTCTGCCGCGGCTTTATCCAAATCTTCCTGGGTGGAACCGTTCTGCAGCAGTTCCAGCTTGGCGGTGTTTCCTTTCAAGCTGGCTGTAGCCTGGATTACCGATGCCTCCAGGTTGTCGGTATACTGTTCGGCTAAAATCTGACCGGTGGTCACGTGGTCGCCTACTTTGACATAGATGTCTTTAATGATTTCGGAGTTCTTAAAACTTAGCGAAACCGTGCTTACCGGTTCGATTGTCCCGCTGGCTGAAATAGAGCTGGTGATAGTGCTTTTTTTAACGGTGTCGGTAAGGTGATTTCCCGGTGTGCTTTTGCGGGTTGTCATTATGTAGAATCCTGCCAGCGTGGTTGCCGCAATTATTATTATCCCAAGCAGCAGCTTTTTTCTCTTTATAAACTCGACAAGAAAATTGAGCTTGCTTATGTCAGATCTAAGGGTTTCTGCCAAGATACTTTCCCCCCTGGGTAATAAATTAAGGCAATATTTAACATAGCTTCCGGTATCCCTGCCGAATACGGACACTGCATGCGCAGAATTTGCTCAATTGAACTTAATATGAAAATCGTTCCTGCAAAGCCGCCTAGTAACAGTCTAACTGATTATTGTGACTAAATTTTGAACAAATGGCTAACTTTTTTTGAAAACTATATGCGCAATAAATAGCCCGTTCCCCGTACTGTAACAATTTCCCCCTCATTGGCCGGCCACTCGTGCAATAAATGCCGTATGCGTTTGACCGAAACATCCACCGCGCGGTCTCCCCCTTCGTAATCCACTCCCCAGACATGATCCAGCAGCTTATCCCGGGTAAATACCTGGTTTGGGTGGCGAACCAGAAAAGCCAGCAGTTCCCAATCGCGCGGCGCAAAATAAATCGTTGTACCTCTAAGCGAAACAGTGCGGGAGGTAAAACTCACAATCAAACTCCCGAATTGGACAAGTTCAGGTTCAATCAGGCGGGCCGGCCGCCGCAGCACAGCTTTGACTCGCGCTACAACTTCATCCGGATCGAAAGGTTTCGGGATGTAATCATCGGCGCCCTGCTTAAACCCATGCAGACGGTCTTCTACGGCGCCGCGCGCTGTCACCATGATTACGGGGCAGCTGCTTTGCTGGCGAATTTCATCCAGCACTGTCCATCCGTCTTTTCCGGGCAGCATCAAATCCAGCAGAATCAGCGCGGGATTTACTGCGGAAAATATGGACAGTGCTTCTTCCCCGTCCGCGGCGACATGCACCTTAAAGCCCGCGTGCTCCAGATAAGCCTTGAGCAAAAGAGCAATTGAATATTCGTCTTCAACCACCATAATCGTCTGCAATAGACCACTCTCCAAAGTAAGTATAGTATGGATCTTGAAACTACCGGCTAAAGCGTTTCCTTTGAATGATTTATAATTATATTATATCATTAGTTTAACATGGAGAAAGATTGCTTAAATCCCTTATGTAAGAATAATCCGGGGATATTTGCAGGCTTCACATTGCTTGCAAACGTGGAAAGATAGTAAAATAAGTATAATTTAAATACTTTGTATGACGGTGAAAAAACTAATGACTGAAAATAAGCTGCTTGGACCGTTCTTAAAATGGGCGGGCGGCAAACGGCAGCTGTTGCCGGAAATAAGAAGATTAATTCCCCTAAGTTACAAAACATACTTTGAGCCTTTTGTCGGAGCGGGGGCCGTTCTTTTTGATATTCAGCCTGACAAGGCTGTAATAAACGATATTAACGATGAATTGATCAATGTTTATAAAGTTGTCAGGGACAACCTGGCTGAGTTGATTGAAGATCTCTCAAAACACGCTAATTCTAAGGAATATTACTACCAAATAAGAGATTTGGATAAAAAAAAGGAGCGCTTTAACAACCTATCTTCAGTTAAAAAAGCCTCAAGAATAATTTATCTTAATAAAACCTGCTATAATGGTTTATTTAGAGTAAATAGCCGGGGCTGTTTCAATGTCCCTTTCGGCAATTATAAAAATCCGAATTTATTTAACAGGATGGCTTTGCAGGCTATCAGCGAGTATTTGAACAGCGCGGATATTTCCATATATAACACCGATTTCGAGGAGGCGGTGGAAACAGCCGGCCGGGGAGATTTTGTATATTTTGACCCTCCTTACGATCCGGTGTCGGACACAGCCTCTTTTACCGGGTATTATTTAGGCGGGTTTGATAAAAACAAACAAATAAGACTCAAAGCGACCGTTGACAAATTGACGCAGAAAGGATGCAAGGTCCTATTGAGCAATTCCGCGACTAGTTTTATTAAAGAACTTTACGCTGACTATAAGATTATGCCGGTTGTGGCGAAGCGGCCGATAAATTCAGCGGCGGCCAAGCGGGGGAGTGTCGAAGAAGTGCTGGTTTTAAATTATGACTCAAATATAAGAATATCTTATTAAAAGCATAATGCGGGACAAAAGTCCTATTTACAATAGGTCTAAAGTCTAGTATAAATAAGTTGTCTGAAAAGGGCAAACATAGTGAAAGCTATGGACGCAAAACTACGGGTCTAAAGCGCCTCAGCGCTACGACAGCCGGGTTGCCAGGAAAAACAATTTAGTTCCTGTGACAGTACCCCGGCTATTCTGGAGGGTATTTTTTATTTTCGCCTGAAAGATGGGAGGGTGTTGGAATGAGCCCTAATCCTATGGATGTCGCGGAAACATACCGTGTAATGCAGCAAATCAGATTGAAAAAGGAAGAGAAAATAAATGTTCTGCGCAAATCCAGAGATAACGGAGCATCACCCAGTCAAGAGCTGCCGGGTGATCCAGGTAATGCGCATCTGGGCAAAGAGATTGACGGGCATGTGTGATCATTGTCTTAGATATACTGAACCCGGCTGAGCCGGGCTTTCCTTATTAACAGGTACTTCCCCGGGCAGCATCCGGACCTGAGTTCTCTGCCGCATTTTTTGGCGGCAGGTTAAGACTGTTTTTAACAATGCTGACTCTCTCAGTCATATTGCCTTTTACCTCAACATAGTTAATATTCATTATGCTCAAGAAATCTATGATTTTCTTGTCTACCTCCAAAGCAAATTCTAAATTTTGATATCTCACGCCATCATCGACCAGCCTAATTTCCCTGGGTATGTAAAATATTTCATATTCGTTCAAATCCCGCATGGCCCACTCATATAGTTTCAGTAAGGCATATTTTTCCTTTCTGTTATTGAAATTGCAGGTAAGAATTCCATAAACGTAACACAATATTGTGGCATTGTCGCAAAAAATAATATCGCTATGCTTCAAATGCTCCTCCCTTTTCTTTTGTCCTTCATAAAGCAAGAATTGCTCGAAAATATTCGTGGGCACCCCGTAATTGACAATGTACTCGCGGGTGAATTCCTCACAGATGGATGATATGTAGCCTGCGAGACTGTAATCTACGTCCAGTTGCTTGCAGAGGGTCGTTTTGCCCGTTCCGGGGCCTCCTAAAATTGCCACCTTGATTGGTTTGTTATTGCTAGGCATACACGCATCCCCCAATATAAAATGTTTATCCATAATCAAAAATTCGACATTATCAACATAATACCTTCATTCAACCAGAATTTAAACTTTGCGCGGCTACAGGCTTATATTTATGTCTTTATACGGCGAATCTGTTATAATACAAATTATGAACACTGGAAGGTTGATGGCCGGCGGGGAGCAGAAAGAATCATCCGGCGCTGTAAAGGCACAAACGTTCCCCTCAACGAAGGGTGAGAATGTGGAAAAAACAACGACCGGCAAGATGATTTTCAATATTACCGTATTAATCGCTTTTTTTAGTGCTTTGTCAAAATTGCTGGGGGTGCTGCGTGATAGTGTAATTGCCCATAAGTTTGGCGCCACCGGTGCCTCCGACGCCTACCTGGTGGCTCTCACGGCGCCAAATCTGCTTTTCTATATCATCAGCGGGGCGCTGGCGGCGGTAACGGTGCCCGTATTTATTGAATATTCGACAAAAGGGAAAAAACAGGAAGCCTGGAAGGTTTTTAATACTGTTTTTAACGCTGTAACCGTGGTGTTCCTTTTAATCGCAGCGGCAGGCATGGTTTTTTCCCCGTGCATTGTCAAGCTGATCGCCTGGAATTTACCGGGACAGACGGCAAACCTCGCCGCCAGTCTTGCCCGGATTATGTTTCCCTTGCTGCTTTTTGCGGGGTGGGCTTCACTCTTTGCCGGCTTATTAAACGCAAATAACATATTTGGGATACCGGCTTCTTCGAATGCGGTGAATAACGTGGTAATCATCCTGGGCGCCGTCACCCTGGGCAGTTTTTACGGAGTACACGGCTTGGCCGTAGGTACGGTGATAGCCATGGCGGCGATGGCTTTAATGCAGGTGCCGGCCCTGCTCCGCGCCGGATACCAGTATAAGCCGACGCTGGATCTCAGTCACTCCGGCGTGAAACAGGTTTTTAGCCTGATCTTGCCGGCTGCGGCAGGACTCACGGTCAACCAGGCCTATATATTGATTGAAAAAAATATTGCCTCCGGTATGCCCGAGGGGACTATCACGGCCCTCAGTTTGGCCAATAAGCTGGTTCAGGTTCCGATCAGCCTTTTTGTGCTGGCATTAGGCACAGCGGTTTTCCCAACACTCACCAAACTTGTGACGGCGGGGGAGCGCGAAGAGTTTTCTGCTTCGTTAAACAGGTTGCTCAGAATATTGATTCTGGGGATGGTTCCCGCCAGCATCGGCTTGATCGTATTGCGATATCCGATAGTAAGTTTGCTGTACAAGAGCGGGGCCTTTGACCAGCGGGCAACGGAAATGACTGCCGCCGCCTTGCTTTTTTATTCCGTCGGGCTGGCCGGGCAGGCTGCCAATGCTATTCTGACCAAGGCTTTTTATTCCTTGCAGGACACCAAAACACCGGTAAAAATTACTCTGGCTACCGTACTGGTCAATCTCGGCTTGAGTCTGTTATTGACCAGGTTTCTGCAGCATGGCGGACTGGCTTTGGCCAGTTCGCTTGCCTCGTTGACCGGTACTGCTTTGTTTATGTTCTTTATTGAAAAAAAGGTGAAACCACTGCGATGGACCGGTTTGATCAGATTTACCCTGCCTGTTTTGGCCGCTTCCGCGTTGATGGCCGCAGCCAGTTATGGCCTCAATGATGTCTTAACCGGTTTATTTAGCCCGCATGGCAAGCTTGGCCTGGCTGTTCAGGTTGGGAGCTCGGTTGCGGCGGGTGTGGCGGTATTCATAGCCGCTGCTTTGATTCTAAAGATCGAGGAATTATACATTCTGCGAAATTATCTTATGGCGGTTTTTACCGGCGGAAGACAAAAAGATTAGTATTGTTCAAATTTATCCATTTTAGAGTTGTGAACCTTTAAAGAACGGCGGGCATACCCTGGTGTAAGGGGGTGCCGGGTATGCTGTTTAAAATATCCGAACTGGGTCTTAGGGACACTGTAAATATGGTGGACGGTGCGAAAATGGGGGTGGTGAAAGACGTTTATATCGACTTGGAGAGCGGAAGAGTGCTTTCATTAGTGCTTTCAAGCGGCAGAAAATATTTCGGGCTTATTCCAGCCGGCAAGGATGTGGAGGTGCCGTGGGAAAGAATAAAAAAAATTGGCGTTCATACTGTGCTGGTTGAGGTAGAGCCTCAATAAGATATATGGTTCCAACGTTTGTTATAAGGTCGGTATTTGTTGACATTTCTCTCCCGGTATTGTTAAAATGTACTGTAGTTTCCGGTTTGTTGTTAAGACGGAGGAAATGCTCATGGCATCCGACGCAAACCTCTGCTCCGGAGGTTTAATTTTATGTTTGAGGCTTGTACTAAGATAAGGAGTGATGATGATGGCCAAGCGGTTATTTACATCTGAATCAGTCACTGAAGGACACCCGGATAAGATAGCCGACCAAATATCGGATGCGGTTCTTGACGCTATTTACCAAAATGACCCACTGGCCCGGGTAGCCTGCGAGACCTTGGTTACTACCGGTCTGGTACTGGTAAGCGGTGAAATTACGACCCACTGTTACGTGGATATTCCCAAAGTAGCCCGGGAAACTGTCCGCGAGATCGGCTATACCCGGGCGAAATACGGCTTTGACTGTGATACCTGCGCGATAATCACCTCTATCGACGAGCAGTCCGGTGATATCGCCCAGGGCGTGGACCACGCCCTGGAAACCCGCGACAGTGCGGAAGGTAGAGATAAATTGGATGCCACCGGCGCCGGCGACCAGGGGATGATGTTCGGTTATGCCACGAATGAAACGCCGGAATTGATGCCGCTGCCTATATCCCTGGCCCACGGCCTGGCGAAGCGGCTGTCGGTAGTCCGCAAGAGCGGGTTGGTTCCCTACCTCCGGCCGGACGGAAAATCCCAGGTGACAGTAGAATACGAAGGCGGCCGTCCGGTAAGGGTGGACAGCGTTGTGATCGGCACCCAGCACGATCCTAAAGCAACCTTGGAGGAGATCCGCAAGGATACGCTGGAACAGGTAATAAAACCAATTATTCCGGCTGAATTGCTCGACAATTCGACCCGTTACCTGGTAAATGCCACGGGCCGTTTTGTTATCGGCGGGCCGCAGGGGGACACGGGCCTCACCGGAAGAAAAATCATTGTGGACACATACGGCGGGATGGCCCGTCACGGAGGCGGAGCTTTCTCGGGTAAAGATCCCACCAAGGTGGACCGCTCAGCCAGCTATGCCGCCCGGTATGTCGCCAAAAACATAGTAGCCGCCGGGCTGGCGGATAAGTGTGAACTGCAAATTGCCTATGTTATTGGCGTAGCCCGTCCGGTTTCAATAATGGTTGACACTTTCGGCACAGGCAAGATAGACGAGCAGACCCTGGTTAAGCTGGTAGGCGAGCACTTTGATCTGCGTCCGGCAGCTATTATCAAAGATCTGGACCTGCGCCGGCCGATTTACAAGCAGTTGGCCGCCTACGGACATTTCGGCAGAAATGACCTCGATCTGCCCTGGGAACGCACCGACAAGGCCGAAGCGTTGAGGCGGGACGCCGGTTTAAAATAAGAGCCCGTTTCGGCACGGTAAGTCTTGAGAGTGTTGTTAACATATACTTAAGGAGCCAGAAGTCAGGAGTCAGAATTAAGAATGTTTAGAGACGGTTCTCATATTCTGACTGCTGATTTTTACTTTCTCTGAAAAATTTTTTTTATCATCTGCTGTAAACACGTTATTGGTATGGATGTCTATTTTTAGTAGTCAGGCCTTCATGAAGCCTGGCCTTATTATTATATGGATTAAAATAGAATTCAGAATATTTCGGTACGATAAAACATCTATTCTTAATTCTGAATTCTGAGTAATCACCCCTGGCGGATATCCTGCATATGGTGCAGTAAAGGCCGGGGGTGAAAAATGTGAACTTGCTTTTGGTATCATTGGCAATGCTGGCCGCGGCGGGCTTTGTCTTTCTTTTCAGGATTTTTTTCAACAGGAGTTGTCAAACTGTTCACAAGAGCACAAGAACGGTGGTTATTATTGTCAAGGATCAGGAGCCATGGGTGGAGGGTTTTATTCGTAAAATTTTTTACCTGATCAAAAATACACCGTGGCTAAAAGTACGGGTGGTGGACGATGGTTCTTGCGATAAAACATTGGAAATACTGAGCTGTTTACAAAGATATTACCCTTTTGAATTGTTGTCCGTGAAGGCCGCGAAAAACATGGAATCAAACGGGGATGCCAACGGATTTTCGCACACGCGGCAATTTGACGTTAGAGGTTTAGCAGGTAAAGATCTGCTGCGTGCGCCGTTATTCTTCCATTTATCCCCTAACAGTGCAGGTAAATTCAACGTTTTGTCGAAATAAGCGTTAATAAGCGTTGAGGTGGAATTAACTTGCGACCGAGAAGTATTGTGCATATCCTGTATGTATGGCTAGTTGTCGGCCTGGCGGCCTGGCAGTTGTACCTCCTTTTCCCAGCCCTGGATCTGGACCGGGTGCGGGAATTGCTGTCTATTGTTCTCCTGGGCGTGCTGTCCGAGTGGCTGGCTGTATCTTTTCCCCACGGGCAGCTTTCAGGCGGCTTCGCCCTGGTCCTGTCAGCTTATTTAATCTTTGGCCCGGCGGCAACCGCCTGGGTTTCCGGCCTGTCAACACTTTTCGGTCAAGGTATAGCCAACCGGGGCAATCCGGTTCGCACTACTGTCTTCAATGCCGGGCAGTATGTATTGGCGGCTGTCGCGGCCGGCCATATTTATCAGTTTAGCGGCGGCCGGCTGGGTTTGTCAGGTTTTGCGGAAATTTTACCTTTAGCTGCTTTCACTGTCTGCTACATGGGAATCAATCACCTGTTGATTTACTTTTACCTCTTGCCAAAGCGTCGGTATTATCCCGGTCCGGCCTGGCTGGACGCGGTTAAGTGGGATAGTTTGACCTATCTGTTTACTGTTCCCCTGGGGCTTTTGATTGCCATGATATACATATATACGGGCTTAACCGGGATCATGCTGCTGTTCTCTTCCGTGCTGGCGCTTCAGTTAATCATGCGTCATTATATTCACCTTCACGTGGCCAACCGGGAACTGAAAGCTTTCTATGATGTGGCCACTATTTTAGAGAAGAATCCTGAACCGGCCGAGTTGTTGGCATTTATCTTGAGAAGAGCGGGAAAGGTTTTTCCTTACCATTCAGGAGTGGCTTACCTGCGCTCCGGTGAAAGAGATTCCTTTGCGCCGGTTGCGGCAACCGGGCCGTACTCCAAGCATCTTAGCCAAACCAAGGTATACAGCGGTGAAGGGATTGCCGGCTGCTCAATAGCTGATAGAAAGCCCGAAATCATATCCGATTGCAGAACCGATTCACGTACCAGGAATGAAGCCGGTTTGTGCCAGATAATGCGCTCGCTGTTAATTATCCCGTTATTATCCGGTGAGGAAGAATTAGGAGTTATTGTCCTGGGTGATCGCAGGCCCATGGTTTTTGACGAAAAACACCTGCACATTATGGCCGTGCTTGGCGGACAAGCAGCCCTAACCGTGGGGAAATCAGTGCTTGCCGGCCGTTTGGAACATACCGTGTCACTGGATGTTTTAACAGGACTGTTAAATTCAGGAGTTCTTTTCCATGCCGCCTCGGAGATATGCGGGACAGCCGGCGGAAGCGGCGTAGCGGCCGGACTGATGATTATCGGCGTGGACCGGTTTAAGGCTTTTAACGACCGCTATGGCCGGGCGGCGGGGGACTGGACGCTGGCCGAACTGGCCGGGATCATTAAAAGCGCCACGCGCGGAGATGACCTTGCCGCGCGTTACGGCGGGGATGAGTTTGCTGTAATCCTGCCGGGCGCGAGTGGCCGGCGCCTGATGGACATTGCCGGCGGTATAAGGGATGAAATCGAGGAGCACTATTTTCTGCGAGAGGCCGGAAAGCAGGCGAGAATCACCGTCAGCATAGGAGCGGCGGAGTTTCCACAGGACGCCGGCGACGCGGCGGGCTTGTTCAAGGCCGCGCAGCGCGCCTTGGATAAGGCTAAAAAGGATGGCGGGAACCGGGTTGTTTCCGCAGCTGTTTCGATTATTGGGTTACCCCGGAAATAAAGGGGGTGCCGGTGATTTCAGGGTTATGGGATAGTCTGCTTGATTTGCTTTTTCCCCCGCGGCCGGAATGTCCTTTTTGCGGTGCTCCCGGTTCAGGGGTGGAAGTATGCCGCGCTTGCCATGCAGTAGTGGACGGTTATCGCCTGGAGGCTCATTGCCGCATATGCGGCCGCTTGCCGGAAAAAGCCGTGCCGGTTACCTCAGGTGGCTTTTACCTGTGCGGTGAATGCCAAAGACATGGCTGGCCTTTTGTTGCGGCCCGGGCGCCGGGACCTTACGAGGGGGTCTTGAAAAAGGCCATCCACCGTTTTAAATATGGCGGCAGCCGCAGGCTGGCCGCGCCGCTGGCCTCGCTGATGGCCGAGCTGTTGTTGTCAGATGCCTTATATGCCGATATGGATCTGGTGGTGCCTGTGCCTCTGTCAGGTAACAAGCTGCGTCAAAGGGGATTTAACCAGGCTGCCTTGCTGGCAAAAGAAATCGGCGTCAGATTGAAAATACCGGTGAACGGTCGCGTGCTGGCTAAAATTATGGATACACCTTCCCAGACCGGGCTGTCCAGGGCGGCGCGGGAAATTAACTTAATAAACGCCTTTCATGTGACAGACGCGCGATATCTTCAAGGTAAAAATATCCTAATTGTTGATGATGTTTTCACTACCGGCAGTACAATGTCATCTGCCGCCGCAGCGGTTAAACAGGCGGGGGCGGGACAGGTGTTCGTTATCACGGCTGCCACCGGTAGGTATTCCTAAAATTCTACAAAAAACATGCCAACAAATAACATGGATTTACATTTTTTTATTGGGGAGAATTAGTTACCCACACTTTAAGGGCTGATTTTATTAGTTATTAACAGACTTATCCACATTATCAACAGAAACTTCTAAACAAAGAACTTTCCGCAAGGTTTTTTTCGACAAAGATGAGATATATGTATAGTAGTGGGATGTTATGAAAGGCTTGACAATCTCATAACCCTATGTTAACATGACTTTACGTGAGCTAAAGACACACGGAATTAAGTTTTCTAGGAGGTATGTTTGTGTTAGGTAAGGTTAAATGGTTTAATCAAGAAAAGGGTTACGGGTTTATTGAGAGAGAAGACGGCGGGGATGTGTTCGTTCACTTTTCAGCGATTCAGGAAGAAGGTTTTAAGACTTTAAATGAAGGACAAAAGGTTGAATTCGATATTGTCGAAGGCGCCCGGGGTCCTCAGGCGGCCAACGTTTTAAAAATATAAATTTTACTAAAATATAAATTTTGCTAAAATCATGATAACTTTCGGTTTACCCCAGCAAGTCTGGGGTTTTTGCTTATTACTCACAGGGGTGGTAAGCGGTGATTAGTTGCCCAAGACTCCCCGGCGGTCGCCGTAGGCGAGTTGAATTATAGCAGGAATTTTCGCCAAGTTGGGGAATAATAGTATTAGGACATATCAAAAGGGGGTTGTTTTATGAAGGTGCAAGTACGCGGCAGAAATATTGAAGTGACGGACGCATTGAAAGATTATGTCGTAAAACGCGTCGGCAAGCTGGATCGATTTATAGACAACCTCGGTGACGCTCAAGTGACAATGACTGTTGAGAAAGATTCCCACCGCATTGAAGTAACCATACCGGTTAATGGGATGATCTTGAGAGGTGAAGAAAGCACCGGAGACATGTATACTTCTACCGACCTGGTGGTGGAGAAACTTGAGAAGCAAATTCAAAAATACAAAGGAAAGCTGCAAAAAAGGGGTATCCGGGTAATGAGTGTGCAGAAGCCTTCTGCCGCTGATGACACCGAAGAGGAAGCGCCCAAGCTGGTTAGGACCAAACGTTTTGCGATCAAACCGATGCCGGTGGAAGAAGCTGTTCTCCAGATGAACTTGCTTGGACACAACTTTTTTGTGTTCTCCAACGCTGAAACCGAGCAAGTCAATGTAGTTTACAAGCGCAAGGACGGGAATTTCGGAATTATCGAGCCGGAATTCTAAATTTATCAAAATTGATTGTTGTTTTAACAGAGCGCCTCTCCAGGGGCGCTCATTATTTGGAATAAAATACTATAATTGACGGTGTTGATAATGATCAAGTATAATTATTTGATATAAAATGATGAGGTGCAACTTGGTCAGGAGTCAGGAGTCAGAATAAGAGAATGGTTTGTTGCTCGATATATTCTGAATGCTGACTACTGAATGCTGAATAATGAGGTGATATAAAGTGCTCGGGTTTATTAAAAACTGGCTTGATGATAATGCCCGTGAAGTAAAAAAGCTGCAGCATGTTGTTAATAAGATCAACAGCCTGGAACCAAAGATGTCTGCGATGCCGGAAGAAGAATTAAAAGGCATGACCGCGCTTTTCCGCGAACGCCTGGATCAAGGACAGACTTTGGATGATATCCTGCCGGAAGCTTTCGCCGTGGTAAGAGAGGTTTCCCGGCGGGTATTGGGGATGAGGCACTTTGACGTGCAGCTGCTGGGCGGCATTGTGCTGCATCAGGGCCGTATAGCCGAGATGAAAACAGGTGAAGGTAAAACCCTGGTGGCTACTTTGCCGGTTTATCTGAATGCTCTCACCGGCAAAGGAGTTCATGTAATTACAGTGAATGACTATCTGGCCCGCCGTGACAGCGAGTGGATGGGCCAGATCTACCGCTACCTGGGCTTAAGCGTGGGCTTGGTGCTGCACGGCTTGGAATGGGAGGACCGCAGGCGCGCTTACCGCTCCGATATTGCTTACGGCACGAATAATGAGTTTGGGTTCGACTACCTGCGGGACAATATGGCCCAGCATCCCGACCAATTGGTGCAGCGTGAGCTAAACTATGCCATCGTGGATGAAGTGGACAGCATATTAATAGACGAAGCCAGGACCCCGTTGATTATTTCCGGGCAGGCGGAGAAATCTACCGACTTGTACTTTACTTTCGCCAAAGTCGTTCCCCGGCTGGTGCGGGAAACTGATTACAATGTCGACGAAAAGGCGCACACTGTGGCCATTACCGAGTCCGGAGTGGCCAAGGTGGAAAAAATGATTGGCGTTGAGAACCTGTATGACGATAAAAACGTTGAGCTTGCCCACCACCTGAACCAGGCCTTAAAAGCCCACGGGCTGATGAAACGGGACCGGGACTATGTGGTGAAGGACGGGCAGGTGATCATTGTTGATGAGTTTACCGGCCGGTTGATGTTCGGCAGGCGCTACAGTGACGGTCTGCACCAGGCTATCGAAGCCAAAGAGGGAGTCAAGATCGAACGGGAGTCCCAAACTCTCGCAACCATCACTTTTCAGAATTACTTCCGGATGTATGACAAGCTGGCCGGTATGACCGGCACGGCGGCAACCGAGGAACAGGAATTCAAAAAGATTTACGGTTTGGATGTGGTAGTGATACCCAGCAACAAACCGCTGATCCGCAAGGACCTGCCGGACGTTATTTATAAAACGGAGCAGGCTAAATTTTCCGCGGTTGTCGAAGAAATAGCGGCCAGGCACGACAGGGGGCAGCCAGTGCTGGTCGGCACGATATCTATTGAAAGATCTGAGATCCTCAGCAGCATGCTCCGGCGGAGAAATATTAACCATCAGGTGTTAAACGCCAAATTCCACGACAAAGAAGCGGAGATCGTGGCGCAGGCGGGACGTTTGGGAGCGGTGACTATCGCCACCAACATGGCCGGCCGCGGTACCGACATCCTGCTTGGGGGCAATCCGGAATTTCTGGCGCGGTATGAATTGCGCAGTCAGGGCCACGAGTTTGAAACCGCCGGGGAGATAGCCTCCGTGCCGGCTGAGACGGATGACTCCGTTTACCGGGCGCTGCTGGAAAAATACCGTAAACAGTCAGAGGAAGAAAGGCGGCTGGTGGTCGAACAGGGCGGGCTGCATATAATGGGCACGGAGCGGCATGAAAGCAGGCGCATTGACAACCAGCTCCGGGGCCGTTGCGGCCGCCAGGGCGACCCTGGCTCAAGCCAATTTTACAGCGCCCTGGAGGATGATTTGTTGCGCCTTTTCGGCTCCGATAATATTTCAGGCATCATGGACCGGCTGGGAATTGAAGAAGACATGCCGATCGAGCATGGGATGATCACCAGGTCGATTGAAACTGCCCAAAAAAGGGTGGAAAACCGGAACTTTGATATCCGCAAGCACGTGCTCCAATACGATGATGTAATGAACCAGCAGCGTGAATTGATCTACAGGCAGCGCCGCCAGGTGCTTACCGGGGGCAATCTCAAAGAGAGTATCATGGAAATGATTGGCGCCGTGGTTGAGCGGGCCGTAACCACTTATGCCCCGGAAGGGGTTTACCCCGAAGAATGGGATTTAAAGGGGTTGCTGGAGCACGCCGAGCAAATCTTCCTGCCGAATTCCGGATTGGCGCCGGAAGACCTGGCAGAAATGGGACGCAATGAATTGCAGTCCTTCCTGGTTGAGCGGTCAAAGGAAATGTACGAAGCCAGGGAACAAGAACTGGGCGAGGAAATGATGCGGGAGATCGAACGGGTGGTTATGCTCCGCATTGTTGATGAAAAATGGATGGATCACCTGGACGCCATGGATCAGCTCCGGGAGGGCATCGGTCTGCGGGCATACGGCCAGAAAGACCCTCTGGTGGAGTATAAGTTCGAGGGATATGAAATGTTTCAAAACATGATTGACTCCATCCAGGACGATGTGGTGCGTTACATTTTCCGGGTGAATGTGGTCCAGCCGGAGCAGCGGCAAAAACGGCAGGTTGTTGAAAACCGCTACGCTGAGGAAGGACCGAAACAGCCTGTGCGCAGGGAAAATAAGATTGGGCGCAATGATCCCTGTCCATGCGGCAGCGGTAAGAAATATAAGAAATGCTGCGGGCGGGCGGAAGCGGTCTAATAATCAGTAGTCAGTAGTCAGAATGAGATAACGGTTTATCGTCTTGAGTAACTGTTCAGCAACCCGGTTGAGGCATGGTGTTATCGATAGCGAACGACTTGCGAAGCGCCGTTAACAGCACCCGGCGAAGCGAGGGTAACCGAATTGCGGCGCGAAACCAGCGGACTACCAACATTACGAATTTGAGCATAATTAGCTTAGTGGATAATGGGCTTGTCCTATTAACTAGCTTACCGCCGCCTTTTCAGCGCCGCTAGTTCGGTCCGAAGCGAGCCGTGGCGATAACACCATGCCTTGATACCAGCCGGATGTCTAATATAGTAACAAAAAATAATTTAGAAAACGGTGAGAGAATGTTTATCGAATTAAAGAGGGAAATTGAGCTTATCGGCAGAAGAATGGAAGATTTGAGGGTTTCTCTTTGACATAGCTAATAAAGAAGAAGAGATAACTTTGCTGGAAAAGCAAATGCTTGAACCGGGATTCTGGGATAACCAGGAAAGCTCTCAGAAAATTACCCAGCGGGTTGCCAGTCTCCGGGATAAGGTTATACATTTTTACGAATTGGCTGGAGAATTTGAAGACCTTGAGGTTATGGCCGAGTTGGGCGAAGATGAAGAAGATGAAGAAATCGCCGCTGAAATAAAGGAAGGCTTGTTAGCCCTTGACCGGAAAGTAACGGATTTGGAGTTGGCCGTTCTTTTAAACGGGCCGTATGACCGGGGCAACGCGATTATTTCTCTTCATGCCGGGGCCGGCGGTACGGAAGCCCAAGACTGGGTCGATATGTTGATCAGGATGTACACCAGGTGGGCGGAGCGTCATAAGTTTAAGATTGACGTTCTTGACATGCTGCCTGGCGACGAGGCGGGCACCAAGAGCGCCACCCTTGAAGTGATTGGCCCCAATGCTTACGGCTACCTGTGTTCGGAAAAAGGAGTGCACCGTCTGGTGCGTATTTCGCCTTTCGACGCCGCAGGGCGCCGGCACACATCTTTTGCGTCGCTGGACGTGCTCCCGGAAGTGGAAGACGACGTGAGCGTGCAAATCAGCCAGGATGATTTGAAAGTCGACACCTTTCGCTCTAGCGGGGCCGGCGGTCAGCATATTAATAAAACGGACTCCGCCGTCCGCATTACCCACATACCCACAGGTATCGTGGTTACCTGTCAGAACGAGCGCTCCCAGATTTCCAACCGCCTGGCCGCAATGAAAATGCTCCAGGCAAAGCTGATAGATCTCGAATTGCAAAAAAAAGAAGCCGAATTAGCCGCCCTCCGCGGCAATCAGCAAGAAATAGCGTGGGGCAGCCAGATTCGCTCTTATATTTTTCATCCGTACAGTCTGGTTAAAGACCACCGCACCAGTGAGGAGAACGGGAACATCAATGCGGTTATGGATGGAGAAATAGATGCTTTTATCGCCGCTTATTTGAAGGACAAAGCGCGGAAACAAAACGGGTGAGCAATTTAATTGATTATTATCGCCGTTGCCGTAAAGGTGGCGGCTGTTCATTTTTTTTGGGGCGCTTAATAATGATTGATTTCGACATCTGGGGAAGGAATTTGTAACAAGAAAAAGAATATTACTTCTGGTGCGTATTTTATAGCCTTTTATTATTCTGGACAATATAGTAATACATAACAGAGTTACATGGTAATACCGGAGTGTCCTAAGATGCGCTTAAAAATTATCCAGGAAATAATCGGGGTGAGCGCCGGTGTCATATTAACCGCCATGGGTCTGGATATGTTCCTCATCCCCAATAAGATTGCCGCCGGAGGGGTCAGCGGCATTGCCACAATCCTGCATTATTTGATTAATGTTCCTGTTGGGGCGGCTATGCTTGTTTTGAATGTACCTCTGTTCGCTGCGGCAATCTACCGGCTGGGGCTGCAATTCGGCTTTCGCTCTCTTTTCGGAACGATCACTCTTTCCCTGGCGGTTGACGCGCTTGTGCCGTTGCTGCCCGTTCCCACTCATGACCTATTGCTGGCCTGTCTGTTTGGCGGAGTGCTGGTTGGCCTGGGACTTGGGCTTGTTTTCAAGTATAACGGCACGACCGGGGGAACCGACTTGCTGGCGGCTATATTGCGCACATATACCGGAGTTAATATCGGCCAGTTGCTTTTTCTGGTAGATGCCTCGGTAGTAATTGCGGCCGGGTTTGTTTTTGAATCGGCGGAACTGTCCATGTACGCGCTGATCACCATTTTTATTACCGCCTGGCTGATCGATCTGGTGCAGGAAGGGTTTAGTTATACCAAGGCCTTCCTGATCATATCCGACCGGCCGGCGGAAATATCGTCCGCGATCGTGGAAGGGTTGAACCGGGGGGCTACGGCCTGGCCGGCGCGCGGGGTTTACACCGGTGTTGGTAAAGAGGTTCTCCTTTCGGTGGTGAACCGGTCGGAGGTGACTCGACTGAAAGATATCATTTATCAAGTCGATCCGCACGCTTTCGTAATCCTGGCGGATGTGCACGAAGTGCTGGGTGAGGGTTTTAAAGAGTACAAATAAAAGACACGGGGGTTATGGGATGGGGGAAATAGAATTACTGAAAGGCAAGGCGAAAGAGATTAGAAAAAACATAATTAAGATGTTGGGAGAGGCCGGTTCGGGGCACCCGGGCGGGTCTCTGTCCGCTGCTGATATTGTTACCGTGTTATACTATCATGAGTTGCGCCTCGACCCGGACCGGCCGGATTGGCCCGACCGCGACCGCTTTGTGCTCTCCAAGGGGCATGCCGCTCCGGTTCTGTACGCGGCCCTGGCCGGAAGGGGATTTTTCCCGGAGGCCGAATTGATGACCCTGCGCAAGTTGGACAGCCGGCTGCAAGGTCATCCGGACATGCGCAAGGTGCCCGGCGTGGAAATGTCCACCGGCTCGCTCGGGCAGGGTTTGTCCGCCGCCAACGGCATGGCTCTGGCCGGCCGGCTGGATAAGAGGAATTACCGCGTTTACGCGCTGCTGGGCGACGGCGAGTTAGATGAGGGAATGGTCTGGGAAGCGGCCATGGCGTCTGCTCATTATAAGCTGGATAACTTGACGGCTTTTGTCGACCATAACGGCTTGCAGATTGACGGACTGATTACCGAGGTAATGTCTCCCGAGCCCGTGTCGGATAAATGGCACGCTTTTGGCTGGCATGTGCTTGATATTGACGGTCATGACATTAAACAAATTATTGACGCTCTGGATGAAGCCAAGACGGTAAAAGGAAAGCCCACCATGATCGTTGCCAAAACTGTCAAAGGCAAAGGCGTGTCCTTTATGGAGAACCAGGTCGGCTGGCACGGTGTGGCGCCAAAGCCTGGCGAAGTGGAAAAGGCCCTGGCGGAATTAGATGCGGATTAGTGTCTTTTGAGAGGGGAAAAGTCAATGAGTAAGAAAATAGCAACCAGGGAGGCTTATGGAGAAGCGCTGCAGCAACTGGGCAGAGAGAATCCGGACGTGGTGGCGCTTGACGCCGACCTGGCGAAGTCTACCAAAACTTTTGATTTCGGAAAAATTTTTCCTGAACGCTTTTTTGATATGGGAGTGGCCGAACAGAATATGCTTGGTACTGCCGCCGGCCTCGCGGCGGCGGGTAAAATTCCTTTCTGCAGCTCGTTTGCGGTATTTGCCTCAGGCCGGGCATTTGAGCAGGTGCGCAACAGCGTGGCTTATTCCGCGCTGAACGTGAAAATCGGGGCCAGCCATGCCGGAATTACCGTTGGCGAGGACGGCGGTTCCCACCAGTCGGTGGAAGACATCGCGCTCATGCGGGTTTTGCCGAACATGACGGTATTTGTTCCCGCCGACGCAGTGGAAACGGCAGGGGCGGTCAGGGCGGCGGCGGCCATCAACGGACCGGTTTATATCCGCCTGGGGCGGGCCGGGGTGCCGGTGCTGCACGGGGCGGACTTTCAGTTTGCACCGGGAAAAGCGGTGATGCTGCGGGAAGGGCTGGACGCGACCATCCTCGCCACCGGGATTATGGTCGCGGCCGCTCTGGAAGCGGCGGACTACCTGGCGGTAAAGGGCATCAAGGCAGGGGTTCTGGATATTCATACAATTAAGCCCCTGGATATTGAAGCTGTCACCAAGGTCGCCAGGGAAACTGGCGCGCTGGTTACCGCCGAGGAGCATAGCATCATCGGCGGACTGGGCGGGGCGGTGGCTGAAGCGCTTGCTGAAAACTGCCCTGTGCCGCTGAAACGGGTAGGTATCATGGACAAGTTTGGAGTTTCGGGAACTCCGGATGAGCTGTTGGAAAAATATGGCCTTACCCCAGGCGCTATCGCCGGGGCGGTGGAAGAGGTCGTCGCGAGAAAAAGATAGATTTGTTGGCTGAGATTTATCGTAATAAAAGCCCTTATCCGGCTGGGCTGGGATAAGCGGCTTTTTTGTTGCTTGAAATGCCCAAAGGTTATTTGTTTAGCGGGCGGATAATTTTAGGACACTGGTAATTTTGAAGGTGATTATGCAAATAATCGTAAGTGTGGGAGGATTTTTCGCTAAACCTGTCGAATGGTTACCTCAGCTAATTCAGCTAGTAATACTAGTATTACTAGTATTATGTGAGCATTAGCGTTTTGTTAGCGGGGTGGGTGTTTGATTAATTTTTATAACGTTACCAAAATCTATCCCGGCGATATTAAAGCTTTGACTGATGTCACCCTCCAAATTCATAAAGGTGAATTTGTCTTTTTGGTAGGCCCGAGCGGCGCCGGGAAGTCAACATTAACAAAGTTAATCTACCGGGAAGAGCTGCCGAATCGCGGCCAGGTGATCTTTAGCGGGAAAAATGTCGTCCGCATGCGCCAACGGGAAATCCCGTATCTGAGACGGAAAATCGGCATGGTTTTTCAGGATTTTCGCTTGCTGCCGCAAAAAACCGTGTTTGAAAATATAGCCTTTGCTATGGAAGTTGTCGGAGCGTCCGGCCGGGAAATAAAGAAAATGGTGCCTCATGTTCTCAATATGGTCGGCCTCGCCAATAAGGCCGGCGTGTTTCCCGACCACCTTTCCGGCGGCGAGCAGCAACGGGTAAGTGTCGCCCGCGCTATCGTAAATAACCCGGTATTAATTATCGCCGATGAGCCGACTGGCAATCTGGACCCCGACACTTCCCGGGAACTGATGAAATTGTTCTCGGATATAAACCGCAGGGGCACTACCATTATTATGTCCACTCATGCCTGGGATATTGTGGATAATATGAAAAAACGGGTAGTTGAGTTGGACAGCGGGCGGATTGTGCGGGACGAGAAGGAAGGAACATATCGCTATGAGGCTTAGCACCATCCGGTATTATTTCCGCGAGGCTATCCAATCAATTTTACGCAACAGTTGGCTTTCCGCGGCCTCGGTGGGAGTAGTCGCCGTATCCCTGCTAATCCTAGGCAGCTCCCTGCTATTGGTGGTAAATGCCGGTAAAGTGGCCGACAACCTGGAATCAAATATTGAAATCAGCCTTTTTTTGAAGGATCAAACTACGACCGCCCAGGTAAAGCAAATTGAAGACAAGCTTAAAGCAATGCCGGAAATAGCCCGGTTTGAATATGTTACCAAACAGCAAGCGCTGGAAGAGTGGCAAGCAAAACTTGAGGATAACAAGGATTTACTCGAAGGCCTGGAAGAAAAAAATCCATTGCCGGATGCCTTCCGGATCAAAACGCATACGGTTGAACAAGTGGCGCCGCTGGCCCAGCAGTTGGAGAGTCTGGCCCAAGTCGATCAGGTTCGTTACGGCCAGGGAACGGTTGAGAAACTGATGGCTTTCAGCCGCTGGGTGCGCACCGCCGGACTGGTGTTAATGATTTTATTGGGGGTTGCGGCTGTTTTTTTAATAGCCACTACTATACGCCTTTCTGTTTTTGCCAGGCGCCGGGAGATTGGCATTATGAAGTTTCTCGGAGCGACAAACTGGTTTGTGCGCGTTCCATTCCTGCTGGAAGGAATATTCCTGGGGCTGACCGGCTCGTTAATAGCAGTGCTCGTTATTTACTATGGTTACTTTACTCTAATCGGCAATATTCAATTTTCGCTGGCTTTTATGCAACTAGTCAGCGACCGTAAATTAATTATGCTGTTGATGGAAGGGCTGCTGCTTCTGGGGCTGTTCATCGGAGCGACCGGCAGCGTTATTTCCATGCGCAGGTTTTTAAAAGCGTAATTGGTATTTTGGTTAACCCGGAGGTTTGAACAAGATGGAATTCGGTTTTTTGAAGAAAAAAATACTGATTAGTGCGGCGGGTTTGGTTTTTCTGACGGGAGCCATCGGGGCGGCTTATGGTGATGAGCTTGAACAGCAGCTGAATAATACCAGGGTGCAGTTAAACCAGAAGCAAAACCAGGCCGATCAGGCCAGGGGTGTGGTCAAAGACTACTCCCGGCAGGTTTCCGTGCTTAACAATTCAATAAGTGAGAAGACTCTCCAGCTGAGCGACCTGGAAAAAAACCTTGGACAGGCTAAAGCAAGCTTGCGCAAGACTGAGGCGGAACTAGCGGAAGCTGAAGCTAGACTTAACGACAGCACTGACATGTTGAATAAAAGAGTGCGCAACATGTATGAGATAGGCAATGTCAGTTACCTGGAGGTTCTTTTTGAGTCGCAGGATTTCAACGACTTTGTGAACCGTTACGAGCTCTTGAAAAGGGTGGTGCAGCAGGATATTTCCATTATTAATCAGGTTAAAGCCGACCGCCGGCAAATCAGCAACCGGAAGGCAGATTTGGAAGTGCAGCAGGAACGGCTGGTAGCCATGATTTCTGAGCAAGAAGCCGCCCGTCAGGAGCTGCAGGCTAAGCAGAATGAAAAAAATGCCTTGCTGAAAGAAGCCAGCGCCAACCTGTGGGATCTTGAATCGGAAGCTGCCCGCCTGGAGGCTCAGGAGCAGGAGATTTTACGCCAAATCGCCAAGCGGCGTTCGCAATCGCAGCCGCGTGCCACCGGGGCGTTCACCTGGCCGGTGCCGGGTTATACGAATATTTCCTCCCCGTTCGGCATGCGTACGCACCCCATTTTGGGCGCCAGCAGAATGCACAACGGGATTGATATTCCGGCACCCACCGGTACGACTGTGGTTGCAGCCCAGGCCGGTGTGGTAATAGATGTGAGTTATATGAGCGGTTACGGCAATGTCGTCATGATCGACCACGGCGGCGGCCTGACCACGCTTTATGCACACCTGTCCGCGCAGTTGGTGGGTTACGGGGAGGAAGTGGCCAAAGGCCAGGCCGTCGGCAGAGTGGGAAGCACCGGCCTGTCAACCGGTCCGCACCTGGATTTTTCGGTGAGAGTGAACGGTGAGCCGGTCAATCCGTTAAATTACTTGTAAGGGCTTTCCGGTAGGGATTTTCTTCAGATGTTATAGTAACGCTAAATTAAAGATTTCAAGTGTTTATGTTCATCAGGGGCGGAATTTATTCGGTAACAGTTGCAATGATATACTATAAAGGGGCAGATTTTTGATTCTGCCCTTTAAATATGTGCGCCCGGCATTGGGCGTAGTCTAACGGGTGAAAGTCCCGAGTGCGGGTTGATAGTGCCAAGCACATAGCCAAGGGCAAGGGTGTCCATCGCGAGGTGGAATCTGAAGGAAGCCGGAGGCAAACTTCTGGTCTGACGAACAGAAATCACATTAGGCATATGTAAGCTGGGTAAGGTTGCATATCAAACTGAAGCCCAAAACTATCCGGAAGCTTACGGTGTAGATGTGGCAGATAGATGGAAGGAAAGACTGCGCTCTTACCCGGGGAGGTCTCACGGACGGGCAGAAACAGAGTAAGAAGCCCGGTTGAAACAAGATTTATCGTGAGAAGTCAGCAGAGGCCATAGTACAGAGGCATCGCGATGCCGACGGAAGGGCTGAACCAAAGGAGGTGCAGGTCAATGGAAGTCACTGAAGGAGATACCCTAAAGCACAGACAACTTCGAATCGAAGACTATCTGCAAATGGTATCTGCGGAACAGAAAGAGTATGCAGAAGTGAGCGCGTCACCGAAGATGGCTGAAACCGACAGCACCAGCACAAACAAGCAGACGGAAGGACTGTTGGAACAAATCTTAGCCAGAGACAATCTGAACCATGCCTACAAGCAGGTAAAGAGGAACAAAGGCGCAGGTGGAATTGATGGCATGCAGGTAGATGAACTTTTACCCTTCCTGAAAGAAAACCAGAAGGAACTCTTGCAATCCCTCCGGGACGGGAAATACCGTCCGAAGCCCGTGCGCAGGGTAGAAATACCTAAAGAGAACGGGAAGACCAGAAAACTGGGGATACCAACCGTCGTGGACAGGTTTATACAGCAAGCGATATGCCAAGTTCTGACCTCAATCTTTGAGAGGTTCAGACAACAGCTATGGATTTCGACCAAAAAGGAGTGCGCATGACGCGCTTAAAAGATGCCAGACCAATATCACAGAGGGCTACAAGTATGTAGTCGATATGGATTTGGAAAAGTATTTTGGAGCGCCAGGATAAGCCTGGTACTTCCAGCGGGTGAGATTCCCGCCCCGGAAAGGAGCAAAAGCCACTCCACCGGGAATCGAGTCTTGGGCTTGCGATTGGTAACAACGCGGGCTAAGCGTAGACAGATCGACATCCGGGCCGTAACGCAAGTGAAGTTATTGAGCCTCGTGAGAGATAACCGGGGGCCGACATGGTCGAAAACATGGAAGGCTATAGTAGGCAACCGATAGAGGCGATGGTTACCGGAGACCCCGGCGGGGTCTGAGAGCACGGCACGGGTGGAAACGGGAGCATCAAGGAACCTGGGAGATCCACCGCGGTCTTTACCAAAAGTAGAGTACGCCAACTGAAAGGACCATCCATAGGGAGGCGGATGCCGTGGTGGAAGTCGGACTCGCTGATAGTACTCAGAGTGTGGGAAAGCCACATACAAGGGGAAGCGGCGGGACAGAGTGATTACCTGACAGGGAAACATTTTCTACACACAGAGGCAGGATAAGAATGTCAACACAACTGAGCAGGATAGCAGCAAAAGCCAAATTAGAACCGAAACTTCGCTTTACATCCCTGGCGCACATAATTACGCCGGAGTTTCTTAAAGAGACATGGCGGCTTATGAACCGCAAAGGAGCAAGCGGAATTGATGGAGAGACTACAGCGGAGTTTGAACGCGATTTAGACGGCCGTGTCTTGGATATCTGGGAGCGTCTTAAAGCTAACCAATACAAAGCACCACCGGTACGGTGCGTAGAAATACCAAAAGGCGAGGGGAAGACCAGACCTTTAGGCATACCTACCGTAGAGGACAGACTGGTGCAAAGAGCGGTTGCCCGAATTTTGGAAGCCATATTCGAGGCTGATTTCCTAGACTTTTCATACGGATTCCGGCCTGGCCGAAGCCCACATCAGGCACTACGGGCGCTAAGGTCAAACATTGTAACAAAGAAAGTACGGCACGTGTTTGAAGCAGACATTCGTGGTTATTTCAACCATATCAACCATGAGTGGTTGATGAAAATGATAAAACAGCGAATAGCTGACCCCGGCATTATTAAGTTGATAGGGAAATGGCTTAAAGCTGGCGTGATGCAAAACGGAGTAGTCGTGCGCAATGAGGAAGGTAAGCCCCAGGGGGGACCAATCAGCCCGATATTGGCTAATATTTACCTCCATTACGTCCTCGACCTCTGGTTCGAGAAGCGTTGCAATAAATGGTTTCAGGGGAAAGCCTACCTAATACGTTTTGCTGACGACTATACGGTCTGCTTTCAATACAAACGGGATGCTGAAAATTTTCAGATACTACTTGAGGAACGTATGTGTAAGTTTGGGTTGGAGCTAGCCTCGGAAAAGACTCGGCTAATAATCTTTGGCCGCTTTGCCAAAGAACGTAAGATAGAATTTGGCGAGAAACCGGAAACCTTTGACTTCCTTGGCTTTAAACACGTATGTGGAACTGACAATAAAGGTAAGTTTGCCTTAATCAGAATACCTACGGTAAAGAGCTGTAGGAAATTCCTGGATAGAGTCCATGCCTGGTTAAAAGGACACATGCACTGGAAACGCAGAGACCAGCAAAAGCAGCTCATCAGGATGCTCAATGGGTTTTACCAGTACTTCGTTCTTTACCACTGTAAGTCTAAGCTAGACTGGATTCGTCAGGAAGTGGAACGACAATGGGCCAGGAGCTTGCGACGTAGGAGTCAAAGGCATCGGATGTACTGGTGCTATCTTAAAAGCCGACAATGGTTTGAATTACCTTACGCCAAAACTCTACATCCAACGGTTTAAATTCACTTATGCTGTGATGCACTCTGGGGAGCCCGGTGCGGGAAATCTGCACGCCGGGTTCTGATCGGGGGGCCGGGCACAAGGCATTCAAATATTGTTCGAGGCCCGGGACCTACCAGCCACACGGTGAACCAAAGCAAACTCATTCAAATACTGTCGGAAACGATAAAAGACGGACGAGTGATATCGCTTATCCACAAATTCCTGAGAGCAGGAGTTATGTTGGGCAGATTGTTTGAAGACAGCCCGGAAGGCGTGCCGCAAGGCGGCCCCCTGAGTCCATTGCTTGGGAACATCATGCTGAATGAGTGTGACCATGAATTGGAGGGGCGTAGACACCGCTTTGTCCGCTATGCAGATGACCTGATGATATTCTGCAAGAGCAGGAAGGCTGCAGAACGTACGCTAGACCACATTTTGCCGTACATCGAAGGAAAGCTATTCCTGAAAGTGAATCGGGAAAAGACGCAGGTGGCATACGTGAGCAAGGTCAAATATCTGGGATACAGCTTCTACATCCATAGAGGAGAAGGCAGGCTCAGAGTCCATCCGAAAAGTATCCGGAAGCTCAAGGATAAGATCCGGGAAGTCACCGGGCGCAGTAACGGAATGGGCATTGAGGCGAGGAAAACCCGACTCAATCAAGTTATTAGAGGATGGGTAAATTACTTCAAACTGGCGGATATGAAGAATATACTCAAAGAATTGGACGAGTGGACGAGAAGCCGTATCCGAATGGTGACATGGAAACGATGGAAAAAGGTTCGGACACGTTTTGAGAATCTCAAACGAGCAGGCCTGGATGAAAAAAGGGCGTGGATGTGGGCAAATACAAGAAAAGGCTATTGGCGAACCGCCCATAGCCTTTTCTTGTCAAGAGCCCTATCAAATGAGAGGTTCAAACGTGCCGGATACCTCAGTCTGATGGACTGTTATTCTGCGAAATAATGTGTAAACTTTGGAAGCGCCGTATACGGAACCGTACGTACGGTGCTGTGGGAGGTCGGCTCCTCAAATAATGGGTAGCCTCCTACCCGATTAAATTATTTCGCAGGCACAGAGGATTTGAGTCTAACTGACACAGGATTGTAGTATAATAACGTATGTGAGATAGGACAAGATCGGCAGGTGTTTTTGTAAATTGAATCATTATATCTTCGAGGATAATTCCAGGAGCGGCAGATGGCGTTATTTTCTGGCAGTGTTTGTTTTTGCTGTGTTTCTGGTGGTGGGTGGGCTCCTGGCCAGTAATTACAAGAATATCGGCAACCTGGTTAAAGTCGTCTCCCTGGTGCGGACGCAGTATCTGTATCCGGTAAACTCCACCCAGTTGGTGGATGGGGCGATTAAAGGCCTGGTTAGTTCTTTAAGTGACCCGTATTCGGTTTACCTTGATCCAAAAACATTTTCTCATCTTCAGGAGCAGATTAGGGGTTCCTTTGGCGGTTTGGGCATTCTGGTGGGTGTAAAAGAACAATATCTCACGGTAGTGCGCGCCTATCAAGGAACGCCGGCGGCCAGAGAGGGGATTAAGGAAGGCGATGTGATCGCCAGGATTGACGACCGTGACGCGAAAGGCATTGATCTGGACACGGCGATTAATTTAATGCGTGGGCCGGTCGGCTCAAAAGTCAACCTTACCGTCAACAGGGAAGGAGTGCCGGAGCAGCTGCAATTCACCATAACCAGGGAGGAAATCAGCGTTCCCACCGTCGAGGGGCGGTTATTGGAGGACACCGGCATCGAGCATATTGTAATTAGCCAATTCACAGAACGTACCGCTGATGAAATCAAGGAAGTGCTTGAAAAAGCGAAGACAGAAAAGATCAAGGGAATTATTTTGGACCTCCGGGATAACCCGGGTGGCGAACTTATCTCGGCGGTGGATGTGGCGAAGAATTTTATTCCGAAAGGGCCTATTGTATATATAGACTACCGGGTAGGTCACGAGCAGGTTTTTGAATCGGAAGGAACAACAATCCAGTTGCCGCTGGCAGTGTTAATCAACGAGGGGAGCGCAAGCGCCGCTGAAATCCTGGCCGGAGCGGTAAAAGACACCGGCGCGGGAGTTCTGGTAGGGACCAAAACTTTTGGCAAAGGGATAGTGCAAACGGTATTTCGATTGGACGGCGGCGCCGGATTAAAGCTCACTACCGCCCGGTACCTGACGCCGGCAAAAAATGATATCCACGAAAAAGGTGTGGAGCCTGATATCCTGGTACAGTCTCAAGAAGATCGTCTCCCTGACGTTCAGCTGGATAAAGCGGTAGAAATTATAAAAGAGAAGATCGCGATTGCCGGGTAGAGAACATTCGAGGTGAAGCGTTTGTTTCCCTTTACGGAGATTATCCCCTTAGTCCTGAAGTCCTTTCTGCTGGCGTTTCTGAACCCGCAATTCTGGCCGGTGTTTTTGTTGATAGTGGGTTTAATCGCTTTGCAGTACCGGCGGATGGGGAGGTTGAGGGAATACTTTTTTCATCAGAAGTCCGGCAGGGTCTGGGCTGATGTGATTATGGCGGCTGGTTTTGGGCTGCTGGGCGGCTTGGCGGGAAGCTGCCTGATAGTTTTTATCGGTCTGGCTCTTTCCGGTGCGGATTTGATTTATCTTTGGCCGGCGGCCATCTTGTTGATGCTGATAAACATGCGTTTTTTGTGCTTTGCTTATGCCGGCGGATTGTTGGCAATTTCCAGCTTGCTTCTTGGCTTTCCTCAGGTGAATATCCCTCAGATCATGGCTTTGGTTGCTGTCCTGCATATGGTGGAAAGTATGCTGATCCTGGTGAGCGGCCACCTGGGGGCGGCGCCTGCTTTTATTAAAGATGCCGGCGGACGGGTGGTGGGCGGCTTTACCCTGCAGCGGTTCTGGCCGATACCGCTTGTAGTGCTGGCCGTGGCGAGTGCCGGCGCGGTCCATGAGGCAGTAGAGATGCCTGACTGGTGGCCGTTGATTAAACCCAGTGTGTCAGGTGAGCTGCAAAGCCTGGCGTTTACCCTGATGCCCGTGGTAGCCGGTTTAGGCTACAGCGACGTGTCGATTGCCAGGAGTCCGGTGGAAAAGAGCCGCCTTTCCGCGCTCCACCTTGGTTTTTATAGTTTAATCTTGTTGATTTTGGCTGTGCTGGCGGAAAGCAGCCGCGCGGCGGCGCTTGCCGCGGCGCTGTTCTCCCCGCTTGGGCATGAAACCATAATTTACCTCAGCAGGCGAATCGAGGTTTGCGGTGAGGCTCTGTACGTCCCGCCCGCCCGGGGAATGAGAGTGCTTGATGTTGCGCCGGACACGGCGGCCTGGCAGGCCGGTATTCGTTCCGGGGACATCATCTTGGCGGTGAACGGTCTGGAGTTGACGGGCAAGTATAATTTTTATCAAATGCAGCAAGAAGCCTTTTTGCCCTTGATGGTGGATTACTTCAGCCGCGCGGCGGGTGAAAACCGCAGGCGGCTGCTGGTGCCTGCGGGATCAGGGGACTGGGGTTTGGTGCCTGTGCCGGAAGGAAATGAGAAAAAATACGTTGAGCTTTGGACAGCAGGCCCGTTAGGGCGCTGGCTGGGGAAATTTTGGGGGAAAATTCAAAGTTGACACTACTAAAAAGGTAGAGATATAATCAGTTCAAATAGAGGTCCCATGTCGCTGCTCCGCATTAATAAATGAAAAAGGCAAGGTGGGAACAGGTTATGTGTGAGGCAAACGCGTTTCTTAGAAAGCCGGGCAAAGAAGATGAGTTGTTTCTGGAAATGGTTGACCATGTGGTGCCCTGCGATGACGGCCTGCTGTTAGAAGATATTTTCGGCAAGAGAAAAATGATCAGAGCGAAAATTGTGGAACTGGCCCTGGTGGACCACAAAATAATCCTGGAAAAAGTACCGCAATGAATTATCCACGGAACAGGCGGCCATTCCTGTTCCGTAATTTTTATTATGGCGCGGGCCCCCGGAGGTTGAAAGGGATTGAATAAAGTCATCTATGAAAACGATTTTGACCTGAGTAAGATCAACAGCCTTGAAGAATTGCAAAACATGTCCGGGGATTGTGCCAGGTGCGGCCTGCGGGGCGGGTGCTCCGGGGTGGTTTTCGGAGAAGGTAATCCGAAGGCCCGGTTAATGTTCATTGGAGAAGGTCCGGGAGCGGATGAAGACCGGCTGGGCCGTCCTTTTGTGGGCAAAGCGGGGCAGTTGCTGGACAAGATCCTGGCGGCTGTCAACCTGGAGCGGTTCAAACACGTTTATATCGCCAATATTGTTAAGTGCAGGCCCCCCGGCAACAGGGCGCCGCGCCCGGATGAGGCTGAGTCATGCCTTCCGTGGCTTTACCGCCAGATTGAACTGATTTCCCCCAGGATCATCGTCCTGTTGGGCAGCACCGCTTTGCAGAATCTGGTTGAACCTGACGCCAGGATCACTGTCATGCGCGGAAAATGGCTGGTCAGCAAAAGCGGGATCAAAATCATGCCTACTTATCACCCGGCCGCGCTCCTGAGAGACAGCAGCAAAAAACGCCCCGTATGGGAGGATTTTCAAAAAGTCAGGGATGAGTATTTGAAGATAGAGGAGGAGTAGTCACATTAGGCTTTATTGACCAGGCTACAACCCCTTCTTTTTTGGCCTGACTTAAAAGCGTCATATAATACTTTTCAGCTGTGCTTATTTTTAGAATAGCATAGTCGACAAGATCGCTTTCGATGTAGCGGAATTCCCGCAGCGCCTGCTGCCAGTCCCGCCGTGCCCTGTCAACAGCCAGCGCCAGTTCGGGTGCGTGATATTCACCAACCCGTCTCCTCGTAAATCCGGCTATTCCCTCTGCTAATAGTTCAACAACTGAATTAAAGTTCATCGAAATCACCTCATTGTATAAATATGTTTACCTGATGGAAAATAAAACCTTAACCCGGTAGTCATTTTAAAGATATTCAATATTTCATCATTCTTTTACGCATAATAATTTTAATAAAAATGCGGGGTGAAGGGTTGTGCGTCATCAGATTAAGGGTGCATATTTCCCGTTGCTTATCATCATGACAATGGTGCTGACTTTGTTAGGTGGTTGTGGCGGTCAGGGACAGGCCCAGAAGAAACCGGTCAGTAATAACGGGAGCCGACAGGAAATAAAAATTGCGATAAGCCTGGCTGATATGGAGAGGGATGGAAACCAAATCTTGAAAAAGACCATGTCCGGACGCCAGGGGCAGGGTGGACAGAGCAGCGGCCAAAGTGATCAGGGCGGCGGCCAGCAAAACCAGCAGGCCAGCGAGATGGTAGTGCCGGTGCAGGCCGGCAACGGCCAGGGCGGTCAGAACCAGCAGGTGAACATCACCTGGCTTGACGCGAAAAACGATCCAGCCAAACAAGAGAAGGACCTGGATGAACTGGCAAATCAAAAAGTCAAAGTGGTGATTCTTCAACTGGTAGACCCTGCAGCCGGCCCCAAACTGGTGCGCAAGCTGGCCCAGGCCAACATCAAAGTGATCGCCCTGGAAACGCTGCCTGCCAATTCTCCGTTGGACGGGTATATCGCCTCAGATCACGCCAGAACCGGGGAACTGCAATCCCGCTACCTTCTCAGCACGGCCCAAGGCCGGTCTACACCAATGAAAGCGGTGATTTTACAGGGCGATAAAAATGACCAGGCGTCCCGGGAGATTACATCATCATTGCTGGAAAATCTGAAAGATCAGGCGCTGGTGCAGGTGGCGCTGGTAAAAGACCATCCCGCCGGTGATCCACAAGCGGCCAAAACTACTCTTGAACAAGCATTGACAACCAGCGGCGGACAGATCGATGCTGTAATAACTACCGATAGCCGTATAGCTCCGGCGGTAACAGAAATGATCAAAAGCCGGGGATTGAGTCAGCGTGTTGTTACCATCGGCGCCGGGGCCGACAGGCAGGCTTCACAAGCGCTGGCAGCAGGAGAGCATGACGCTGAAGTGGATGTCATGCCTGAGCTTATGGCCCAGTATGCTTATGATGCGGCGGTAGGAATGGCCACCACCGGGCACTGGCAGTATGATAAACAGGTTAGAAACGGCGATTTTGACGTACCTGCCAGGATTACCCCGGTGCGCTTGATTACCAGGAATGAATCATATCTTCTCGAGCAGCGCTGGGGCAAACCGGCTGGACAGGAAGACGGCCAAGGCGGGCAGCAGGGGCAACAGCAGCAGGGCAGCCAGAATACAGGACAATCAAGTGATCAGAAACAAAGCGGTAGCAACGATAAAAATAAAGAAGGCGGCAGCCAGGGCAATCAGAGTGGAAGCAAGAAAACGACGCTGCGCGTTACCACCCAGGACGGAAAAACTATGGAAATGCAAATAAACGGTGAAATTAAGAAGATTGAAACTTTAGACGGTGCCGCAGACGGCCAAAGCGGAGGCGGCGCCCAAGGTCAGGCTGGGGGTAGCGCCGGCGGCCAAAGCGGCAGCGGGAGTTAAGCTGGTTATATGTTGACAATTATGTTAAAATGCAATTTAGAAGTTTGCTGAAAAACGAATGTTGTCGGTTTAAAATTGTATGAAAAAGGATGATCAGTGATGCCGGATAGTTTTGTTCAAAGTATGTTTGCTGAAAGAATCGGGGGCTCAAGGTTTGGTAAAGACACGGTGATTTACAAGTTTGAAAAAATAAAACGCGCGAAAGCAGTTGCCAGGAAAAATCATTCAGGCGTTGAAATAATCGATCTGGGAGTCGGAGAGCCTGATGAAATGGCTGATACGGGAATTGTGGCCAAACTGGCTGAGGAGGCGGCAAAGCCTGAAAACAGGGGATATGCCGATAACGGGATCCAGGAATTTAAGGATGCGGCGGCTAGATATCTGGAGATGGCTTACGGCGTAAAGGGTTTGCATCCCGAAACGGAAATAATCCATGGCATCGGTTCAAAGCCGGTGCTGGCCATGCTGCCGGCAGCGTTTATCAACCCAGGGGATATTACCATCATGCCGGTGCCCAATTATCCGGTGCTGGGGACCTTGACCAAATGGTTTGGCGGACAGGTGGTCAATCTGCCGATAACGTCGGAGAACGGGTTTTTCCCGGATATAGATTCTCTTGACCGGGAAACAAGAAGAAAAGCCAAATTGTTATACCTGAATTATCCCAACAATCCTACGGGAGCATGTGCAACCAGGGAATTCTTTGCGAAGGTTATTGAATTTGCCAGGGAGAACAATATTATAGTTGTTCATGACGCCGCTTACGCCGGTTTGATGTTTGACGGCGAGAAGCCTTTAGCTTTCCTGTCGGTCGAAGGCGCTAAAGATGTAGGGGTAGAGCTGTTTTCCTTGTCCAAAGCGTACAATATGACCGGCTGGAGACTGGCGGCCGTCGCAGGTAATGAACTAATTATCAAAGGATTTGCCACTGTGAAGGATAACAATGATTCCGGCCAGTTTATCGCTATCCAAAAAGCCGGGATTTATGCTCTGGAGCATCCGGAGATCACGGAAAAAATCAGCGAAAAGTATTCAAGAAGGCATAATATGCTCGTATCAGTTTTAAGCGAGATTGGATTTGGCGCCAGAAAACCAAAAGGCTCATTCTACCTTTATGTTAAAGCCCCGAAAGGAATCAAGGGCGGCAGGCGGTTTGAAAACGCCGAGGACTTTTCCCAGTACCTGATCACAGAAAAACTAATTTCAACTGTCCCGTGGGATGACGCAGGCAGTTATGTGCGCTTTTCGGTAACTTTTGTGGCGAACGGTATTGAGGAGGAAAAAAAAGTGATAGATGAGATAAGAAAAAGGCTGTCTGATGTGAAGTTCGAGTTTTAAAAGAAATATGTATGGAACCGCAAAAATCACTAAAACCCCACTTCTAAAAGGCAGTAAGTGGGGTTGATTTATTTATTTCTATGATAAATTGAAGCTGAAAGGCTGGTGGATTATTTGGTTACATTTCTGTTTGGTCACTGGTGGCCACGACCGGACCGGCATGGTTACAAATATTATTGGTGAAATTAATGAATAAATTAGGACTGAGAGATTATGCTCTTTCGTAGGAAACATTAAATATGTTTTGCCGGCAGGCGAAGTTAAAATTGGAAATAAATAAAGGTATTTTGTTCTGTTTTAATGAAAAGAATTAAAACGAGCAAGATTATTGTATAGATTGCCGCTCGTAAATACTCCGGCACATATTTATCCCAGAAAAATACTAAGCTCTTTCTATGAATTGTTAAAAAATATTCTGCCAGGTGAAGCAAATATAATAAGGCGATAAATAAGAAATAAGTCAGGTAAACCGGGTGGTAATCTAAGTGTGATAATTTTATCATTCTACAAACCAATGCAAACGCTTCATTAATATTATTAACCCTGAAGAATACCCATCCGATAGTAGTTAATTGAAAAAATAAAACAACAGAAAATACCTTGTAAAATAAACCTTTGGTATAACTCGGGTGCAGATTTTTTGTTAATACAGTATAGATTTTATGGCCGGTTATTAGCAAGCCATGGTATAACCCCCAGATAACAAATGTCCAGGAGGCCCCGTGCCAGATACCTGAAACAGTCATTGCCGCTATAATAAATAAGCATTGGAAAAAAAGTCCTTTTCGGGAGCCTCCCAATGGAATGTAAACGTAATCCTTTATCCAATTTGAGAGGGTGATATGCCATCGTTTCCAAAATTCTGTAGCGTTGGCGCTGATATATGGAGTCCTAAAATTAACGTCAAGTTTTAGGCCAAAAAGCCGGCCAATTCCCACTGCCATATCACTATAAGCTGAAAAATCAAAGTATAGTTGAAAAGCAAACAGATAAGCGGCGAACCATCCTTCTAAAGAATTCAAATTAGCTGTTTGACTAAAATAGAAATCGACTTTTGGAGCGAGGGTATCTGCAAAAATAGTTTTTTTAATTAACCCCAAAACAATGTAATAAAAACCATATTTCATATTTTCAATTTGAAAACTTTTGTATTCAATTTTTTCAATTTGTGGTAGATAAACCTTGCCGCGCATTATTGGTCCGGCAATCAGATGACCAAAGAAAGAAACAAAAACCCAAAAAGTAAGTATGCTCCTGCAAGGCTCAATTTTTTCTTTGAAAACATCGACTAAATACGCAACTAACTGGAAAGTATAAAATGATATTCCAATTGGCAAGATTAAGTGAGAAAGTAGTATATTTCCTTGAAATAAATTAAGGTGTAATATATGGTTTATATTTGTTAAAATAAAACCTATATACTTAAAAAAAATTAAATTAGATAATGCTATTAAAATACCTGTCCATAAATATATCTTTTTATAATGGGAGTCAAATATCATTCTTAAGGCACAAAAATAAACAATTGCTGATACTACTATAAACAAAAGAAGATATTCTACTCCTGACACTATATAGAATAAAATATCAGACAAGCTAAGAAGATAAATTCTTGTTTTGGGCGGAAAAAAATAAAAAATTATTAAAGTTGCAATTAGCAGTAAAGCAAAATCCAAACTGTGAAATAGCATTTAAACTGTTACTCACCCCCATGTCTAAGCACATATTTCAGTTGATTTCCCATGTGTTGATTGTTTTATATAGTAATTTGGATAGATAATAATATCCTTCAGGTATTAAATGGATATGGTCAGAAAATAATTTATTATCAATTTTTCCATAAAAATTCAAATAATCAACAGGTTTGTCTTTGAAATAATTATCTATTCTTTGTAAGTTATCTTGATAGCCAGATTTATTTACATCATCATATAATAATTCATCATTAACTGCCGCGAGGAAAATTAACGTGTTTTTCCCTTTCTGCAGCTCAATTATTTTGTTTAAAAAATATATTTGAGGATTGTTTTCATCCATTTCGAACATATTATCAGCATAATCTCTTTGGTATTCAGGCTGTTTCAATAATTCCGGAAGGAAGTCTTTGACATACCAAGGTTGTACCGATTTTGTTTCCACGGGTATTTTGCCTCTTATTTGATTTATTTTTTCTGTGAAGTATAACTGCAAAAGATCTTTATACATAAAAATACTGATGTTTTCATATAAAAATATATTGATACTTGTTTTAATATTTTTAAAAACATTAAATCCTTTTTCCTCATTATTGGAACTTGCCGGTAGATTGCTTTTAATTTTCTGGTAAGAATCTATATCGACACTTTTTAGTTGTTGCTGAAGCCAGTAAACAGCAGGGGGATCAGGATCGCGCTTTACAAAGCCGGCGTAAACAATATTAATAATAAGGTGGTCATTAGAAATGCCATGCTGTTTCATTTTAAGCAGCATGGTATAAATATCACCAGTCTGCATGGCTGGCATTGCTAAATTGAATACTCTAAAACTACGCTCTTCCTTTTCCGCCATTTCATTTAAATAATATGATATTGATTTATCTGAAGAACCGGGGTTGCTATATGCGACTGAATCGCCAAGAATTACCACGTAATCTTTTAGATGTTCTTTTTCTATTATAATTTTAACTTGTTCAAGCACGGTATCTATATTTGTGGGGCGATTCTTCACAAAATCATAATTCAGTCGATTATCGTAAATAATGCTGGCAGGAATAAAGTAGGGTAAACACAACTGAATAACTAGCAAATAGATCATAAAGTATATTATGGTTTTAAAATATCTTAAATGTAGCATTTGCTTACCTGTAAGATTAATAGTAATGTGTGGATAGTTGGAAAATTTTATATAATATTGAATCATCATGTATTGTATAGAATTTTTTTAAACAACGCAAGCAATATTTTATAGATAAATACTGAGTGTCTGCCGTATATATATATATATTATATTAGCTTATTTTAAGGTTGGATATGATTGAATGGTTTCGGAAGAGGGACAGAAATCAACCGGTAAACTGAGAATAAACAATCGTTTTCCGGATAATTGTCAAATAGCCCAGAATCAAAAGACGGGGAGGCCGGGATTGCCCCGTCTTTTATCTTGTACAGAACATACTTTTGGCATCTTGCTCCTTATGGTATACTATTGATAAATAAATTAAATAGGCTCTCGGCATTAGATGGGAGGAATCATTAAATCTGGAATAAAGCAACTGGAAATTCTGGCATGCCAGGCTAAAAAGACTGTCCTTTTC
>JGI12104J13512_1000455_pt1 | contig 36880 bp, 30 predicted proteins | sample TerdegcTABiofilm_FD_13512 | JGI IMG/M metagenome (IMG submission 13512)
AAATTATGGTTGCAGTGCGTCAAGGGGGTAAGGATCCCGAAAGCAATATGCAGCTTAAAGCTGCTATTCAGAGAGCGAAAGAGGCGAATATTCCTAATGAAAATATCATGCGCGCTATTCAAAAAGGCGCGGGCGAGCAGGATAGCGCAAGTTATGAAGAGTTCTATTATGAAGGCTATGGACCCGGCGGTGTTGCAGTGATGATTGAAATAATGACCGATAACCGCAACCGCACTGCAAGTGAGATAAGACACATTTTTTCTAGAAACGGCGGAAGTCTCGGTGAATCAGGTTGTGTGGCCTGGATGTTTCAGGAAAAAGGCCTGATCATTATTGAAAAAGCAAGTTTTAACCGCAGCGAAGATGATTTGATGTTGCTGGCTATTGAATCCGGCGCTGAAGATTTCAAAGCTGGTGAAGATTCTTATGAAGTTATAACCGGCCCTGATGAATTCAAAGCGGTAAAAGAGGCCCTGGAGAACGCAGGGATTGAGATCGCATTTGCGGAGATTACAAAAATTCCGTTGAATACCGTAAAACTGGAGGGCCGGGAGGCAGAGCAAATGCTCAAACTGATAGATACCCTTGAGGAACACGATGATGTACAAAACGTCTTTACGAACTTTGAATAAAAGGTGGCTCGAAACAGGATACTTTGGTGGTAGGGGGGTTGATTGTTGAGAGTACTGCTGCACACTTGCTGTGCTCCATGTTCGATATACCCCGTGAAGTATTTGAGAGAAAAAGGGATAGATATTTATGGTTATTTCTATAACCCTAACATCCATCCCTACACTGAGTTTGAAAAACGCAGAGAGACCATGGAAAACTATGCCAGGGAAATCAACCTGAAAATGATTATTGATAGCGAGTATCCGCTGGAGGAATTTTTACAGGGCGTGGTATATAGAGAAGCAAAGCGCTGCCGTTTTTGTTATTCGTTACGTTTAGAGCGGGCGGCCAGAGTGGCAAAAAAGGGTGGGTTTGATTGCTTCAGCACAACCCTGCTGGTCAGTCCTTATCAGAAACACGAACTGATCCGGGAAATTGGTGAGACGATTGCCGATAAGTACGGCATACCTTTTTATTATACCAACTTCAGGCCCGGTTACCGGGAGGCCACTGTCCTTTCCAGGGATTTGGGTATGTACCGGCAGCAGTATTGCGGGTGTATTTATAGTGAAAAGGAACGCTACTACCGTGGGCGCAGGCCGTCTGAAACAGAGGTGAACAGGTAAGATGGAAACCTTCGGCAAGATGATGATTTTTTTTGGCGTGTTGCTGGTACTGTTTGGCGGGCTGATGCTGGCCGGCGGGAAATTTTTGGGGCTGGGCCGCCTCCCGGGGGATATCTTTATACAAAGGGGAAATTTCAGCTTTTACTTTCCTGTCGTTACCAGCATCGTTTTAAGTATCCTGCTTACAATTATTTTAAATATTTTTGTTCGCCGGTAGGCCCCAGTCAGGTGTAAATTTTTTAATCTTGAAGGGGATTCGCAATTTCTTGTCGAAGTCATGTATTTAAATGGTTTTTTTTATCAATTCCGGGGATTAAAAAAGTGAGAGCTGGAAATAGAAATATGGGCAAATATGTTTTTATTTTATTACTTATTGTTGGTACAGTTTTATTGCCTGTAATTGTTGCGGAGGCGGCTATGGAACAGGGGATGGTGCGGGTGGTGCTTGCCAGGCAGGCTGCACCTGTAAGTTTTAAAGTAAATGGTGATTACCAGCTAGTAAACCAGTCAACCGGTAAGATTATTACAAAAATAGGGAAAGATGAAAGCTGGCAGGTAAAATTAGAGGGGAGCCGTCTGAAGTTTGAGGGGCCGGGGGGCAGTTACGGCCCTTATGGCGGGCCGGTAGTGCTTCAGAATTATAAAATACATATTAATATCCTTGCTGGAAACAAAGAGGTTGTGGAAAGGACTTCTGTTGATGGTTTGGCAGTGCTTAACGCGGGGGGAGAGGCCGTTACATTGTCAGAAAACGCTGATTTATCGGTGAAGTCCGCCCAGGAGCAGAAAACCCTGACTTCCGGCAAGGGATTGAGCCTGGTTTCACTGCTGCTTGAGGGTTCGGGATACAGGCGGTACCGCAGTGATGTTGAATTCAGTGTGGAAAATGGGAGCCTTACAGCAATAAATATATTGAACATTGAAGATTACCTGCGTGGTGTAGTCCCTGCTGAGATGCCGGCGGCATGGCCGGCCGAAGCGCTAAAAGCGCAGGCGGTAGTGGCACGTAATTATGCCCTTCAAAAAGTTGAGGCTACCCGCGGTCTCAGTTACAATTTAACAAGTGATCAGTCTAGCCAGGTCTACAGGGGCTACGATGCAGAGTCTCCGGCTACAAACCAGGCGGTTGAGGCTACCCGCGGTGTAGTTATGCTTAACCGGGGTAATCTGATTTCTGCGTTTTTCCATGCAAGCAGCGGGGGGTATACTGAAAATAGTGAGGACGTTTGGATTAACCCCCTGCCTTATATCAGAGCCAAAAAAGATCCTTATGATAAAAATGAACTGCACTATAACTGGCAGGTCAGCTATACAGCTGACCAACTGGTAAACTTATTGAACAATGCCGGTTATAAGTTTAAAAGCATTGCGGATATTGAGATACTGGCTCGTACGGCTTCCGGCGCGCGGGTAAAAAAGCTTGCTGTTAAGGGCACCGGGCCGGACGACAAGGATTTGCGAGTAGAAATATCAAATGCGGATAATGTAAGAATCGCTCTTGNNTTAAAAAGCGCTTTATTCACCATGAGTAAGATATATGATAAGGATAAAAACCTTGCGGGTGTGAATATAAGCGGTAGCGGATGGGGGCACGGGCTGGGGCTTTCCCAGTGGGGGGCTTATGGTATGGCAAGGCAAGGTTATAGCTACCGTGATATTTTGAAATACTATTATGAGGGAATTGATTTTGCCGCTGATTATGGCCGGTAACAGTCGTCTTTCGGGCAGGTTTCCGGCAAAAGTGGCATCCTGGCCTGGTCAAGTAATAATTAGGAGTTGAGCTGCAAGAGGTGAACCTTTCCGATTTTGATTATTTTCTTCCCGAAGAGCTGATTGCTCAGGAACCGGCCGGCCGGAGAGAAGATTCCAGGTTGATGGTTCTTCATCTGGATAGTACGCATATCGAACACCGCCAGTTTAAAGATGTGGTTGATTATCTTAAGCCGGGGGATACCCTGGTTATTAATGATACGAAAGTGATACCTGCCCGTTTGTTCGGCGTAAAAGAGCCTACCGGTGCTAAAATGGAGGTACTCATTTTAAGGCAGCTGGATGAGAACCGCTGGGAGGCGCTGGTACGGCCTGGTAGAAAAGCAGCCGTGGGAACAAGGATTAATATCGGTAACGGTTTGCTGGAGTGTTTGGTTTTGGGTAAAACCGCTTACGGCGGCCGGGTGCTGGAATTTAATTTTAGCGGCTCCTTTGAAGAAATATTGGAGCGGGTGGGGGTTATGCCGCTTCCTCCTTACATCAAGAAGCCGCTTCTGGACAAGCACCGTTACCAAACTGTTTACGCCCGGCAGGCGGGGTCGGTGGCGGCTCCCACTGCCGGCCTTCATTTTTCGCCGGAACTGCTTGCACAGGTTGTAGATATGGGGGTGGCGGTGGTACCAGTGCTCCTGCATGTGGGGCTGGGTACTTTCCGACCCGTGCAGGTGGACGATATCCGCCGGCACCGCATGCATGAAGAATATTATGAGATATCAGAGGAAGCTGCTGCTGCTATAAATGAAACCAAAAACAGAAAAGGCCGGCTGATTGCGGTGGGTACCACTACTACCCGTTGTCTTGAGAGTGCTGCCGGGGAAGACGGCAGAGTGTACCCTGGCTCCGGCTGGACTGAAATCTTTATTTATCCTGGTTACCGCTTTAAAGTGGTGGAGGGGTTAATCACAAATTTTCATTTGCCGAAATCAACCTTGTTGATGATGGTGTCTGCCCTGGCCGGCAGGGATAAAATAATTGCGGCCTACCAGGAGGCTGTAAGGCTGAAATACCGTTTTTACAGCTTTGGAGACGCGATGTTGATAATATAAGCTGGTTTTGTGTTGACCGGAGGTATAATGATGGCCGTAAGTTTCACTGTAACCAAAAAAAGCCGTGCAGCGCGGGCCCGCCTCGGGCTGCTGCATACCCCTCACGGGACAGTGGAAACCCCTGTTTTTATGCCGGTTGGCACCCAGGCCACAGTAAAGACCATGACTCCGGAAGAAGTTTGGAATGTGGGCGGAAGGATGGTGTTGAGCAACACCTATCATCTCTACCTGAGGCCCGGCCATGAACTGATCCAGGAAGCAGGGGGCCTGCACCGTTTCATGAACTGGAATGGCCCGATCCTTACTGACAGCGGTGGCTTCCAGGTGTTCAGTCTCGGCCCTTTGCGAAAGGTGTCCGAGGAGGGTGTTACTTTTCGTTCTCATATTGACGGTTCCGAGCACTTCTTCAGCCCTGAAAAAGCTATGGAAGTGCAGATGGCCCTCGGTTCGGACATTGCTATGGTCCTTGATGAATGTGCCCCGTACCCGTGCAGTCCTGAATATGCCCTTGAGGCCCTTAGACGTACCAGCCGCTGGGCGGAGCGGTGTCTGGCGGTACACCGGCGCGAAGACCAGGGGTTGTTCGGCATCGTCCAGGGAGGGACATTCCCTGATTTGCGCAAAAGAAGCGCCTCTGAAATTGTTGAACTTAATTTTTCCGGCTATGCCATTGGCGGGCTGAGTGTCGGCGAGCCGAAAGAACTGATGTATGAAATTCTTGACTATACTGTTCCTCTTCTACCGGAAGAAAAACCGCGCTACCTGATGGGAGTGGGTTCACCTGATTGCCTGGTGGAAGGCGTGGTCAGGGGAATCGACATGTTTGACTGTGTTTTACCCACCAGACTTGCTCGCAATGGTACGGTGCTTACCCGCAGGGGCAAGCTGGTGGTACGAAATTCCGAATATGCAAGGGATTTTGCCCCGTTTGATCCGGATTGCAGCTGTTATGCCTGTCAAAATTACAGCCGTTCTTATGTGCGCCACTTAATAAAGTCTGGTGAAGTTTTGGGTATCAGGCTTACCACTATTCATAACCTGCACTTTATTTTGGAATTGATGAAAGAATTAAGAGAAGCAATCCGTGAGGAAAAAATACTGGAATATCGAGACCGTTTTTTAAAAGAGTACCAGATTGGTTAATTTATAAAAAAGTCCTCTGTAAAAAAAGGTATTTTGTCCTGTGGAACGAATTAAGAATAGCGAAACCATAACGCGAAAGGAGGTCTGATGGTGGGTCTAAATTCACAGTATGGCTCATTGCTGTACATTGTAGTGCTTTTTGCTATTTTGTATTTCTTGATGATCCGGCCCCAGCAGCAGCGTCAGAAGAAACTTCAGGAAATGATCAACAATTTAAAAGTAGATGACCGGGTTATCACTGTTGGTGGAATACACGGTACGATTGTCAAAATTAAGGATAACACCCTTATTTTAAGGGTAGCCGATAATGTCCGGATAGAGTTTCAGAAAAACGCCGTGGCCCAGGTTACAGGCAGAGAAGCGGGAGACGGGGAGTAGGCTGTTTCCAGTTTTTTCGCCGCTTTAAATGCTTATGTCTTTTTCTGGATATGACAGGAAGATATAGAAATGAGATAGCGGGGAAGTTATATCCCCTTTCCTTATTTAGGGGGTTTATTTGATAATGATCACCCTGGAGGATATTAAGAGGGACCCGGTGGTTGATTCGTTTATCCGCAAAGGCAACAAGTACCTTGGTGTTATAGGTTATACCGAACACGGTTACCGCCATGTCAACCTGGTCTCCAGTATTGCTAAGAATATTCTGGAGCGTTTGGGGTTTCCCCAGAGACAGGCTGAACTGGCCTCTATAGCGGGATATATGCACGATATCGGAAATGTGGTCAGCCGGAATGAGCATGGCATATCAGGAGCGGTTATAGCTTACCCGATATTGATGCAAATGGGGATGCACCCGGATGAAATAGCTACTGTTATTTCCGCTATCGCCAACCACGAAGAGGAATACGGGCATGCGGTAAACAGTGTTGCTGCGGCCCTGATTGTGGCGGACAAGTCCGATGTGCACCGCACCAGGGTTCGCAACCCGGATTTTGCGACATTTGATATCCACGACCGGGTGAACTATGCGGTAGAACACTCATTTTTGTGGGTTACCGATGATAAGAAGACAATTACTATGGAGTTAACAATTGATATTGACATCTGTCCCGTGATGGAATATTTTGAAATATTCCTCAGCCGGATGATCATGTGCCGCAGAGCGGCTGCTTTTTTAAAAACTAATTTCGAGCTGGTTATTAACGGAGCAAAACTGCTGTAACCGGTCTTTTGGTTTACGTTATCTGATGTCAGGGAGGAAATAAAGAGCATGAAGTGGGATAAGATTCTCAAACTGGCTGGTATTGTGGTTGTTGTGGCCGCTCTGGCTGTGTTGGCCGTGAAACCGGTTTTTCCGGGGGTCAAGTGGCTTCCGTTTGTCAAATTAATTAAACAGGGCCTTGACCTGCAGGGCGGCGTTCATGTGGTATTAGAAGCAAAAGATACGCCTGAGGCTCCGGTGACGCCGGAGCGCGTCAAGCAGGCGATGGCCATTATTGAAAACCGGGTTAATGCTTATGGGGTGGCCGAGCCGGTAGTCCAGCAACAGGGTGACCGGAGAATTATTGTCGAACTGGCCGGGATCAAAGACCCGGATGAAGCAGTGCGCAACTTGATTAAAACCGCCTATCTGGAGTTTAAAACCGAAGACGGTACTACTGTACTCACCGGGCGCCAGCTGAAAACCGCCTCAGAGGAAAAGGACCCGCAAAGCGGGCAGGTGAGAGTGAACCTGGAGTTTGAGCCGGACGGCGCCAAAACATTTGCCGAGGTTACTGCTGTAAATGTGGGCAAGCGCATCGCCATCCTGCTTGATGGAAATGTGCTCCAGGCTCCGGTGGTAGATGAGCCCATACCGAACGGCCGGGCACAGATTACCGGTTACGAGTCTCTGGAAGAGGCGCACAATATTGCCATCCTGCTCCGTTCCGGCGCGCTGCCGGTAAAGGTGGAAGTGATGGAAAAGCGGACGGTCGGGCCGACTTTGGGCGCCGACTCTCTGGAAAAATCAATTAAAGCCGGCATCATCGGCTTGATCGCGATCCTTGTCTTTATGGTCCTTTACTACCGGCTTCCCGGGCTGGTCGCCGACTTTGCCCTGGTTGTCTATGCCCTGCTGGTGCTGTTGATCTTTGCGGCCCTGCATGTAACCATGACCCTGCCCGGCATTGCAGGTTTCCTCCTGTCCCTGGGTATGGCGGTGGACGCAAACGTGATTATCTTTGAGCGTTTCAGGGAAGAGATGTGGTCCGGCAAGACGCTGCGCTCAGCAATAGACGCCGGTTTCAAGCGGGCTTTTGTGGCTATTTTTGACTCGAACGTGACTACACTGATTGCTGCGGCTGTTTTGTACTACTTCGGCACGGGTCCGATTAAAGGCTTTGCCGTTACGCTTTCTATCGGTATCCTGGTAAGCATGTTCACTGCCATCACCGTAACCAGGTACCTGCTGCACCTGGTGGCCGGCAGCAACCTGGTGCGGAATATTAAATTGTACGGGGCATAGGGGGAGATTAAATTGATGCTGAGGGAAAGAATGCCTTTCCATTTTATAAAGCTAAGGAAGATATGGTATATTATCTCCATCCTGGTAATCATACCCGGCATAATCTCGCTTTTTAGCCAGGGGCTTAATCTGGGTATTGATTTTGTGGGCGGGAGTCTTCTGGATTTGAAATTCCATCAGCCTGTTGCGGTAGAGCAGGTCAGAGGAGTGCTGGGAAAATTCGGACTGGAGGGTGCCTCCATCCAGCGCAGTGGTGAAACGGATTTCCTGCTTCGGACCAGGGAGCTGTCCGAGGATGAAAGTGTACAGGTAATACAGGCGCTGGATCAGGAACTGGGCGGCGTCACAGTGCAGCGCAGCGAGCGGGTCGGCCCGATGATCGGCCGCGAGTTGATCAGGAATGCTTTCCTGGCGCTGGGTGTGGCTTCAATCCTGATGGTTGTTTATATCGCCTGGCGGTTTGAGTTCAAGCAGGGCATTGCGGCCATAATCGCTTTGTTACACGATGTTCTGGTCGTTACCGGGATTTTCTCAATATTTCAGATTGAAGTGGACAGTGCCTTTGTGGCTGCGATACTGACAATTATCGGTTATTCAATAAACGATACCATTGTTATTTTTGACCGGATTCGCGAAAACATGCTTAACAAGAAAAAAGGCCAGTTGCTGGAGGATATCATCAACGCCAGCCTGTGGCAGACTATGGCCCGCTCGATAAACACCGTGCTGACAGTTTTATTTGTCCTGGTTGCTTTACTCCTGCTTGGTGGTACAACCATTCACAATATGGTTCTGGCCCTGCTGATTGGGATAACCTCTGGGGTATATTCGTCAATCTGTAACGCCAGCCCGATCTGGTTTGATTTGAAAAGGATGGAAAACCCCGGCAAACCCAAAACAGCGAAGGCTTAAATCATAAGGAAGAAGAGACGCGTGGAAGAACCACGCGTCTTTTCTTAAAACCCTTCTAGCTTTTTGTATAAAGTTGAACGGCTTATACCCAGCAGTTTTGCAGTTTTGGATTTATTTCCATTCATGGCCTTCAAGGCTTTCAGGATGGTTTCTTTTTCGACACCTGATAATGAACAGATATCCGGGCCGCTTTCAATACTTTCAATGGTATTGCCGTTACTGCTTATACCTAAATCGTCCAGCCTTATAATCTTATCTTTGCAAAACAATACGGCTCTTTCTATTACATTCCCCAATTCTCTAATGTTGCCAGGCCAGTCATAATTCTGCAAAAAATTCATCGCTTCTTTTGAGATGCCCTTAATTTGTTTGTGGTTTGCTTTGCTGTACATCTCTATAAAGTGATTAACTAAAATGGGTATGTCATCTGGGTGACTGCGCAGTGGTGGGATATTTAACGATATAACCTTTAATCTGTAATATAGGTCTTGCCTGAATTTGCCTTCGCGGCAAAGTTTTTGAAGATCTTGATTGGTAGCGGCAATGATTCGGACGTCGATTTTCTTGGGATGTAACCCCCCAATGCGCATAACTTCTTTTTCTTGGATAATACGCAACAGCTTGCTTTGAAGTGGCAGGGGCATATCACCAATTTCGTCTAAAAAGATAGTGCTTTTATCGGCCAGTTCAAACCTGCCCGGCTTACCGTGTTTGCTTGCGCCGGTAAAGGCTCCGCCTTCATAGCCGAACAGCTCTGACTCGGCCAGTTCAGATGGTATGGCTGCGCAATTAATGTTAATAAATGGTTGGTACCACCGGCTGCTGGCATTATGGATGGCCTGCGCGAACAATTCTTTCCCCGTCCCGCAATCCCCTGTAATCAGCACTGTAGAAGGTGTCTGAGCTGCCATCAGGGCCAGTTTTTTAAGTTTCTCCATGACGGCGCTCTTACCGATAATTGAATCTATGTTATATTTAGTTCCGTTTATTTTGTAAAGTTCTTCCTGCCTGTCTTTATATGAAAACTTTTTTTTGGGGGAAGCTTCTTTTGGATTATTGTCTCGATAATATTTTTCAATGTGGTCAAGCAAGAAGCAGACGATAATATCCCGAGTCATGAAACCTATGGGGTGCCCGTCAAGATCGACGACAGGTGTTTGGCCGATAGGTACTTTACGTAACCACTGATTAAGTTCAGAAAGATTATTAAACCTTTTATCTTCCTTGAAGTAAAGTACATCTGTTATATAATGGCCTGTTAGTTCAGAGTCGATACTTACTCCATTAAGTAAACAATCAAACAAGTTTGACCGCGTGAATATCCCGATGAGCCGGTTGCTTGAATCAACCACAGGAATACTGCCTAATCTGGTGTCCCGCAGAATGCTGATTGCTTCACGTATTTTGCTGTTGGGATTAAGACTTACTGTGGTGGGCACCATTATATCTTTTGCCAGCATTAAGCTATTCACCTCACCCTTCCTGGTTGTATCTGTCCGGCAATCATGCAGTGTATGTTTTGCGTACAAATAATAATGAACACCTTAATGAATTTGTTGAAAATATTTTGTCGCCAACCTGACTCTTCTGGAAATAAATTTCCCTTCTCCGCTGGTGCTGTACCGCCTTGATTATGGAATTTATTACAACTGGCTTTTTATATATGAGGTTATTCTACAGATATGTTGCGGATTCCTGCTAAAAGATGTGTGAGAAATTATTTCTAAAATTTTTTTTATCAATCTTACTTGGTATAAATATTGCAAAATAATGTTCAAAGTGTTGATTAACTCGATGTAGTACAAAGGGATTAATCAATAAGTGTGTTGGTTTTACAGGTAGAAAGCTGTGTGTATTTTTAGGACATGAATAAAGATTGTGATGTTGCCCTTCTAAGAGCATGACTGTCTGATAATCATACAGTGTTTGATTTACGGACAAATAATTAATCTCGTGAGGGTAATAAATATGGTGATAAACACAAGTCGATTTATGGTTAGTTGGCATAATTCAAGTTTGTTGCGGCTAGCTCAGATCCCCTTGTGTTCTATCTGCTATCAATAATGTTGTAAACTCATAGATTATTTAAAATCAGAATTTTGGGTTCAATTGCTCGATGCCATTGGCGTGGCTGCAGCAGGTTTGATGTGGGTAGAAAAACTGGGGATTTGAACAAGCCTTTTTGATATGATTTACTACTTAACGAAGCTCGTTGTAACTTGTGGCTGTGCGGTAGCTGGAATAGATTTCAAGAAAGGCTTGTGGATAGTAATTATTATTAGTTATTAGCAGGAGGTAATGAAATGGCTAAAGCCGGAGGTAGCTAGCAGATTTATAAAAGCCGTTATAGTTATTGTGGAAGTGACGGGTTTTTAACCGCAGGTACGGCGAAGAGCTTGTTAAGGAAGCAGATGTTAAAGTAAGGTTCCTTTACCGGGCCCAGCCAAGATTAAAATTAAAAAAGATGCAATATAAGGAGTGGATGTAAAGTGGAACGCAAGACGGTAGTAAGTGACTGCATGCTGTGCGTGTGGGACTGTGGGATCAAGGTTACTCTGGAAGACGGTAAGATGGTAAAGGTAGAGGGTCTGCCTGAGCATCCGGTGAGCAAAGGTTATATTTGCCCCCGGGGCGAGCATCTCCCTGATATTGTGTATTCCCCGGACCGCATTAAGTATCCTATGCGCCGGGTAAACAACACCTGGCAGCGGTTGAGCTGGGAAGAGGCGCTGGACTATGCCGCCGATAATTTGGCAAAAATCAAAGATAAGTATGGGGCTAAAGCACTGGCTATTTTCTGCGGCTCAATGGGAGTAGAAAATATTGAGGTGGCTGGTTTCGCGCAGCGGTTCAAATCAGCCTTTGGTACACCAAACCTGTTGTCAGTGGAAAATATCTGCTACCGCTCCCGGATCCTGGCCCGTCAGATGACCTTTGGGCGCTATCCGATGGATTATCCGCCTGATGCCCGCTGCATCATTCTGTGGGGTCATAACCCGGATGGTTCTAAAGGCATGCTGGCAGAAATGATCAGGAAAAAAGTGGGTGAAGGAAAGCTTGATCTGATTGTAATTGACCCCAAGCGGACGGAACTAGCCGAGTTGGGACTGCACCTGGCGATAAGGCCCGGTACTGACGGGGCGCTGGGGCTGGCCATGCTCAACGTTATCATTAACGAAGGTCTCTATGATAAGGAGTTTGTAGAAAACTATACCGTAGGTTTTGATGAGCTGAGAGAACACGTTCAGCAGTACACACCCGAATGGGCTGCTGAAGTAACATGGACTTCGGCGTCAGACATCAAGGCAATCGCCCGCATTTACGCCCAGTGCAGTCCGGCTTGTATTGTTCAAGGGATTAATACATTGGATCAGCACGTCAACGGTTTGCAGCTATCCAGGCTTCTGTCCATCCTGCAGATTGTCACCGGCAATATTGACAAGCCGGGTACATGGGTTACCATTCCTTTCATCCGCATGACCGACCTGCGCTTGCCAATGGAGGAAGTGCCGATCGGCGCAGATCAATATCCACTGTTCTATTCTCTGTGGGGCAGGAAGTCTCCTTATGGTATTGCCACCCTGTTCCCGCAGGCTGCCCTGGAGAATAAACCCTATCCGGTCAGGGCTGCCGTTGTAGCAGCGGCTAACCCGGTGGTTTCTTTCCCGGAAGCTGATAAGTTTATTGAAGCTTTTAAGTCAATGGACTTTATGATGGCGATTGACCTCTTCTTGACCGAAACAGCTGAGCTGGCTGATTTAGTACTGCCTGCCTGCAGCTTTATGGAAAAGGATGCTCTTGCTTATGTTTATGGGGTAGTACACGGTGAGCCCTTTGCCATGTACCACAAGAGGGTTATTGAGCCAATTGGTGAGTCTAAGCCTGACTGGTGGATCTGGACCCAGTTGGCCCGCCGCCTGGGGCTGGGTGAGCTGTTCCCGTGGAACTCAGATGAAGAAGTTATCGATCACCTGTTGGAGCCCAGCGGTATTAAGGAAAAATTAAAAGAAAACGAATATGGAGTTTATTTTGCTGAGCAAGACTACTATGCCTACAAGAATAAGAAGATTCTTACCCCTAGCGGTAAAATCGAAATATATTCCAAGACTTTGGAAGAAGCCGGTTATGATCCTCTGCCGAAATACCTGGAGCCGGCACAGAGCCCGGTAAGCACTCCTGAGCTAGCCAAAGAGTTCCCGCTCATTTTGATTAGTGGAGCCCGGCGGAAAGCATTTACCCATACCCAGATGCGGCATGTGCCGAAACTGAGAGCTCTTGAGCCAGAGCCGTTTGCTGAGATTCATCCGGCGACCTGCGAGCGTTATGGAGTAAGGGACGGGGAGCGCATCCGGCTTTCCACCCGCAAAGGCAGTATAACCATGCGGGTTAAAGCAGAACCGAGGTTAATGCCGGGGGTGGTATCCGTTCCACACGGCTGGTCTCAAGCTAATGTCAACTTGTTAACCGATATGGAAACCCGTGACCCGATTACCGGTTATCCTGACTTCAAGGCATTGTTATGTAAGGTTGAGGCGATATAGAAATAAAAGACCCGGGAGTTAGGTAAGTAGATGGGACGAGGGGGCAGGCTTGTGGCTGTCTCCTCGCCCGCAAACGGGGATTTGCCTGTGGTGGGCTTTTATTTAAGGCATTTATTGGAAACTGATTGAGAAGTAAGTATTATGTTATCAAGGATTAGCCAGGGTGATTGACCAAACAGTTGGGTATTGTATCACCCGCAACTTAAAAAAGGGGGGGGATAGATGAAAAAATCGGAGTAAATAATTATGTGATGGTAAATTTGGGGTCAGGCTGCAATTCATACAAATAAGAGGGGGTAAAAGAATGCTTCGTATGCCAGAGATTCCCGCTGAGTTTAACATTACCAGTTACTTGTTGGACAGGCACTTAGAAGAGGGACGCGGAAATAATATTTGCATTTATTATGAAGACGAGAAGATCACCTACGCTCAGGTGGCGGAGGGTGCTAACAGGATTGGCAACGCTCTGCTTAATTTGGGCGTGGAGATGGAAAACCGTGTAGCTTTGTGCTTGCCTGATAGCCCGGAATTTTTCATGAGTTTCCTGGGTGCCATGAAGGCTGGTATAGTACCTGTGCTCCTCAGCACAATGGCTATAGCGCAGGATTACCTTTATTACTTAAATGACAGCCGCGCTAAGGCAGCCATTATTCATGAAAGTATTGTACCTACAATTATGAAGGTAAAGGATCAGCTTAAATGGCTGAAGCATTTGATTGTAGTGGGGAATCCAGGGCCTGGCCAGTTAAGCTATAGCGAGTTAGTTAAAGAAGCATCTCCCGAATTGGAAACCGCTGCTACCTCTAAGGACGATCCTGCTTTTTGGCTTTACAGCTCAGGCACCACCGGTCAGCCAAAGGGTATTGTGCACCTGCACCACGACCTCATGTATTTGACTGCCCACTGCGATGAAGTAGTAAAAGCTACCCCGGATGATATTTCATTCTCAATTTCCAAGATGTATTTCTCCTATGGCCGCAATAACTCATTTGATACGGTGTTATTAAGCGGCGGGGCGGTAGTTTTGTATCCCGGAATGCCCAAGCCGGAAAATATCATACAGGTGGTCAAAAAATACCGGCCCACGCTCTACTATGGAGTGCCCAGTTCATATATGGCCTTGTTGAATATCATGGAAAAAGGCGAAATAGAATATGACTTTTCTTCAGTAAGGGCATGTGTTTCGGCAGGGGAAGCCTTGCCAAGAGTAATATTCGATCGCTGGAAGCAATTATTTGGTGTAGAAATTCTCGATGGCCTTGGCTCAAGCGATGTGGGCGCGATTTATCTATCTTGCACGCCTGAGAATGTTAAGCCTGGCAGCCTGGGCAAACTGCTCTCCGGCTATGAAGGTAAATTGTGTGATGAGAATGGCAATGAAGTACCGAGGGGAGAAGCCGGCACTCTGTGGATTAAGTGCGAAGGCACCGCGCAGTATTACTGGAACAAGCACCAAAAAACAAAAGAGTGCTTTATTGGTGAGTGGTTTATTACCGGGGATAAGTTTTATCAAGATGAAGAAGGCTATTTTTACGGCGTCGGCCGCGCAGATGATATGTTGAAGGCCGGAGGCATCTGGGTATCGCCGCTGGAAGTTGAAGGCGCAATATTGAAACACCCGGCGGTAGCTGAGTGTGGAGTAATAGGTGCGCTTGATAAGGACGAACTGGAAAAACCCATGGCCTTCGTGGTTCTCAAGGACGGCTATGAAGGTTCCCCTGAGCTTGAAAAGGAAATTCAGGAGTTTGTACGCAGCCAGATTGCTCACTATAAGTACCCGCGCTGGGTCCGTTTTGTTAAGGATCTGCCGCGTACTGCCACCGGAAAGATACAGCGCTATAAACTCCGGGAACAAGTGAGAAATGAAAGGAATGCTTAATTTAACCTGATTGTTTTAAAAAAAAACCTTGTATATTGTACCGCTAAATGCTATACTTACATTATGTTGTGGGAAGTGTTTAGTGGATACAAATAAAGTCTATGAAGGAGAAAAGTAGGCTGGACCCAGTCCTTCAGGGAGGGAGTGTCGCTGACTGAAAGCACTCCCAGGAACTGACCTGCCGAAGTTCTCTCCGGAGACGCCAACTGAAACCGCTGATGGCGGCAAGTAGGTGTGGACGTAATCCCAACGTTAGAGGGGAGGGGGTATCGGAACTCATGTTCCCGTACTCTGCAGAGAGGGTGCCGTAGTGTTCCTGCGGGCCAATCAGGGTGGTAACACGGAAAGCATTAAGCTTCTCGTCCCTATGGGGCGAGAAGCTTTTTATGTTTGGAAATGATACCGGTTGAGGGGTGGCGGTGGGCAGGGGTTGCCGTGTTTGGCAAGATTTGAGGGGGGTGAGTTAAAAAAAACTAGTGGAGATTAGGTATAAATGAAAAAATATACATATGCAAAAATTCTATTTTAGTTAATAGGGTGATAATAAATGAATTTTGCAAGATTTGGCTTGATTAATGCAAAAAAATATCCTAACCAGGAATTTTTAATTGAACGCACGCCAGAGCAGGGAAAAAGAAGATCCCTAACCTGGAAAGAATTTAATAACGAAACAAATAAAATAGCTAATTACTTAAAAAATGCAGGCGTTAAAAAAGGTGATTTTGTTCTTCACCTGCAAATGAACAGTCTGGAGTGGTATGTTACTTTTCATGCCATCTTGAGGGTGGGAGCTACAGCTGTTCCTCTTAATTTCCGTTTTGCGAGCCAAGATATCATGTATGCTGCCAAGGCTTGTAATCCGGTGGCTTTCATTTTTAGCGAGGGATTTCTGCCGAAGATACAACCTATCCGGGATGAAATGAAGACCGTAAAACACTACATTTGTATAGGCGGGCAGGCTTCCGGTGATATGGTTTCTTATGACAGTATTATTAAAAATACCATTACCGGTGATGTTCTTGTTGACGTTAACGATGACGATCCGGCAGAGCTTATGTTTACTTCAGGAACGACAGGTGCACCCAAGCCTGTGTGCCAATCTCATAAAAATCTGTACGAAATAGGCGTTGCCAATGCCCTGACGTATGATGAGGGCAAGGGCACTGTCTATTTAGCACCTCATCCTTTTTACCATAGTGGCAGTTTCTTTCTTTCCTTTCCTTGCTACCTTGGCGGTGGTAAAATTGTTATCTTGAACGGGTTACAGCCCAAATGGGTGTTGGATTGTATAGTTGAGGAAAAGGTAAATAATGGCTGGATCACGGTACCAACCATGTCAGATATAGTAAATGCAATTAAAAGAGGGGAAATCGATATTAGAAAATACGATTTTTCCTACTTCACAGGTTCCCTGGTAATTGGCGCGCAACCGGTTCCTCATTCTCTGCTGCAGGACATTAAGAGAATATTTCCATTTAAAACTGGTAATATTTATGGTATTACAGAAGGCGGGGGCGGGGGAAGCATTAACTTGTATGATGATGATGTTCTGAAAAGACCGGGGTCGATTGGGAAACCGACCTTTAACATGGAAGCCCGTGTAGTTGACGATAATGGGAATGATGTTGCCGTCGGTGAAGTGGGGGAATTAATACTCAAGGGTCCCCGAGTTATGAAGGAGTACTTTTTCAACCAGGAAATGACCGCCAAGACGATCAAAGACGGCTGGCTTTATACCGGTGACCTGGTAAGACAGGATGAAGATGGTTATTTCTATATAGTTGACAGGAAAAAGGATTTAATTATCAGGGGTGGCGAAAATATTTACCCGGTAGAGATTGAGACAGTTTTGTTTAGCCATCCCAAGATTCAGGATGTGGCGGTTATAGGTTATCCACATGAGCGATTGGTAGAAATAGCCATGGCTATTGTGACATTGAAAGATGGGGAAACGATGACTGCCGAGGAGGTTATTGAGCACTGTAAGAATGCGGGTCTTGCTAAATATAAGTGGCCGGAAAAAGTTGTTTTTGACAAGGTGTTGCGTAACCCAACCGGGAAAATTGACAAGCCTAAAATGCGTGAGAAGTATATAGGCAAAAAAGAAACAGCCAAAGGCGATGGTTATGCAAAAACTGTGGCCATTTGAGCAATTGCTAAGAAATATTTCTGAATAAATTAAACTAAGGCGTACAGGCTGAGTAATAATATAGCCTGTACGCCTGAATATTTTTGGGCGACTCTTAGATGTCATCCAGTAAATGTTAAAACCATTCCGCCCATCCAATTTTGAGTCCTCAGCATAGCCTGGTTCACTAGCGACGCTCCGTACCGGAGCAGCTGGCTTCAACACCCATGGATTTTACAATAAATAGAATTTTACAATAAATAGATTTGTCGAGAGTCTGGGAGGGCAGGTTTATAACTGCCCCCATGCATATTGGTTCACCATAGGTTGTATGTGAAACTAAAATTGTGTAATATTATCCTGTCTGTTTTTTTAAAATGAAATCAAAGGTGAGATTAAGCAGGACCAGTTGTGCAATCTTTCGCGCAAATGCCTTTCTGCTTAATAATCCGCTGTTGTAAGAAAGGTTTTTAAGAGCGGTGATTTTGTTAGAATGAAAAAAGCCTTTCTGACGCTCTAGAAAGGCTTTTTCAAACTGGCAGGGGAGACAGGACTCGAACCCGCAGCCCTCGGTTTTGGAGACCGATGCTCTACCAATTGAGCTACTCCCCTATGCTACTTTCCGTTCTGCTGATATTATATAGCAGCCGGTTTGTCTAGTCAAGAGAGAAAATCTTTTATAGGGTTTTCTTGATCCGACGAGAATATATATAAAAGCAGGTTAATTATCTAGAATAATGAGGTGATTGAAATGACACCAAAAATTGGTGTCCTGATGGGTGGCCGTTCGGCGGAGCGAGCGGTGTCCCTGCAGACTGGTGAGGCGATTCATAAAGCGCTTAAGTTAAAAGGATACCGCAGTGTAAAAATAGATGTAGACCATAACGTTATAGAAAAAATTAAAGAAGAAAAAATTGATCTTGCTTTTCTGGCCCTGCACGGCAGGTACGGCGAGGACGGGACAATCCAGGGTATGCTGGAAATGCTTGATATTCCATATACCGGTTCAGGTGTTCTGGCCAGTGCCATAGGTATGGATAAAATTACTACAAAAAAAGTGTTGTTGTTCGATGGTCTTCCGACACCCCGCTTTATTCTGGTCAGTCAGAAAGACATTAAGTTACATGGTATGCCGGCTGCTGTAGATCGTGTATTGAAAGAAGTAGGGCTTCCTGCCGTAGTTAAGGCGCCCACGCAGGGTTCCACTATTGGTATATCCTTTGTCCACCGGGAGGAGGAGCTTGTTACAGCCCTGCAACTGACCTACAGGTACGATCCTGTTGCTTTAGTTGAACAATTTATTGAAGGAGTAGAAGTAACCGCCTCCGTGCTGGGAAACGATGAGCCGGTCGTTCTTCCGCTGATTGAAATTGTTTCGTCTACCGGTGTTTACGATTATGAGGCTAAATATACTGCGGGTATGAGTTGCCACATCATCCCGCCGCGCATTTCAGAGGAACAGCAGAATAAAGTAAAGGATTTGGCCGTCCGTGCCTTTAAAGCCCTGGGCTGCCGGGGGCTGGCGCGGGTAGATTTTATTATTGGCCGTCAGGGTGAACCGTATATCCTGGAGTTAAATACAATCCCCGGTATGACTGCTACCAGTCTCTTTCCGGATGCAGCCCGCGCAGCAGGAATAGAATTTCCTGAACTGGTGGAAAAAATAGTTGAGCTTGCCTGGAAGAAATAACCTGAATACCAGGGGTGAGGTAATGAAATATACGCCGAAGGAATTAGCGAGACTCATCGACCATACGCTTCTCAAGCCGGAGGCAACTGACAGAGATATTATTGCTCTTTGCCGCCAGGCCCGCGATTTCGGTTTCGCAGCTGTCTGTATAAATCCCTGTTATATCGCCCTGGCTTGCCGGGAGCTGGAAAAATCCCCGGTAAATGTTTGCGCGGTAATCGGTTTTCCTCTTGGAGCTTGTGATCCGGCTGTAAAAGCGTTTGAAGCGGCTGCGGCAGTGCGTGCCGGTGCATCGGAGATTGATGTTGTGATGAACATCGGCTTTTTCAAAAGTGGGCTTATCAGGCAGGCCGAAGATGACCTTGTGGGAGTGGCGCGCGCCGCCAGGTATGAAAAAGAGGGGGTAATCATTAAGGTAATTCTGGAAACGTGTCTGTTAACAGATGAGGAAAAAGCTGCGGCCTGTCGGATGGCTGTAGCGGCGGGTGCCGACTTTGTAAAAACTTCGACTGGTTTGAACAAATGGGGGGCGCTGGTTTCTGATGTAATGCTTCTAAGGCAGTCAGTAGGACCAGGGATTGGCGTGAAAGCGGCGGGAGGAATCCGTGACCTTGCAACGGCCTTATCCATGTTGGAAGCAGGGGCAACTCGCATTGGTTCCAGTTCAGGGGTCGCAATTATAAATGAACTGAGAAATAGTATTTTTTGACAAATAAGGTTAAACTATAACGGGGAGAAAAAAGCATTATACTCCGAAAAATCCTTGTTTTTTAACTAAGCAGGAATTAGGCAGGACAGCAGCGAATAACCTTGTTATGTTATTTATTAAATTTGGAGGATGATGATTGTGAAAAATCGCTGTATGCTCTGCGGAAAGATTATTGAAGAAGAAATAATATATACCGATCCATTTGACGATGATGAGGAAGACAAGATATCCAGAAAGAAATCAATGGCTTTTTGTGTAATGTGCCAGGCCAAGCTGAAGAATGAGGCTGATAAAAGCCAGAAGTTGCCCAAGCCGGTATAAAGTTGTGCTTGTTACCAGTTAAACGCTGATTGCGAGAGGTGAATTGTTTGCGTAACAAATTGCGCTGGCCGTTTATTACTTTTGTAGCTTTAGCTTTTGTTCTCATTGTACTTATTATAAAAGGTGCCAGGTTCTATACTGATTGGCTGTGGTTTCAATCCCTGAATTACCAGCGCGTATTTATGACCATCATCATTTCTGATCTGGGATTACGAGTAACCGCAAGTGTGGCCTTTTTTATATTGTTGTTTGTAAATCTTCTCTTAGCACGCGGCCCTTTGATCAAGGCCTCACAAAAAGCAGCCGTTTTTAAGGAAGGCAACTTGCTCACAATTCAGGTGTCACCCTTAAACCAGCTGTTTACCCCGCGCATCTTGCTTGCAGCCATTACAGGCTTAAGCCTGGTTATGGCTTTTCTGTTTAGTTTTTCTGTTGCAGGGGATTGGGTTATTCTGCAAAAATTTCTCCACCCGACCTCATTTGGGATTGTGGATCCTGTCTTCAAGCGCGATATCGGCTTTTATGTCTTCCGGCTCCCTTTTTATGAGTTTCTTTATAATATAGCAAGTTGGACTATTCTGATTATTGCTTTTTGGGTTTCAGTAATTTACTTGCTTGTAAGTATTGCCCAGGGTGCACCAGGCAAGCTGCTGCAGACCATGTCGGCCCGGTATCACCTGTCTATTCTGGCCGCCTTTTTTTTCTTGCTAAAGGCGATAGGATACCAGATCGACCAGTATTCCCTGCTTTTTACTCACCACGGTGCAGTGTGGGGGCCTGGTTATACGGCCACGCATACAACACTGATTGCTTATAAAGTTCTTACATATGTAGCTGTTTTCTGCGCTCTGGCTATTTTGGTGAACTTGTTTTTACGCCGGTTTAAACTTGTAGTGTACAGTATTGGTTTTTTGTTGCTTGCATCACTGTTGCTCGGTGGAGTTTTCCCTGTATTTGTGCAAAGGTTTATTGTGACTCCGAATGAAATCTCTTTGGAGACCCCTTATCTCGAAAGGAATATTCAGTTTACCAGGAGAGCATATAATCTTGATGCTATTGAAAGGAGAAGTTTCCCCGCGGGTAAAGTTTTATCGCTGGAGGATATCCAGGCTAACAAGGACACTATCTCGAACATCCGTCTGTGGGATTGGGAACCGCTCCGGCAGACATACAGCCAGCTTCAAGAAATGAGACTTTACTACCAGTTTAAGGATATTGACGTGGACCGCTACGTTGTTAACGGGCGTTACCGCCAGGTGATGCTGGCGGCCAGGGAGCTGAACCAGGAGCACCTGCCTCCTACGGCGAAGACGTGGGTAAACCAGCGGCTGAAATATACCCACGGCTACGGGATCGCGATGAGTCCGGTTAATGAGCTATCCGGGGAAGGGCTGCCTGCATTCTTTTTAAAAGATATTCCGCCGGTAACCACAACCGATCTGAAAGTAACCCGCCCTGAGATTTATTATGGGGAAATGACGGACAGTTATGTTATTGTAAATACCAAGACTCTGGAATTCGATTATCCCCGGGGCGACGATAACGTCTTTTCAACGTATGAAGGCGGCGGTGGCGTGAATTTAAACAGTTTCTTACGCCGGATCATGTTTGCTTTTTCCCTGGGAGATTATAAGCTGCTCCTTGCCAGCGATGTGGATAACAACAGCAGGATTTTATACTACCGTAATATCGAGCAAAGGGTGCGTAAAATTGCCCCCTTCCTTGATTATGATAGCGATCCTTACGTGGTTTTAAGCGAGGGTAAGCTGTTTTGGATATGGGATGCCTACACCACCACAGATAAATATCCATATTCCGAGCCCTATAATAGAGTTAACAACTACATCCGCAATGCTGTAAAGGTTGTGGTGGACGCTTATACAGGGAATGTCGATTTTTATATCAGCGATCCCGGGGACCCGCTGATATTGACGTACAGCAAGATCTTCCCCGGAATGTTCAAGTCTCTGGACGAAATGCCCGACGACCTGAAGTGCCACATTCGCTACCCGGTGGACCTCTTTACTATCCAGGCAAATATGTATGCCGTGTACCACATGGAGGACCCACAGGTGTTTTATAACAAGGAAGACAAGTGGGTTTTGCCGACCGAAATGGCTGCCAACGAAAAGAAGCCTATGGACCCTTACTATACTATTATCAAGCTTCCCGGTGAAAATAAGCCGGAATTTGTGTTGATTTTGCCTTTCACCCCGCAAAACAAGATGAATATGATAGCATGGCTGGCGGCGAGGTCGGATGGTGAGAATTACGGAAAACTGCTTGCCTACAGCTTCCCAAAACAGGAGCTGGTTTACGGCCCGATGCAGATAGAGGCCAGGATTAACCAGGATACGACAATATCACAGCAAATATCACTATGGGATCAGCGTGGTTCCGCGGTAAAGCGGGGCAATCTCCTGGCTATCCCAATTAAAGACGCCTTGCTTTATGTCGAGCCGCTTTACCTCCAGGCTGAGCAAAGCAAGATGCCGGAATTGCGGAGAGTGATTGTGGCCCACGGCGATCTGGTGGTCATGGAGCCCACCCTGGAAAAAGCGCTGGATAGGATATTTAATACGAGCAGGAATAGCCAGGGGCCGCCGGCTCAAACTGAGCCGGACACCCAGCCCCAGCCGCTCCCGAGCGTGGCCGAGCTGGCCCGAAAGGCCAACCAGCTCTATGATGAGGCGCAAAATAAACTTAAGGCAGGGGATTGGTCTGGCTATGGCGAAACTCTCTCTAAATTAAAACAAACCTTGTCGGATCTGGTCCAGATGTCCGGACAGCAGGGATAAAAGAGGAGTGGCGACATTCATACTGATGCTGATTCGCTACCGGCCCCGCCGGTAGCATTTTATCTCAATTGTGGAGGCGCTCGAGATGCCCTATTGTGTTTTGGATGGTAATCAATATTTTTATTATGAAAACATCCCGGAAAAGCCGGCCGAAGTGAACAAGACGATAATATTTATCCACGGTGCCGGCGGCCGCGGCAAATACTGGCTAAAGCAGCTGGCTGATATTGGTAGTAAAGTCCGCGCCCTGGCGCTGGATCTGCCCGGTCACGGTAAATCTGGGGGCTCTGCCTGCAGCAGCATTGCTGCTTACAGGGAATTCGTGCGGAAATTTATCGATAAAGTCGTCCGCGGCCGCTTTTATCTGGCCGGTCACTCTATGGGAGGAGCAATTACATTGGACTTCTCGCTGAATTACCCTGAGCTTCTGGAAGGTATTATCCTAATAGCTACTGGAGCGAGGTTAAAAGTGCTTCCTGCAGCTCTCGAAGTGTTCAGGAGCGGGCGACACTATCTCGACCTTGCCAGGATTGTCTATGGGAAGAAGGCTGCGGAACAAATGATAGAGCTCGGTACTAAAGAAATAGCCGCTACCAGCCCTGTGGTATGGTTCAAAGACCTCACTGCGTGCGACCGCTTTGACGTTACCTCACGGCTTGCAGAAATCGAGATACCGGCTCTGATCCTGGCAGGTACGGATGATTTGCTGACACCTTTAAAATACAGCCGTTTGCTGGAGGCGGGCTTACCCAATGCCAGGTTGAGAGTGATCGAAGATGCGGGCCATATGCTGATGCTGGAGCAGCCGGGGGATGTTAACAGGCATATCATTGATTTCATGTCCTTAAAGTGATATCTTAGATCAACAAACCAATTTGTAATGGAGGAGAAAAATGGCACCAAAGAAGTCAGTCAGGCGGATCGGGGTGCTCACCGGTGGCGGCGACTGCCCGGGACTAAACGCCGTTATCCGTGCCGTGGTAAAAACGGCTATAAGAGAGTACCGGCTTTCAGTTGTCGGTTTTGAAAACGGCTTTGGCGGGCTGATCCAGAACCGGGCGCGGGAAATGACTGAAAAAGACGTTGTAGGCATCCTGCCCCGCGGGGGTACGATACTGGGAACAACCAACCGGGATAACCCCTTCCATTACCCGATGATCATTAAAGGTGAAAAGGTGTTTAAAGATGTGTCGGACCGTGTTATTGAAAACATCCACATTCATAATATTGATGCCATGATCATTATCGGCGGCGACGGCAGCCTCAGCATCGCCAAAGAGCTTTTTGAAAAAAAAGGCTTGCCGGTTGTGGGTGTCCCCAAGACAATAGATAACGACTTGTCGGCTACCGACCAGACGTTTGGTTTTGATACTGCTTTAAATACTGCTACCGAGGCGATTGACAAGCTGCATACAACTGCTGAGTCACACCACCGGATTATTGTGCTGGAAGTAATGGGGCGCTACGCTGGCTGGATCGCGCTTGAGGCAGGGCTGGCCGGTGGGGCTGATGTGATCCTCATTCCCGAGATACCTTTTAAACTGGAAAAAGTTGTTGAAAAGATCCTTGACCGGCAGGAGAGGGGGAAAAAGTTCAGCATTGTGGTGGCAGCGGAAGGAGCCAGGCCGGTCGGAGGGGAAATGGTGGTTCAGCGCAGGGTGGAGGACAGTTTTGAGCCGGTTCGCCTGGGGGGTATCGGCAATGTTGTTGCTTACCAGATTGAAGAAGCTACCGGCATGGAAACCAGGGTAACCGTGTTAGGACACCTGCAGCGAGGGGGGACTCCCACTGCTTTTGACCGGATCCTGGCGACCCGCTACGGCACCGGGGCGGTTAATCTGGTTATGTCTGGCAAATTTGGTGAAATGGTATGCCTGCGCACGCCGAACATTGAATCTGTGCCGCTTGCTGAGGCGGTGGGTGAGCAGCGTCGGGTCCCCGTCGACGGCGATCTGGTTCGCACGGCAAGGCAGATTGGCATATCTTTTGGAGATTGAGAGTTGAATTGTGCAGTAAAATAATGAATAATAAAAAATAGGTATAGTATGGAACTTTGAGGACTACAGAAAGGGGTGAAGCTATGGGTTATTATCTTGTACCGCCTGTCTACCGGCCGCCCAGTGAAGCTGCCAGCCTGATCCTGCAAGTCACTTTAGGCTGCTCCCACAATGCCTGTAGTTTTTGTGTGTCATATAAGAGAAAAAGGTTCAGAGTTAAGACATGGCTGGAAATTGAGGCGGATATTGATGCAGCAAAAGAATATTACCATGATGCAACAAGGATTTTCCTGGCAGACGGCAATGCCATGGTGGCTGACACCGAACTGCTCCTGAAAGTGTTGGAAAAATTGCATCATGATTTTCCATATTTGGAGCGGGTAGGTATCTATGCCAGAGCAGATGATATTCTGAATAAAAAGCCGGAAGACTTGAAGAAACTGCGCGAAGCAGGTATCAGCATTATTTACTATGGCCTGGAGAGCGGTAGCGACCGCATACTTAAGATGGTCCACAAAGGGGTAACAGTCGGGCAGATTATAGAAGGAGGCCGCAAGGCCATGGATGCCGGTTTCACGCTGTCGGTAACTGTCATCATTGGAGTGGGCGGTCCGGAATTGTCCGAGGAACACGCTGCAGCAACTGCTGCTGCAGCCAGTGCAATCAACCCTGATTACCTGTCGGCGCTTACTATGCTGATCCCGGAAGGTTCTTTTATGGACAGAAAAGTTAAGCGGGGCGAGTTTAAGCTGCTCACGCCGGAGCAAACTCTTAAAGAATTGAAGATCATGCTGGAGAATGTATCACTGACAAACTGTGTGTTCAGGAGCAACCATGCTTCAAATTACCTGCCGCTGAAAGGCACTCTGAACCAGGACAGAGAAAAGCTCCTTGCCCTCATCCAAAAAGGACTGGAGAACCCCGGTATCCTCAGGCCTGAATTTTTGCGCGCACTTTAAGGAGCAGGACCTGTTTTTTAGGGGGCACGCCGTTTTTAAGAGCGATAAAAGCGGGTGCCCTTGCTGTTTTCTTATAATTATGTTAAAATTTGCATGATATTGAAGCCCGGGAGGTCAAGCTAGTGAAAATCGGTATCTTTACCGACAGCTACCTGCCGTATACCAGCGGGGTTGTCCGCTCAATTCAAACTTTTACAGAAGAGCTCACGAATAACGGGCATGAGGTTTTTATTTTTGCTCCGCGCTACCGCAACTGCCATGAGGAAAGCCGGGTATTCCGTTTTTCTTCGATACCCTCGCCGACCAACCGTGACTTTAATTTGGCGGTGCCTTTTTCAATTCGTCTAAAACCAACCATTAAAAAGTTGAATCTTGACTTAATTCATGTCCACTCTCCTTTCCTGCTGGGGCGCCTTGGCGCCCGCTATGCGAGACGGCTGGGCATACCGCTGGTTTTTACTTTTCATACCCTGTATGATCAATATGTCCACTATGTGCCATTTGCACAGTCTTTTTCGAGAGAACTGGTACAGAAAATCAGCCGGACCTTTTGTAACCGCTGTCATGCTGTTTTTGTTCCGACAGGTGTAATCGGAGATTATTTGCGGGGGATAGGAGTGAGGGCACCGATTTATGTGGTGCCTACCGGAATTAGAGTGGAGGAATACCAGGGCGGCGACCGGGGCTGGCTGCAGTGCCGCTTTAACCTGCCACCGGGTGAAAGAATTCTCTTATTTGTAGGAAGACTGGGAAAAGAGAAAAATATCAATTTCTTACTGGAATGTTTTGAAATTATAAACCGTGATATCAGCAATACCAGGCTGGTTTTAGTGGGGGGAGGTCCTGAGGAGGAGGAGTTAAAGAATAAGGCAAATGAGCTGGGTATAGCCGGAAAGGTGACTTTTACCGGGGTGCTGCCGCCGTCCGATGTGGTAAACTGCTATGCTGGGGCAGATATTTTTGTGTTTCCCTCGGTTACGGAAACTCAGGGGATTGTCATAGCCGAGGCCAAGGCTGCCGGGCTTCCAGTGGTTGCCGTTGCGGCTTACGGTGTCTCAGAGATGGTACAGGATGGCGACGACGGGTTTCTTACCGAACTGGACCCGCTTCAGTTTGTTGATAAGATTTGCCTTCTCCTCAAGGATGACGATCTTTGGAAAGAGATGAGCTTAAAAGCGCGGCAAAACGCTGAAAAAATGTCTGTTGCCAACTGCACGGCGAAGCTGATTGATTGTTACCGTCAGGTAATTGAAAAAGGTTCGAGAGTGGATTGAAAAAAGAATTCCTCCAATTCATGAAGCGGAAAGAAAAGCTTTCCTCAAAAGCGGGGAGGGCTTTTTCTTTCCGTATAAAAGGCGTGGAAAGTCAGAAAATAAAAGGAGGAGACAGGAGGTGTTTTGATGCAGCCTGAGGTAGAAAAAAGGCGAGAGGGCAGTCATAAATATAAATAGAATTGCCGGGATTGAAAAGTTGGAAGACTGGGAAGAGATTGATGATGAACAGAGGAGGAATTATAAAAAATTAGACCGTGTTATAGAACAATATTCAAAAAAACCCGGCCAGTTGATTAGAATTTTGCATAAAGCGCAGGATATTTTCGGCTACCTGCCGGAAGAGGTCCAGGGGTATATAGCTGAGAAAACAGGAATACCGGTCAGTGAGGTCAACGGGGTTGTAACTTTTTATTCCATTTTTTCGACCAGGCCTAAAGGGAAATACGAGTTTAAGATATGTTTGGGTACAGCTTGTTATGTCAAAGGTGCTCAGGGAATTATGGATGCTTTCAAAGAACATTTGAAAATCGATGAGGGGGAAACTACCAGGGATAAGCTGTTTACCTTAAAAACCACCCGCTGTGTCGGCGCCTGTGGGCTTGCGCCTGTTCTGCTGGTAAATGAAGAAGTGCACGGCGGAACTGAAGCAAAAGACATAGTGAGAATAATTCAGAAGTACCGGAAAGGTGAAAAAATTGAAAATACGAAACATTGAAGACCTGATCGCGGTAAAAGAAAAGCACTACCCGCTTATTAAACAAAGGCTGGGCCACCGCAACGGCCTGGGCCTGACCCAAATTATGGTTTGTTCCGGAACAGCATGTACTTCTTCGGAAAGCCAGGCTATTCGGAAGAAGCTTGAACAAGAACTGGATAAGCACGGATTGAAGGAAAACGTGCGGGTGTTTAAAACCGGTTGTTTTGGTTTTTGCCAGCGAGGCCCGATTGTTATGGTGCACCCCGGAGAAATATTTTACTGCCAGGTAAAACCGGAAGACGTTAAAGAACTGGTGGAAGCCCACCTGGTAAAAGGGCAACTGGTAAGGAGATTGCTTTTTCAGGATGAAAATACGGGAAAAAGAACCCCGAGCAAAGATGACATTCATTTCTTTAAAGCACAAAAACGAATAGTTCTGAGGAACTGTGGTTTAATTAACCCTGAGGAGATAGGAGAATACATAGCGCGGGACGGCTACTTTGCCCTGGCTGACGTTATCCTGAATAAACGGCCGGACGAGGTAATTGACATCATCAGCAAATCGGGTCTTCGGGGGAGAGGTGGCGCAGGTTTCCCGACTGGTAAAAAATGGGAAATAACTGTCGCTCAGGAGGAAAATCCGAAATATGTTGTTTGTAATGCTGATGAAGGCGACCCCGGGGCTTTCATGGACCGGAGCATTCTGGAGGGCGATCCGCATAGCGTGCTGGAAGCTATGACCATAGCTACTTACTGTATCGGTGCCAATCAAGGTTATATTTATGTGCGTGCGGAATATCCTGTTGCGGTGGAGAGGCTGGAAATTGCCATTGAGCAGGCCAGGGAAATTGGTTTGCTAGGTAATGGCTTGTTTGGATCTGCGTTTGACTTTGATATCGAGCTGTGCTTTGGTGCAGGTGCGTTTGTTTGCGGGGAGGAGACGGCGCTTCTTCACTCCATCATGGGGCAGCGCGGCGAACCGCGCCCGCGGCCGCCTTACCCGGCACAGGAAGGGCTTTGGGGGAAACCGACCTTAATTAACAATGTGGAGACGTTAGCCAGCGTACCGGTTATTTTGCGGGAAGGTTGGGAATGGTACCGGGAGTATGGGACTGCTACCAGTAAAGGTACTAAGGTTTTTTCCCTGGCCGGTAAAATAAGAAATACCGGCCTGATTGAGGTGCCTATGGGTACGTCTTTGCGCACTGTTGTCTTCGATATCGGTGGGGGCATAACTGGCGGCAGGCGGTTTAAGGCGGTGCAAACTGGTGGGCCGTCGGGCGGCTGCATTCCGGAGCAATTCCTCGATTTGCCGATCGACTATGAAAACCTGAAGGAGATCGGCTCAATTATGGGCTCCGGTGGCATGATCGTCATGAGCGAGGATAATTGTATGGTTGACCTGGCACGTTTTTACCTGGAGTTTGCTCAGGACGAATCCTGCGGCAGATGTACCCCGTGCCGGATAGGGACCAAAAGATTGCTGGAAATCTTGAAGAGGATCACGGAAGGGCAGGGGAAGATGGAAGACCTGAGGATCCTGGAAGAGCTTTCCTTCGATATCCGCGACGCTTCATTATGCGGCTTGGGGCAGACCGCTCCCAATCCGGTTCTTTCCACCCTGCGTTATTTTAAGGATGAATACATCGCCCATGTCAGAGACAAGACCTGTCCGGCCGGTGTTTGCGAGGCATTGCTGGACTTGCGGATTGATGAAGAAAAATGTATAGCCTGCGGTCTTTGTGCTAAGGCCTGTGCAGTTGGGGCGATATCCGGTGCGCCGAAACAGCCGTACCGTATTGACCCGGAAAAATGCGTCAGGTGTTCTGCATGTGTTGCAAGGTGTCCGAGGAAAGCTATCTTAAGAGGTGCCGGGAGGGAGGCAGCGATCAATGGAAAAGCAGGAATTTTCACCGGGGCCGGTAGTCCGGAAAACCGGCCGGCTTTATGATAACCTGGAAAAAGAGACCAAAAAGGTTAAGCTTATTATTGACGGCAGGGAGGTCGAGGCCAGCGAGGGAATGAATATCCTGGAAGCAGCCCATGCGGCAGGTATTGAGATCCCCAGTTTGTGCTACCTGCGCCGTATAAATGAAATTGGCGCCTGCCGGGTCTGCCTGGTCGAGGTGGAAATGAAAGGGATGAGGACTCTCCAGGCCTCATGTGCTTATCCTGTATCTGAAGAGCTGGTAGTTCATACTTCTTCACCGCGGGTGAGGCGGGTTAGAAAGACAATGGTGGAGCTGCTTCTTTCCGATCACCACCGTGAATGTACCACCTGTATTCGTAACTTGAACTGTGAGCTGCAGAATATAGCAGACAACCTGGGTATTAGGAATATTAAATACACAGGGGAAAAGAAAGCGATCCCTGTTCAAAATCAAAATTCATTTATCGTCCGGGATTATAATAAATGTATCAAGTGCCGCCGGTGTGAAGCAATATGCAGCAAAGTGCAGGAGGTAAATGTCTACTCTGCGATCAACCGGGGCTACGATACGGTAATCGCCCCTGCATTCATGCAGGATCTTTCTCAGGTGGCCTGCATTACCTGCGGGCAGTGTGTGATTGCCTGCCCCACTGCTTCGCTTACGGAAAAAGAGTGCATAGATTCAGTGTGGGAGGCGTTGGAAGACCCGGATAAGTACGTAGTTGTGCAGACTGCCCCGTCCATTCAAGTAACCCTGGGCGAGGTGTTTGGTTATCCGGTTGGGACAGTGGTTACTGGAAAGCTGGTGGCATCGTTGCGGCGCCTGGGGTTTGACAAGGTTTTCTCCACGGATTTTACAGCCGACCTGACCATTATGGAAGAAGCACACGAGCTGTTGGAGAGACTGGAAAAACAGCACAGGCTGCCCCTGCTTTCCTCGTGCAGCCCGGGGTGGGTCAAGTTTGCTGAGCACTTTTACCCTGAATTTCTTGAGAATCTGTCCACCTGCAAGTCGCCGCATGAAATGTTCGGTGCTCTGACAAAAACTTACTTTGCTGAAAAGGAAGGGCTTGACCCGGAGAAAATTGTGGTGGTGGCGATTATGCCCTGTACGGCGAAAAAATTTGAAGCCAGCCGGCCCGAAATGGGAACCGGTAATTTAAAAGATGTGGACTGGGTTTTGACTACCAGGGAGCTGGCCCGGATGATCAGGCAGGCTGGCATAAATTTTCGCAACTTGCCGGATGAAGATTACGACACCCCCATGGGAATCGCCAGCGGAGCGGGTGCCATTTTCGGATCTACGGGCGGGGTGATTGAAGCAGCTGTACGCACTGCTTACTATCTTACCTCCGGGCAGGAACTGGACATCCTCAATTATGAGGAATTGCGCGGTTTCAGCGGATTGAAGGAGGCCTGGGTGGAACTGAAAGGGCGGCCGATCAAAGTGGCTATTGCCCACGGTACAGGCAATGCCAGAATATTGATGGACAGGTTGAAGGCAGGTGAAAAATTTGATTATGCGGAAATAATGGCCTGCCCCGGCGGCTGTGTAGGGGGAGGCGGGCAGCCGATATTCGGCACCAGAGAGCATAAAGAGATTTCGCTGGATTACCGGCACAACCGGGCTGATGCCCTGGACCGCATAGATTATTCAAAAGAGCTGAGAAGGGCTCACGAAAACCCGGCAGTTAAAAAAATTTACGAAGATTTCCTGGGGCATCCGCTGAGTGACATTTCTAAAAAATTGCTTCACACTTATTATACACCGCGCGGTGCTTTGCCGGGTTTTAAAATGGGGGGAACAAAAGGCGGTTATGCAGGTCGTGGCGAGGGAAATGCGCCGCCGCATGACAGCCGGGAAATAAAGGGAGATGAGCAATTCGTAAAAAACCACCCGGCTGTTTAGGGTGGTTTTGCTGTTATTTTTTATTAAATGGCCTTTTTATAAAGGAATTTGCCACGGGGTATAGAATAACTTTACCCGGGTTTTCTATTTTTTTCTTGGTCTGAATCTTACTTTTGAAAGGAAGATAGCCTTGGATTATAGTTTGATCAGCAACCAAATTATTTTTGAAATAGATGAAATAGTTGAAATACTGGAAGATTTTATGGACGAGTATATATTAATAGAGCATTATTATGAGGAACAATTGGTAGAAGCGCAGATTGTTTATTTTGAAGATGTCGAGATTGACTATGAGCCGGGAGAAGCCAGCAAGTTTTTTAAACAGAAGTATTTAAAGGACGATTCTGTTGACCAGGATTTTTCATCCTTGCTGAGAAACAAATTTGCAACAGGCTTATTTATTAATGGTTCACTTATAGAAATAGAGATAGAAGGGGGGTACATGGTAGGTTTTATCGGGAGCAGGGGTGAGCTGATCCTGAGGACCGGCCAGGATAGTTATATATTATCTGCTTTGTTTAACTTGAAAATACTGCCTGATGATGTTCCAGTACTTTTGAATGCTGTTACAGGGGCACTTAAAAATATTCATAATGAGATTACTAAAAATAACATAAAGAATGAATCTTTTGCAATGATTTCAGGTGTGTGCCTGATGGCGATATCGAAGGTGAATGAACTTCCGTTAAATGAATATGAGCTCAACCTTACCCATGATGAGATGCTCCTTTTAGGATTGGCTTTAAATCTTGCCAGTGAAGGCGCCGACAAAGAAACTCAAAGGGTAATCAGAGCGATCATGGAGCAGATAAAGTCATATTTCCCTGAGATTGAACATATTTCCCCGGAAAGTTTCGAGCCCCCTACAGGCATGGGGCAGCTCCTGGACTTTAAAAAGCCCGAAAAGCCGACTAAAAAGTAAACCACTATGTTTTTATATATGGGGGTTTTGGATTTATACCAGGTCCCTTTTGTTTTTGTCTTGATATTGTTATTTTAACATATTAAAATAGTAAAGGGATAAAATCCGGGACCGGGGGTTTTGCTGTTGTATTCAGGAAAATTAAAAGAAGATCTTATAGATAAACTTTTTGAAGCAATTTTAGTTTTAAGAAATGTTGATGAATGTTATCAATTTTTTGAGGACCTTTGTACGGTTGCCGAATTGAAGTCTTTGGCCCAGCGCCTGGAAGTGGCCAAAATGCTGGTAAAGAACCGGACTTATGGAGAGATCGCCCAGCGGACGGGTGCCAGTACAGCCACAATCAGCCGGGTTAAAAAAGCTCTTAATTACGGCGCTGATGGCTATAAACTTGTTTTAAGCCGTCTTATTCCGCTTAAAAAATAATTGTTTCAAGAATGTTTATTGATTCATAGAGAAGTTGTATTGTTATTTCAGCATTAATTAAATATAAGGGAGTTTGATATGGATATTGACCTCATTAAGTTAGTTAAGGCTGGAGATCCCTGCCTGGATGGAATTTTAAACAGGACTGCCGGTAAGCATGAGGAAATAGCTGCTCAAGTTGCCAGGATTTTAGCTTCAGTCCAGGCGGGCGGGGACGAAGCTGTATGTGAGCTTACTGCCCGCTTTGGGGGCCCCAGACTTACCCCCGGCGAATTAAGGGTAACCGCAGCAGAGGTGGAAAAAGCTTACCGCTTGGTGGATGACGGTTTTATTGCTGCCCTGCGCCTTGCCCTGGACAATATCACTGCTTTTCACCGCAAGCAATTACAGTATTCCTGGTTTGAGCCCGACAGCCAGGGAACCCTGCTAGGCCAGATAGTCAGGCCTCTGCGCCGGGTTGGTATCTATGTCCCCGGCGGCAAGGCGACCTACCCCTCCTCCGTGCTGATGAACGCTGTCCCGGCGAGGGTTGCCGGGGTCAAGGAGATCTGTATGGTTACACCGCCGGATCATGATGGAACTATAAGTCCGTATACGCTGGTCGCAGCAGCTGAGGCAGGGGTGGACGAGATTTATAAAATCGGAGGGGCGCAGGCCGTTGCTGCGCTGGCATATGGTACGGCTACCGTGCCAAAAGTTGACAAAATTACCGGCCCGGGAAATATTTATGTAACCCTGGCCAAACAGCAGGTCTATGGACAGGTTGATATAGATATGCTGGCTGGGCCGAGCGAGGTATTGATTATAGCTGATGACACTGCCGACCCGTCTTTTGTGGCGGCCGATCTGTTATCGCAGGCTGAACACGACGAACTGGCCTCTGCAGTATTGCTTACCCCCTGCGCGAACCTGGCCGGCAAGGTGCAGACAGAGGTAGCGAGGCAGGCTGCCTTGCTTTCCCGGCGGGAGATAATTGAACAGTCCCTGAAAAACAACGGAATTATCATCATCACCGAGGACCTGAACCAGGCTTTCGAGCTGGCTGACCGCTTTGCACCTGAACACCTGGAATTGATGATTTCTGAGCCTTTTCACTGGCTATCTCGGGTGAAAAATGCCGGGGCGGTTTTTTTAGGTCGCTACTCTCCTGAACCTGTGGGTGACTACCTGGCCGGCCCGAACCACGTTTTGCCGACAGGCGGTACGGCACGCTTCTATTCGCCCCTGGGGGTGGACACTTTTATGAAAAAATCCAGCTTGATTGCTTATACCCGGGCTGCTTTGGATGAAGTCGGGAAGGCGATAATCAAGCTGGCTGAAGTGGAAGGTCTTTCTGCTCATGCCAATGCAGTGCGGGTCAGGATTCAAGAAGATGAAACAGAGAAATAAAGAAATAAAAGGAGACATTTGAGATGAAAGCAGTTTTTGAAGTATCTGCTCTGGGGCGGGAGGACCTGAAAACACTGGTTCCGTATAATGCCCCTGCCTGCTCCGGAGTGATTAAACTGGCTGATAATGAAAATCCTTATGATTTCCCTCCTGAGGTAAAAGCACAAATCTTTCAGGAAATCGCCTCACGGGATTTTAACCGCTATCCAGATACAAATGCAAGCAGGTTGCGGGAAAAATTAGCCGCCTACACCGGGGTCCAGCCGGAGAACATCATGGTAGGCAACGGGTCTGACGAACTTATCCTTACCATTATGCTTGCCTTTGGCACCGGAGCGGCATTTGCCGTGGCAACCCCAACCTTTTCCATGTACGGGCTGCACGGTCGCGTAGCGTTTTCGAAAGAGATAAAGGTGCCTCGTCTGGAGGACTTCAGTATCGATATTGAAGCATTGGTTAACGTGGCAGCCAGACCTGAGGTAAAAGTTATTGTTATATGTAATCCAAACAGCCCTACCGGCAATGCAGACCCGCGGAATGATATAGAGACGGTCCTGGCAAACGTTGATAAAATAGTGGTGGTGGATGAGGCGTATGGCGAATTTGGCGGTGAGTCCTGTATTCCTTTGCTGGACAAATATCCCAACCTGATTGTTCTCCGCACTTTTTCCAAAGCCTTCAGCATGGCTGGTATGCGGGTGGGTTATCTCCTGGCCGGCAGGCCGGTAATAGCCGAGTTGCTTAAGGTGAAACCGCCGTATAATGTCAATTCATTTTCTCAAATAGCGGCAGAGAAAGTGCTGGATAACCTGCCGATTTTCCAGCAAACGGTTAAGAAAATCCTGGCTGAAAGAGACCGCCTTTTTGTAGAAATGTCGAGCTTGCCGGGCCTGGTGGTATTTCCCACTCAAACTAACTTTATTTTGTTCCGCACGGCGCAGCCGGCGAAAAAAGTTTATGGCGGCCTCCTGGAAAACGGCATATTGATCAGGTATCTGGAGGATCCCGCTCTGCCGCGCTGTCTGCGGGTAACGGTGGGAACAGAACAGGAAAACAGGGCATTCTTTGAAGCTCTTGGCAAAATAGTAGGACAGGGTGAATGACATGAACAAACCCCGCAAAGGTTTAGTTAACCGTAAGACTAATGAAACAGATATTAAAATCTCCCTGAATCTGGACGGCACCGGGGTTTTCCGCATCCAGACAGGGCTGGCGTTTTTTGACCATATGCTTCAGCTATTTGCCAGGCACTCCTCTTTTGATCTGGAGATCATTGCCCAAGGAGATCTGATGGTGGACGGCCATCATACAGTTGAGGATGTTGGTATCTGCCTGGGGTGTGCTATTAAAGAAGCCCTGGGTGAAAAATATGGAATCAATCGTTACGGGCAGGCGTTTATTCCGATGGACGACGCCCTGGTTATGGCGGTAGTAGATTTAAGCGGGCGGGGCTATCTGGCTTTTAATGTACCGTTGCCTGCCCAGCGGGTCGGGGATTTTGAGACTGAGCTGGTCGAGGAGTTTTTAAGGGCATTGGCTGTAAACGGGGAGTTTAATCTGCACGTCCGTTTGCTGGCCGGCAAGAATACCCATCATATTATCGAATCGGTATTTAAGGCTTTGGGGCGGGCTCTGCGGGAAGCAACCGGCATAAGCGGGGGGGATGATATTCCTTCCACTAAAGGTGTGCTATGATGTGAGCAGTTAAGATTTTTCAACCGGGCGGAGGTTAAAGTTTAAGATGATTGCTATTATTGACTATGGGATGGGAAACCTGAGGAGCGTTCATAAAGGCTTTGAAAAAGTAGGTATTGAAGTTACCTTGGCAACAAACCCGGCGCAAGTGGATGAGGCTGACGGGGTGGTCCTCCCCGGCGTGGGTGCTTTTGCCGATGCCATGACTAACCTGCGACTGGCCGGAATGGATGATGCCGTTTACCGGGCGGTTAAAGCAGGGAAACCGCTCCTGGGTATCTGTCTGGGACACCAGCTGCTCTTTGAAAGCAGCGAGGAGTGGGGAATTACCGAAGGGCTTGGGATTTTTCCAGGGCGGGTCCGCCGTCTGCCGGAAGGGTTGAAAGTACCTCATATGGGCTGGAATCAATTGGAGATAAAGCACCCTGACCCCCTCCTGGAGGGGATACCTGACTGCTCATCTTATTATTTTGTTCACTCCTATTATGTTGATCCGGAAGATGAAGAACTGATTCTGGCGGTGACTGAATACGGAATGCGCTTTGCTTGTGTTGTGGGGAGAGGGAAAGTTTACGGAATTCAGTTTCACCCGGAAAAAAGCAGTACCCTCGGCCTTAAAATATTAGAGAATTTTGGGAGGGTGGTTAAAGGATGTTGATTATTCCCGCTATTGACCTGCGCGCCGGAAAGTGTGTCAGGCTGGTGGAAGGAAGGCTGGATAAGGAGACTGTTTACTCAGATGACCCGGTTGCCATGGCTGTTCACTGGCAGGAGCAGGGTGCCCGGTGGCTGCACGTGGTAGATCTTGACGGCGCTTTTGCAGGTACTCCTAAGAACCTGGGTGTGATTAGCGAGATCCTGTCAGCCGTAGATATGCCGGTTCAGGTAGGTGGGGGTATTAGAAGTCTGGACATTGTTGAACGCCTGTTAGAACTGGGCGCGACGCGGGTCATCCTGGGCACGGCAGCCATCTTAAAGCCGCAGATGGTTTCAGAAGCTTGTGCCAGGTACGGTGAGGCCATCTTGGTAGGCATAGACGGGCGAAACGGGCAGGTTGCCAT
>JGI12104J13512_1000457_pt1 | contig 36816 bp, 36 predicted proteins | sample TerdegcTABiofilm_FD_13512 | JGI IMG/M metagenome (IMG submission 13512)
CGCCCTCGATGCATTCCAGCCTTCGAGGACTATCGGGGATTATTCCCAGTTTCCCGGGGTTATCCCAGTCCTAAGGGTAGGTTGTCCACGTGTTACTGAGCAGTACGCCATGCCTTGCGGCATTCGACTCGCATGGCTTAGTCGAACCTCGATAGCAGTAACCTCTGGCAGGATCAACCAGAATTCGCGTCTTCTAGGAAGTATCTGACCCTCAAACCAGTCGGAATTGGCTGAGTCGCCATAAGACCAATGTCAGACACGACAGTCTCGTGTCTCCACACATATTTTATCGCAACGTGGAACCCGGCCCATCACTGAATCAGGGTCGTAGCCTTATTGTTGCGACGCCAAAGCGGCCCATTGCTATATGCATTACTACTATTTAAGGCTTGCCTCTCAGCAAGCATCTTCGCGGACTCCATAGAATTCGCAAAGAGAGTCCATAGCAAAGGCCTTTTGGCAACGATGATGGTCGAGATTCCATATTTGATGGTTTGGCCCATCGCATCTCATGCTTGTGATCTACGAGGCAAATAGCTTCGGATCCCACCACATCGGCCTTTCCCCCTACTAGATAATGGTATTTAAAGATAACGCACTGCAGGAAAGGCTCAGCTTCGCTTGATTATCACGATTGTAACATCAGATTGTGCTGATTGGTTCTTGGAGTATTCTTTGAGCTCTTTATGTACGGCAGAAAGGATCTTCGATGCGGGATATTCTCTATTGCTTATGACCAGATTTATCAGCCGCTCAACGCCAAAGTGCTTCCTGTAGATGTTTTCAGTCTCAACAACGCCATTTGAGTACATGACCATCACGTCGCCAGGCTGGATGGGTATTCGCTCCTTTTGTAGATCCATTCTGTCGAGCATGCCTAATGCTATGCCTCCTCCGCCAAGAGTGTCAACCATTCCACCGCGATCAACTATAAAAGGTGGATTAAAGCCAGCATTAACATACTCCATAGTATGGTTCACGGGGTCGAGCAGGGCGTAAAAGCATGCAAGGCTCATCCCGTGAGCATGTTGAATTATCTGTGAGTTGATGTCTGCAATTGCTTTTGAAGGATCCAATTTATCGGACGCTGCGCGAATTAGGGTTCGCGACATGACAGCGAGCATGGCAGCCTGCACACCGTCTCCCTCTACACCAGCCATAGCCAGTGCGATTTTATCATTAGCTTCCGCAACATCGTAAATGTCAAAACCATTCTTCTCCGAAGGGTTGTAGAGGGCAAGTATCTCATATCCATCTTTTTCCGGCATCGTTGCAGGCACAAGATTGCGCTTGATTCCAGTCAAAAATGCAGACTCCTTCCCTGATCCGCCCCTCTCCTCAGCCTCTCCTTCAAGTTGAGCGGCATAGCTCTTGAGGCCGTGAGCCATCTTATTGAAGGCCTCGCCCAAAGGCTCCATATCTCCCGATACCTTGACCTCGAAGTCGAACTCGCCACGGGAGAGTCTCTCTGCAGCACTCGCCAGAGAATCTATCTGGCCATTGATCCTGCGGCTCAAAAAAAATCCGAATACAAGGACTATTGCTGCAGTCAGCACGAAGATAATTTGTGCATAGAGTTGTGTTCTGTTGCGAGCGTCATTCAAGCCTCGAGTTGTGCTCTTTGCAACGTTCTTGATCCCAGCATCGATGAACCTTGCGGGCAGGCTCATCTCTTCAGCCGGATAAGCTATGCCAAAGCTCCAGCCGATGGTAGTTATCGGCGAGAATGCCACATATCCGTCTGCATCTTTGAGCCCTACCACGATCGATCCAAAGTTCCCTTTTATCATCTTTTGTGCAAGCCTTTTTGCATCCGGACTGTTCGCCTCTGTGAGGTTATCGGATGCGAAGAGCTCCTTAAGAGATCCATCAGGCTTGGCACTGGGCTGCAAAACGATTCTGCCCGAGCTATCTATAACGAATGGATATCCTCTGCCCTTCATGGAAGATAGATCTGCATTGATGGATTCCAGAGAGACATCCATTCCCACGATGCCGGCAAACTCACCTGCCCGATAGATCGGAGTCGTAATGGTGATCGTCGTCTGGCCCAAGTCATTGACATAAGGCCCAGTCCAGATGGTCTTCTTGGCGATCTTTGCCTGAGAATAATATTGCATATCTTTGTAGCCGAACAAAGCTGTATTGCTGATGGTCTCATTGCTATATGGCCAGGTGAGCAACACACCATCTTCAGTGCCAATATACGAGAGAGATACTGACTGCTCTGCGCTCAGAAGGTTCTGCATTATCCTTGCAGGAGAGCATAGCGATCTGATGGTCACCTCTCTTTTGGCAGATGCAGTCTGGTTGGAGCCTGAAGGAGCAACCCATATCCCTGGAGGTGCCTTGCAACTTTCATTCTGGTCGCTCATGGCTGCATAGCTGGCGATCAACTCGTTTTCAGAGGCTATGCGCCTGAAAAACTCATTATACTGGCGTGATTTGGCAATAGCAAGCTGCACCTGGTCGGCATCATTCGGCGCGACTGTGAGCGCTGAGCGGTTCAAGGAGGTGCTGAGACTTGAAATATTATTTTGCACGTCTATCGATGCCCGGTTCATCTCTGCCAGAGACATGATTCCCATGATTGCCATAGGAACCAGAGCGAAGGCTACCAAAAGAGCCAGGAGCTTAAGACCTAATCCAACGACGCCTGTCATGTATGCCATTTAACAATTGAGTCTTCATCAGCGTAGAGCAATCCTCACAACGCATTCTCTTGAATAAACCTATTGGTATAAACTCTTTTCAGCCAGCAAATCCTTTATCCCGGAAACTATTTATTTAGACCTTCTGAATAAATATTGTGAGCAGGCCCTACGGGTTTCTTGATCCCTTGAACAGGCTGATGGAGGCATACCGACGGTATGAGCATGCCGTGTGGTCTCTCAATGCGGTTATAATATCGATTGCCTCTTATGCCATAGCTGAGATTCTCGGGCTACCAGCCTTTATGAACTTCTACTGGGAGGACTATCTCCCACTAGCAGCGTCGCCCGCCATTCTTTCCGTGATCCTGGGAATCGCGGGCGCGACTCTCATCAAAAGGCGCAAAGGACATGATCCTTTTTTGCTTCTAGGGCCAGAACTCTCTGAGAAAACCAAGACTGCTTATGACAATCGCAACGCTCAGTCTCTGCCAATGCAAAGCCTGGCCGAAGATCTCAAGGCAAGTCTCGAAAAAATCAAGCCTTCCCAGATGCTCAACCGCAAACAGATAGGCTCCAGAATCATCGTTGCAGTATTACTATCAGGCATCACTATCTTCATCGCCCACAGCCAGATCAGTGCGGACATAACCCCTGCCGATCTTCAATCCCTTTCCGATCTGAAGGATAAAGTATTCGGCCCTCAGGAGAGTGAAGAGCCAACGCACGAGTCGGGAACCAATCTAACTGGGAACATCTACGGCAAACCTTCATTGGCAGTTCTAAATGAAAATAAGCTGGAGCTATCGCTTTATCCGGGCGTAGGTGCAGGCTCCCTTTCGAGGAAGACAGAGCCTAAAGAGCGCGCTTTCCAGCAGTCTCTGGCAGGAGAGGCGGCAGCCGTTCCATCAGAACTCTATATCGAGAGCCTTCCTCCAGAAAATAAAGAGATAATCAAGAGATACTTTGTGCAGCTTAGCAGGTTGGGCAGTCTCTTATTCTTGTAGCGCTCAAACAATTTTCCGGTGGAAGACCCGCTGCGCCTTGCCGTCCTGCCGCGGCAGGTGTCCGATTGGAAAGACGTCTCCCTTGGGGCTGAATCCCAGCGCTTCCTTGAGGGCCTTCTCCACCATGTAGCCGGTGACTCCAGGCTCTGCCTCAACGTTGACCCGCACGTCATTGACGCCATCGATCTCTTCCACGATGATCTGGTAGTTGTTGCCGATGCCAGGGATTCCCAGTAGCGTCTGCTCGATCTGCTTTGGGAAGAAGTTAACCCCCTTTACGATCAGCATGTCATCGCGTCGACCTATGATTGGCGCAATCCTCAGATGCGTTCGGCCACAGTCACAGACATCTTTGGAGACTATTCTGGTCAGGTCGGCTGTGCAAAAGCGGATCATTGGCAGGGCCTCGCGGGTGAGTGCTGTGAATACAAGCTCGCCCTGCTCGCCCTCGTCTACAGCCTCACCAGTATCCGGATCGATGATCTCCAGGATGTACTGATCCTCCCAGACATGGATGCCGTCATGAGCTGTGCAGTCCATGCCCAAAGTCCCAACACCACCAGATTCAGTCATGCCGTAGATGTCGAAGACCTCTATGTCAAGGCCCTGGGATAACTTCTTCTTCATGGATTCTGAGAATGCCTCAGCACCAAAGATGCCTATTTCAAGGTCGGGTAGCGTCTCTTTTTGCTCCTGCAAGACCTCCATGAGCCGAACGCCGTAGCTCACCACAGCTGTGAAGACGCGGGTCTTGAGATCCTTGGCCAGACGAATCTGCCTGGCGGTATTTCCTGGTCCTGCTGGAATGACGAACAGGCCAGCCGCACGTGCGCCATGATACATCCCAAAGCCGCCATTGAAAAGTCCGAAAAGTGGAGTTATCTGTGTGGCATCTCCAGGCCTTGCCCCGGACATGCGGTAGCAGCGGGCCATGCACTCCGCCCACTGATCCAGATCATTGCGGGTATAGGGCATGACCACGGGCGTGCCAGTGGAGCCGCTGGACATGTGCATCTCCACTATCTGGTCGCGCGGAACGCAAGCAAGCTTCATGGGGTAGCTCGTGCGCAATAGATCTTTGTTTGTCATGGGCAGCTTGACCACATCTTCGGCTGTCCGGATGTCATCTGGCGCGACGCCGTGATCGTCCAGAAGCTTTCTGTAAATTGCGTTCGACTGGTAAACGTGTTTGACGATGGCCCTCAGACGCTTCGACTGCAATGCATGAATCTCTTCTCTAGATGCAGTCTCCATCCTAGCATTGTGAAAGTTGCCTATCATACGAAGTTCCTTCCCACATCAAAAGCTTTCAGATTGAGATCTTTGAATTTCTCTGGGACACACAGGGCTATGGCCTTCTGCCAGGCATCAGGGGGCAGGTCCAGTCCGCGGGAGACGACGCCCAGTAAAACTATGTTTGCGGCTCGAATGTCTCCGATCTCTTTCGCCTTTTGTGCTGCGTCGAAGTACACGAGCCTGGGAAACACCACTTTCAGCATCTCTTCAACGTTATCCGGATACCTGGCGGTGCCCGATGAGACTGTTACAGGAGTTATGGCCTGTGCGCTGACTGCTGCCAGGCCACCGGGCGCCAGATAATCTGCGAACCTCAGTGCCTCCACCTGCTCTAAAGCAGCCAGTATCTGGGCGCTGTTCTTGGGCACAAGAGGGCTGTATACCTTAGTTCCGTAGCGGATCTGGGCCATGACAGAGCCGCCTCGCTGGGCCATGCCATGCACCTCGTTTGTCTTGACGTCGTATCCTGCCTGCATGGCAGCCTGGGCAAGGATCTCGCTGGCCAGCAATATACCCTGGCCACCCACGCCCACTAGGACTACGCTCTGAGTCTCATTCTCCATTCATGCCCTCCCTCCAGCAACTATGGCTCCAGTGGGGCAGACCTGCTCGCAAAGGCCGCAACCTGCGCAGAGGATCTCGTTGATCTTCGGCATCTCCCCTCCACCCTCTATCGCCGGACAGCCAATGCCCAAACAAAGTTCACAGCCTTTGCACACATCTGTTTGAATCTTCCTCACAACTCCCACCCGTCTTCTCTCGCGCAATGGGCAAGGCGCTGAAAAGACGATTAAAGATGGCTCGTCTGCAGCCAGCTCATCTGATATGACCTGCATGGCGTTCTTCAGGCTGTAAGGATCGGCTTTAAAGACGCGCTTGAAGCCACATGCTCTGCCGATATCCTCTATGGAGATCGCCACTGTGGCATCACCCATTAAGGTACGTCCGGTGCCTGGATGATCCTGGTGTCCGGTCATGGCGGTGGTGCGGTTGTCAAGCACGACTATCGTCGAGGTGCCCATGTTGTAGGAGATATCCAGAAGCCCGGTTATTCCTGAATGAAAGAAAGTGGAGTCTCCTACCACACCCACGACCTTCCTGGGCTCTCCTGCGATCTGCATCCCGTGCGCCATTGAGATTCCTGCGCCCATGCACAGGATTGTGTCCATCCTGTCGAGGGGCTTGAAGGCGCCAAGGCTGTAGCATCCGATGTCACCGGTCACAACTACATCGTGCTTTCCAAGTGCATAAAAGACGCCACGGTGAGGGCAGCCTGGACAGAGTACCGGCGGGCGGGGTGGAATCTGGTCCAAAAAAGCAACCGGTCTTTCAAGAGGAGCTGCTCTTCCCTCAAGCTTCGCCCGTGCAGCCTGCAGTCGGTCGACTGAGAGCTCCATTATCCCTGGGACGACCTCTCTTCCCTGACATCTGATCCCAAGAGCCCTGACATGCTGCTCGAGGAAGTCGTCCAGCTCCTCCACAACCAGGATGCTATCGACGCCTGAGGCGAACTCGTAAATGAGGGCATCGGGAAATGGAAAAGGGAATCCCAGCTTCAAGAATGATGCTTTTGGCCAGACCTCTCTGGCGTAATGGTAGGCGATGGAGGATGTTATGATGCCAAGAGCTCTGTCGCACCATTCGATGCGATTGGCAGGAGAGCTCTCCGATAGCTTTTTTTGGTGCAGCAATCGTTCCTCAACCCTCTGGCGCATTGGCCTGCCCCATACAGGTATCGGAACGAAGCGGGGTGGATTTTTCACGAAGCCAACCCTCCCTTCGACTGTGCGCTCCTCATGCACCACGAGGCTGCGAGAGTGGCTGACCCTGGTTGTGGAGCGGAGGATAACGGGGGTCTTGAACTGCTCAGAGACCTGGATGGCCATCTTCAAAAAATCCTTTGCCTCCTGGCTGTCTGCAGGCTCAAAGAGTGGAATCTTGGCGAAACGGGCATAGTTGCGGGTGTCCTGCTCGTTTTGCGAGGAGTGCATTCCAGGATCGTCTGCGACGCAGGCCACAAACCCACCCTCCACACCGATGTAGCTCAGTGTCATGAGCGGGTCTGCAGCCACATTCAGACCCACATGCTTCATTGTGACGATGGCCCTTGCGCCTGACAGAGCAGCCCCCGCCGCCACCTCAAAGGCCACCTTCTCATTTGGAGACCACTCGCAATACACTTTTGGCCTGTACTTTGCCAGGTTCTCCAGGATCTCAGTTGAGGGAGTACCAGGATATCCCGTGCCAACAGTCACACCAGCCTCGTAGGCCCCACGGGCTATGGCCTCGTTGCCGGACATCAGATATCTCAACGCCGTCCTCCTTTGCTCGGATGATGATTTGGCGAGAATTTGACGATCTTTGTTGATCGTTTATGCACAATCCTATGCATCAAAGACACATCAGGCGATCCAATTTTGGCTTTATAATCCTTGTGGTCATGGATGGCATAATTCATAAGGGAAAGTTTTTTAAATCAAGATTCACTTCGCTGACCACAGTTGTACATCATAGTACTAAATTGGAGAATGATAATAATATGATCATGCCCGCGCCATACCTGGCATTATTGGTTTGCATTCTGGCCATGCTCTCAATAACCCTCTTCATATTGCTGAAGGAGGCACAATGATCAATCAACTTCTGCTCATCGCCTACGTGGCGGTCATAGTCATACTCTCGCTAAAGCTCCGCCAGGGGACATTCTCGGGCTTCGTCCTGTCCGACAGGAACATAGCCTATCCAGCTGTCATCGGAATTGCCTTCACCGCTGCTTATTTCAGCGCAGCATCGTTCCTGGGCGGTGGCGGCTACGGCCTCGTGGCAGGAATGCCATGGGTGGTCTTTTGCGCTTTCCTGCATGTGGCCTTCGCGTGCCTTGCTTGGCTCATGGCTGGAAGGATCTGGGCCATGGCAAAGCAGTACGACGCCAAGACTGTGCCGCAACTGCTTGAAAAGAGGTACAGCTCGCCCACGGGCAAGGTCATTTTAGCAGCGATAATGCTCCTTTTGTACGCTGTCTATCTGGTTCCCATCTTCAAGGGATGCGCTGCCCTCTTTCAGGGACTGATAGGAGTCACTTACCTGCAGGGGCTGATCATTGCCGTCCTGATCGTGGCAGTCTACTACGCAATCGGCGGCCTGCCAGCAATAATCTGGATAGGCTTCATCCAGGGGATCCTCATGCTATTCGGATCCATGTTCCTCTACGGCAGCCTCTTTTCACATGCAGGCGGGATGCAGATCTGGGATAATATTCCTGCCGCAGTGCTGAGCATGAATGGCCTCAATGTTCCGTGGCAAAAGACCCTTGGAATGGCATTCTCCATCAGCCTTGGCCTGCTCGCCCTGCCAGACCTACTGATAATGATATTCGCGGCAAGGGACAGGAGAGTTGTTCGCTTCGCAGGCGTCTTTGGGCCGCTGTCCATTGCCATCTACGCTGTCTGCGTATTTTCTCTGGGCATTTTGGCCTATGGAGCCCTGAGCTCAGAGCAGATCGCGCCATTCCTGAAGAACCCGGACGGGCTTGTGCCCTTCCTGGCAACAACTCTCCTCCCGGCTGGCTTCGACAGCATCATACTTCTGGCAGCGATCTCAGCTGCCTTGTCCACCATGAGTGCCATCGTTCTTGTCACTACGACATCTCTCACGTCCGATATCCTGCGTTACCTGAGGCCCGAGATATCTGACAAAAGCATACTGCTCTTGACGCGCACAGTGGGAGTGATCATCCTTCTGGCAGCGGCTGTATCTGCGATCAACGTTCCTCAGCAGATAGTGCCTCTGGTATCCGTCAGCATGGGTGTGATCGCTTGCTGCGTATTCGTTCCGCTCATCTTCGGCCTGTTCTGGCAACGAGGCACTTCCACAGGCTTCATCGCCAGCCTGCTGGCATCTTTCTTCTCTGTGGTTGTCTGGAACTTCTATGGCGATCAGCTCATCCATCCAGTCTTCGTAGGCCTCATCTGCGGAACAGTGGCCTACGTCGGCGGGAGCCTGGTAAGCGGACAGACCTCAAGAGCACAGATGGTGGGTGAGAGCTAGGAGACCGACTGAATTTGGATTAAATTAATATACCGATCCAGCTAGGCATATTCATATTCACGAAGGAGGGAAAATATGTCTGAGATGAGAAACTTCGCCCTGAGGGATGCACAGGGCAACGAAATAGGAGTCTTTACAGGAAAATCACCAAGACAGGCTGCTCTGAAGGCAGCAAACCGGGGTTATACTGATATAAAGCTCCGCGAACGCGGCACAAAGAAGGTACACGTCTTCGAGGGAACGCGGATGCAGGTGGACAAGCCAGCGGGAGCGCCTGCCTGGATGCCAGACAAGATCTGGAAGCCTAAAGTGAAGAAGGTGGGCATAGAGAAGCTGGACGAGGTCTGAGATCGCAATCATTCTCAGGCGCTCGCGCAGGCCGACCATCTCATCTTCAAAGGGCCTGCCCACAATATCTTTGCCAGCTTATCGCCAATTTTCTCATAGGTTCTCTCAATTTGTTCAAGAGGCAAAAACCTTAAATACCGACAATCGCCGTATATTATGGTTGGCAAAAGTCGAAGTCTCATTTCTTTCCCTCCTCCTGGAGAACAGACTTTTGCCTAAACCTCCTATTCCAGATCTCTCCACTAAATTCCCATTTTTTATCTAACCTGGGAGCTGAGAGGATGGCACCTGCTCCCTCCTTGTGCTTTTTTTGCACACTACTTCGAAGTATTTTAGGCTGCTCCAGGGGCCAGGTCCAGCGTCGTTAGATGCCTGCACTCGCCAGTAATACACGATGTCGTCGTCGGAAAGGATCGAGGGCGAGGGCACTGCGCATCTGCTGCCAGATGTTATGTCCTCAGCAGGATACCATTCATCGAGGACTATTTCTGCATCGTTTTGCACCTGCAAGTGGTACTCAGTAGCAGTCGATAATGCGCCCCATATAAAATTAGGTTTTCGCGTAGAGACGAGGCCCCTGGGCGATATGGTAGTAACCTTTCCTGGAACTTCTGAGGTTATTTTAAAGCTCAAATAGCTGGACCATGGACCATCGCCGACGCAGTTCCCGGTTTGAACCCACCATCTATAGTTTCCAGGGTCAAGTGCGCCGTCCAGTGTTACTGAACAGCCCTTCTGCGAAGCTACATCAGATGCGTCATACCAGTCGGTGATAGTTGGGTGGGACAGATCAGAGACACTTGCTACCTTCAGGCGGTAGCGTGTGGCTCCTGCCACACAGTTCCAGCTAAAGGTCGGAGTGCTGGTGCCAATGGTATTCTTTGGAGAGATCAAGGTCGCCCTGCCAGGCAATGTGGTGGAAGTGCAGACCGTGAAGGACATTGGATCACTCCATTGCCTCTCACCACAATTACAGGTCCTAATTCTCCAGCTATAGCTGCCAGCCATAAGGGTCACTGGAGGAGTCACACTCAACTTTGAGTCTTCGTTCAAGACCAGGTCTGAAGCATCATAACATAGATTAACAACGACGTCTCCTGAGTCGTCTTCAACCACCAGGCAATAAAATTCGGTGCCTGCAACCTCCGACCAGACATAAGTCGGCCTTCCTGTCGTGATGATTCCGGAAGGCTCCGAGAGGATCGCGACTCCTGGCTCGTCACCAACCAATCCATTTGAGCTCTCGACAGTGCCGTTCTCATCAGCCGATTGTAGCTGTCCAACCGAATTGCCAAAGAACGATAACAGCAACAGGAGCAAACCTGTGACTGCCACGGCAATTTCTCTTTTGGCATTCAACTCCCTTCCTTTCATGAATCTGTCTCCCTTTTTAAATTTGATCTTCAAATGACTTGATAACAAATTTGTAGACAAAGAATATATATTTTTTCATTCAAAAATCAAAGCAAGATGATGACAGGCAGTAATAATCACTTAAAAGTCGATTAAAGAGAGGGCGATTAAAGGTCCAAACAGTAAAAAATTATTTTTTATTTGATAGGAGAAAATTTTATTTGATAGGAAAAATTTTATTTGATAGGGAAAATTGGAGAACGTTTGTTCGAGGCCCGGGCTGTTGCGCCTCTATGGCACCAGACGCCTTCGGTCGCGTGGGAAGATTACTGCGTCCCGGATGTTCTCAAGCTTCAGCATGGTCATGACCAATCGGCTCAAGCCAAGGCCCCAGCCTGCGTGGGGCGGCATGCCGTACCTGAAGGCCTTGAGGTAGAACTCGAAGCCATCGGGGTCCAGCCCTTTCTCCACTATCCTCTCCACCAGGAGGCTGTAGTCATGAACCCTCTGAGCCCCGCTGGCCAGTTCCATGCGCGGATGCATCAGATCAAATCCCCTGCAGATCTCTGGCTTGTCCTCATAAGGCAGCGTGTAGTATGGCTTTATGGAAGATGGCCAGTCCGTCAAGAAGTAATGCTCCCCGATGGTCTCGCCCAGGAACCGCTCGGTCTCAGTGTCCAGGTCATCTCCCCATTGCATCTTGACGCCAGCTCTCTCGCTGGCCATCTCAAGCGCCTCTGTGTAAGTTATCCTGCGAAATGGAGCCTTTGGAACTTGCAGATCCAGGCCCATGACCTCCAACTGATAGCTGCAGTTCTCGGCCACGTACCTGTAGGCCTCGACCACAGCGCCCTCAAGGATGCTCATGACCTCTTTGTCGTCGGCAAAGCTGATCTCAACGTCTATTGAGATGGCCTCGTTCAGATGACGGCGTGTGTCGTGCTCCTCTGCGCGAAATATCGGCCCTATCTCGAAGACCCTGTCCATGCCGGCTCCCATGAGCATCTGTTTGTAAAGCTGAGGGCTCTGGTTGAGGAAAGCCTCCTTCTCGAAGTAGCTGATGGGGAATAGGTCAGTTCCGCCTTCTGTAGCTGCGGCGACTATCTTGGGCGTAAAGACCTCAGTAATTTTCTGTCCATAGAAATAATCCCTCAGGCTGCGCAGGACTGCACTCTCAATCTCGAATGCAGCCAGGACGCACGGCCTGCGTATGTCCATAAACCTGGCGTCGAGCCTCGTGTCCAGCTCGCATTCCACCTTCTCAGTGGGGTCCAGGGGCAGTGGCACCTGGGCAGCACTCAACACCCTGACGTCGGTGGGGAGTATCTCAAATCCACGTGGTGCCTTGGGCTCTGCTTTGACCTGGCCGCGCACCTGAACCACGCTCTCCCTGCTGATGGTGCGAACGCTCTTGAACATCTCCTTGCCTACCATTTTTTTGACAAGAGTTATCTGTGCCAGTCCTTTTCTGTCCCGCAGCACCAGGAAAGCGATGCCGCCCAGGTCGCGAGTCTCATGGACAAAGCCTGCGAGCACCACCTCACGTCCATCCAATTCCGGTGTTATATCTCCAGAATAATGAGTTCTAAGGATCAAGTCGTCTCACGCCAACCGAGAATGAATTCCTGATATAAAAGCAGTCTGATCTTTGAAAACTGAAGGGCCTATGAATAAAGACAAATACAATAAGATTTGGAGTAGATATAATCTTTGGGTTTTGTAGCCATGGCACTCTCCCGAAAGGACCTCCTCGGACAGGATGAATTCTGGGTATTTCTATTCCTTTTAGGGTGGACGCTGCTCAACTGGCCCATGCTCACAATGGCTGGAAGATCCATTATCTGGGGCATGCCTATAGTATTGTTATACGTCGCTCTCATCTGGCTGATGATAACCGTGATGCTGTATCTCTTTGAGCGGAGGCATTCCGGATGATAGGATCTCATGTTGCCCTGATGATCATGGTGCTCTACCTGCTTTTGCTCTTCGGCATAGCTCAGTATGCCGACCGACAGAAGCACCTGGGCAAAAGCATCGTCAGCAACCCTTATGTTTACGCCCTCTCATTATGCGTTTACGTCTCCGCCTGGACATTCTATGGCTCCATTGGAAGGGCGGCATCTACAGGGCTTGAATTTCTTCCCATTTACCTTGGGCCAGTGCTTGCCATGACTTTGGGCTGGATCGTTATTCGCAAGATGATAAGGGTCTCGAAGGAGTACCGTCTAACATCCGTCAGCGACTTCATATCCTTCCGATACGGCAGAAGCTATGCAATTGGAGCTGTAGTCGCCGTTCTCTGTTTGATCATGGTCACGCCTTACGTTGCACTGCAGCTCATAGCCATCTCCACCTCGCTCGAAATCCTGAGCGGCCCTCACATATTCCTGGGATACCCAGTGGAGAGCAAGCTGGTGGTGGCCCTGCTCTTGGGAGCCTTTGCTACAATCTTTGGCGCACGCCATCTCGATCCCATGGAGCGCCATGAGGGCCTGGTCGCTGTTGTAGCCTTCGAATCTTTGGTGAAGATCGTGGCGTTTTTGGCTGTTGGCATCTACGTCGCCTATGGCATCTTTGCAGGATACGGAGACATAATGGAAGGGATGGGCCGGCTGGCGCTGGGAAGCCAGAATTACGCAGGCCTTCTGGACGTGGATTACCAGATCTGGTTCTCCTTGACGCTGATCTCATTCTTTGCCATCCTATTTTTGCCCAGACAGTTTCACGTTATGGTAGTGGAGAACTCAGAAGAGACGCATCTCAAAAAGGCGATGTGGCTCTTCCCGCTTTATCTATTGCTGATCAACCTCTTCGTCCCTGCCATAGCCTGGGGCGGATTGCTTCTCAAAACACCAGGGCTCGAGGACGCCTTCATAATAAACATACCATATAGCCATGGCCTGGACTGGCTTGCGCTGTTCGTCTTCATCGGCGGAACGTCTGCTGCCACTGCCATGATTCTGGTTGAATCGGTCGCTGTAGGCACTATGCTGCTCAACGACCTGGAGATGCCCTATCTCTTAAGTCGCATCGGAGATGGCAGGAACCTGGCGAGGACGCTCCTGAACGCTAGGCGCTTGAACATCCTTCTCGTGGTGCTGCTGGGCTACCTCTACTCGCACGCCGTGGCTTATCAGATACTGGCAGATATTGGAATCGTATCGTTTCTGGCTGCCAGCCAGCTTGCACCAGCAGCTCTGGGCGGCCTTTATTGGAAGAAAGGCAGCAGGGAAGGGGCCATGGCAGGATTGGTATCAGGTTTCCTGCTCTGGACATACACAGCCTTGATTCCCACATTGGCAAGTGGCGGCATGCTCGAAGATCTGGTCCTGAAGGGGCCATTCGGCATAGCCCTCCTCAAGCCCACAAATCTTTTCGGCCTCGATCTGGATATCTGGACCAACTCAGTATTCTGGACCTTGCTTGTCAACTGCAGCCTCTACACAATTGTGTCATTGATGTCCAAGCCAAGCCCTGAAGAGGATACCATCACAAACTGTTTCGTGGACGTTTTTCAAGAAAAAGCCGAAGCTAAGAGGATCGAAAAAGGAATAATCCGCATGGGAACTGTGGAAGAGCTGGAGGCCACTTTAGCGCGCTATGTTGGCGACCTGAGGGCAAGGCAACAGGTCGATGCTGACCTCTCGCGCCTTGGCACTACCAGGGACAAGATAGAAGCAAGACAGCTCATGGAGCTTTGGAGGAATTTCGAGAAGACGCTCACGGGCTCTGTGGGACCCTCGGCCACCAGGATGATCGTAGAAGATCAAGTCCCTGTGAAGCCTGTGATGGAAGAGGCAAGGGCAACGCTGCCAACCTATGATTTGGAGATGGGAAAGATCTATGTCGTGCCCGAGAAGGCCTACGAGGTCTTCACAGACCTGGTATTGCATGGAGTGGAAGGGCTGTGCATCACACACCATAGCCCTGATGAGGTGCGAAGGCGATGGGGCTTCAAGGAGACGCCCATCATCAAGTTGAGCGATGAGAAGGGCAGCGATCGTTATATCTCTCCACGAAATTTGCCGCTTCTGTTCATGACCATAAAGTCGTTTGTGGAGAGCAGTAAAAACAGCATAGTGCTAATAGACAGCATAGAGCAACTGGTGGAGGAGAATGAGGGACGAGTTCCTGAGAGGGAATTGCTGGATTTCGTCTATCAGATGGAGTTATTGGGCAGAAAGACCCGCTTGATCCTTGTGGAGAGGCCTGAGTATATCCATATCAGCATGCCCGATAGCATAAACGAAGTAAAAGAGCTGCTATTCAATGTTGGGCCCCTCTCTGCCTATCTGTTCAGGGTCTTCTCCGAGGCAATGCTCTCTCGTCTCAGCATCGAGAAGAGAGATGAGGTCGTTCGGGAAGCCAATGAGCTGATATCATCGCGAAGCTTCTTTGAAAGAGCAGAGCGCACATATGATAATGGATCCGCGGCAGCCTGTGAGCCTGATATGATGGGTGCGGTGCCCTCGGATCTGGGATTGAAGATCGACTCCAAGTTGGTCCTGAGCAGACACGGATTTTTTACGGCAGTCAGAAAGCTGGCCAGGATCATCAAAAAGCATGATCCTGCCTTCGATCTCACCGATGCTCTGGCCGAGCTCATGAGGAGCTATGGCAGAAGCCCTTTTGAGGTTGCCCTCCTTCCAGGAACCACTTACGTCATTGAGGAAGAAAAGCCGCAAAAGAGCCTGGAGCTCTTCAGCGAGCTGGTGAGCCACGGAATGGAGGGCTTATGCATAAGCAGGTACAATCCCGAGACCCTGGACGAGAGGTACAATGTGCCAGTGAAAACAGTCGTCTGGCTGACGCAAAAGAGCGAGCCAGGATACAGGACAGTAGACCCGACGAACTTCCCGCGCATGAGCAGTATAATCTCCGATTTCTTGAATGAAGCCAACTATCCTCTCGTACTTCTTGAAGGCTTGGGATATCTCATCACCCAGAGCAACTATGAGACTGTGCTCAGGTTCGTTCAGTCTCAGAGGGACGAGATCGCCCTGAAGAGCGCAATAATGCTGGTGCACATCGATCCGCTCTCCCTGGACACCAAAGAACTGCATCGTCTGGCGAGCGAGCTGGAACCGCTCAGGATCTGATATGCGCTCGCACGAGAGCAAGGGCAAGAGAGACGTTTTAATAGTTGGTGTGCCCTAATTAAAAGCCATGATCGAGGCGGGGCTCGCATTATTATTAATAGTAATATTATTCGGTGCGCTCTTGATCTTGAGATCCATCAAGGATTTCATCATAAATGCGATTGTGGGGCTGGTGATTCTTTTTTTAGCCAACGCCGTGGCTGGGCTTGGCATTGGCTACAGCTGGCTGGTCGTGTTGATCTGCGGCATCGGGGGAGTTCTGGGCGCTTTTTTGGTGATATTGCTCCATTTTCTTGGATTTGGAATTTGATGATTTGGAATTTGATTTGTCTCATGTGGCCGTCTGCGCTCCCCCGCAGGAGCCACGCAAGAGGCAGACAATGCCTGCTGCAAATAGCACTGCGATGATGCCCGTCAGGAATATGCCATCAAACACCCCCGCCCCTCCGATGGATAGCACTAGCGGTTTTGTCTGGTGAAGAGAGACAGGCGAGAGGGCTGGCAGAACTCCGGGCGTCATCAAGCTCATGAGGTCTGCTCCCAGCAATGTACCAGTTGTGCCGCTGATGTAGGCCAGAGGCGGAGCCCTGCGGTAGCCTCCAGCCAGTGCCAGGCCACAAATCGCGGCAAGAAGAGGAGACAGCCAGAAAGGAAGCAGTATGCCCTCGCCTGGAACTGCCTCGGCCGCATAATATGTCACTGCTGCAACAGCTCCGACGCCGATCATCGCCTTGCCAAAGGAGGCCTGGCCGCGTAGCAGGAGATGCGCGGAGACGACCAGAGGAATGATGCATCCGCCCAGGTTGACTGCGATGTGAACGGGGTGAAAAATTGTCGGAATATTTCCTGGGTACAGGCCAAGAAATGTCGAGTACCACGCAGGATATGCAGAGACTGTGCCGCTAGTTAAGGGAATGTCCACCAGACTGCCAAGAACTGAGCCAAAGACAGCCAGCGAGGCGTGCCAGTGGTCGATGCCCACCATCTCAAAGGCCGCCTCAGAGAGGCGTAAAAAGAGATAGATGAAGATGATGGGGACGGCTAATAAAAGCAGAAATATCACGAGAGCAAAGGGCAGGAACAGGAAATCGAACATCCTTGAGCACCCATAGAAAATAGAGGTTAATGGTTAATAGAGCTTACTCAAGGCCTCAGCTTCGAAGTGCGCAATGTTTTTGGCCTGGGCAAGAGAGTTTAAAAAATCAGGAATTGAAGGTGATTTTAGCATGACAATCCTTACAGGGCGCGAGGCGCGCTGCTTTGTTGAATCCATGATCGATCCCAAGACACAGACCCAGATGTGCGGCGTGGAGCTGTCGCTGCAAAAGATCGAGCGCTTCGCAGCTGCTGGGGCAGTGGCCTTCGATAACAGGGAGCGGATGCTGCCCGAGACCGAGCAGATAAACTTCGATGAATCAGGCTGGGCAGATCTTGAGCAGGGGGCATATCTCGTGACATTCAACGAGATCGTGACCATTCCGAGGGACATGGCCGCCCTGGCCCGCCCGCGCTCCACCCTTTTGCGCAGCGGGGCGTCGCTTGAGACTGCGCTATGGGATCCTGGCTACCGCGGTCGCAGCCAGAGTCTTCTTGTGGTCCACAACCCCAATGGTCTGAGGCTGAAGAAGGATGCCAGGTTGATGCAGCTTGTGTTCCTTTCATTGGGCAAGGACGCAGAGAGCGTTTACGCAGGAAAATATCAGGGAGAGAACATCTAAGACGAAGACAAGCGGACTGCAGATCGACGATGATCGATAACAGTGGCGAACTATTGCGCCTGAATTTAGGCATTGCAGCCGCCAACATAATCTCCATCTCACCAGGATCGATCTAACTTGGGCCAGGTGTGGCCAGTGTACTGGCAAGGGCCATTGGCAGCCATTCATCCTCCTGAAGCTGCGCTACTGTCAATCGCTCGTCATACCTTCTCACAAATTCCCTGCACAATTCCGATATCCTCCGCCTTATTCTCAAATAATTGCTTATAATGCCATCTCCACCACTATCCTTGGAGGTGAGTCGTGGCAAAAGGCAACAGACCAAGCACTTCTCTTCCAGTCCTACAAAGCTAGGTCCTCTCCAGTGCCCTCTCCAGNCGAACATCTTGGAAGGGCACTAGCTTCCAGGCATTACAAAATGGCCTGAGGGCAAAATGAGCATCTTCGGCGAAGCTGAATCTAACTGCAAAAAAAAATCAGGTGAAATATGAGGCAAGTTGCAATTTACGGCAAGGGTGGCATAGGCAAGTCGACGACCACCCAGAATCTCACTGCAGCCCTCTCTACCATGGGCAAGAAGATCATGCAAATCGGCTGTGATCCCAAAGCGGACTCAGTTAAATTCCTTATGAACGGCAAGAAGCAGCCTTCCGTCCTGGACACGCTAAGAAAAGAGGGCGAGGTAAAGCTTGAAGACGTGATGAAGACCGGCTTTGGCGGCATTCATTGTGTAGAGTCTGGAGGCCCCGAGCCTGGCGTCGGCTGCGCAGGAAGGGGCATCATCACATCGATCGGGCTCCTCGAGAACCTGGGAGCCTACACACCAGACCTTGATTATGTCTTCTACGACGTCCTGGGCGATGTGGTCTGCGGCGGATTTGCCATGCCAATTCGTGAAGGCAAGGCCCAGGAGATCTATATCGTGGCATCAGGCGAGATGATGGCTCTGTACGCAGCCAACAACATCTGCAAAGGCATCCAGAAGTTCGCAGAAGCTGGCGGAACGCGCCTGGGCGGCATTATCTGCAACTCCCGAAATGTAGATCGGGAGAAGGAGCTGGTCTCGCACTTCGCCCAGAAGCTGGGCAGCAAGATGATCCAGTTCATTCCGAGGGATAACATCGTCCACCAGTCCGAGATTCATAAGAAGACAGTCATTGAGTATGCCCCAGACTCCGATCAAGCCAAGGCCTACCTGAGCCTCGCCAAGGCGGTGGATGAGAACGATATGTTCGTCATCCCCAAGCCCATGGAGTACGAAGAACTGGAGCAGGTCATGATGGAATGGGGTGTTGTGGAATGAAGATGATCAGGGCCGTCATCCGGCCGGAGGCTGTGGACAAGGTCGCGGACAGCCTGGAGGCAGGCGGCTTCACAGCACTTACCCGCATCGAGGTCTTCGGCAGAGGCAAGCAGAAGGGCATCCGGGTCGGGGAAATGGTATACGACAATCTTCCCAAAACCATGCTCATGATAGTAGTAGACGACGCCAAGCTAACGTCCGCAGTCAAGATCATCGAGGACAGTGCCAGAACAGGAAATATCGGTGATGGCAAGATCTTCGTATCCTCAGTAGAGGAGGCCTACACAATAAGGACCGGCCAGAGAGGGCTGTAGAATGAAAGAAGTTCTGGCCATCATTCAGATGAACAAGATGGAGGCTACCAAGAACGCCCTGGAGATCATAGGCATCCCATCCATCACCGCCTACAAGGTCACTGGCCGTGGAAAGCAGAAGGGCCTCATAATCCAGCACCCTTCAGAGCTCCCTGAGTCGGATCAGAAGGGCATGAGATACATTCCCAAGAGGATGATCTCAATCATGGTGGAAGACGAGTTCGTGCCAGCTGTGGTGGCCGTGATCGGCAAGGTCAATCGCACAGGCAACTATGGTGACGGCCGAATCTTCGTCTGCCCTGTGGAAGAATCGATCAGAATAAGGACCGGTGAACGTGGGAGTGTTGCCATATCATGAGCCAAGATATCATCCGCCGGGCCAAGAGAGATCCCATAACCATTGGCGGCAGCAATAAGGCAGTCGAGGATATGCTTCAGGGGCTTCCCAAGAAGACTGCCAAAATCAGAAGCAAACATGTCGTCGTCAAAGATGCCTGCGAGGTCGAGCAGAAGATCGAGGCAAACGATAGGGCAGTCCCAGGCATTCTGACCAACCGCGGCTGCGCCTATGCTGGCTCCAAAGGAGTGGTTTTAGGGCCGATCAAGGATATCTTGCATATCACACACGGTCCCATCGGCTGTGCATACTTCACATGGGGTACGCGTCGCAATCTCATGAGTGTGGAAGAGGGCAGAGATTGCTTTGCTGGCTACTGCCTGAGCACAGACGTCAAGGAGACCGACATCGTCTTTGGTGCAGAAAAGAAGTTGGCTGCAGCCATCCGAGAAGCTTATTCCATCTTCAAGCCAGAGTGCATCTCTGTCTTCTGCACTTGTCCAATTGGCCTCATCGGCGACGATATCGAATCTGTCTGCAAGAAAGCAGAGGAGGATCTGAAGATCAAGGTGATCCCAGTCAGATGTGAGGGCTATCGTGGAGTCAGCCAGTCTGCGGGCCACCACATAGCCTCCAATTCGCTGATGGAGCATCTAGTAGGCACAGAAGAGCTGGAGAACCCTGGGCCCTTCGATATCAATGTCTTCGGAGAGTACAACATCGGCGGAGACTACTGGGTGGTCAAGGAGCTCCTGGAGAGAATCGGCTACCGCATCGTCAGCCCCTTCACAGGCGACGCATCCTTTCATGATATCGCCAAGGCTCATCGGGCCAAGCTGAACATCCTGCTCTGTCACCGCTCCATCAACTACACCAACCGCATGATGGAGGAAAAATACGGCGTTCCATGGCTGAAAGTCAACTACCTGGGCGTGGAGGACACGATCAAGACCTTGCGAGATATGGCAGCGTTCTTCGATGACCCTGATCTGACCAAAAAGACGGAGTCTGTGATCGCCGAGGAGATGGCACGAATTCAGCCGGTCATAGATATGTACAGAAAAAGGCTGGCAGGAAAGAGAGTCATGCTCCTTGTCGGCGGCTCACGCGCCCATCACTTCAAGAATATGTTCGAGACGCTGGGGATGGATGTGGTAGTGGCTGGCTACGAGTTCGCCCACAGGGACGATTACGAAGGCCGAAAAGTCCTCTTTAGCATCGTTCATACAGGCCGCTCTAAAGTCCTGGAGGATATCCATTATGAGCGCGATCCAAATGTCATCTCGCCTTATGACGATGCCATCATTCAAAAGAAGAAGGAGAGGATTCCAAGGCTCATGGATTATGAGGGCCTTCTGCCTCACATGAAGGATGGCCAGGTCATGATCGACGACTACAGCCACTATGAGTGCGAGAGGCTGGTGAAGGACCTGGGGATAGATATCTTCTGCTCGGGCATAAAAGACAAGTACGTCTTCCAGAAGATGCACATCCCCTCCAGACAGATGCACTCTTACGACTACAGCGGGCCGTACACTGGATTTTATGGATTTGTGCAGTTTGCCAAAGACATCGACATGTCTGTGAACAGTCCTACCTGGAAATTCATAAATTTGCCCTGGAGGCAGAACAGCAATGCTTGACTACACACCAAAAGAGATTTCCGCGCGCGAGACGCTTGTCATAAACCCAGCCAAGATCTGCCAGCCCATTGGAGCCGTTCTGGCTTATAAAGGCATCCACAACTGCATGCCCATCACACACGGCTCGCAGGGCTGCTCCTCATATCTGCGCATGGTGCTTGCCCGCCACTACCGCGAGCCGACGCTTGCGGCAACCTCCTCATTCACTGAGGACTCAGTGGTCTTCGGTGGTAGAGACAACCTCAATGAGGCTGTCGGCAACGTCATGAGCATCTATCATCCCGATGTTCTCGCCATCAATACGACCTGTTCTGCAGAGACCATAGGCGACGACATATCAGCTTTCATGGAAGAGATCAAAGAGGAGGAGTTCTTCGATCCCAAAGTGCGCGTGGTCCTCACAAATACGCCCAGCTACGTAGGGTCGCATATAACAGGTTACGACAATGCAGTCAAATCCATTGCCCAGAGCTTTGCCCGCAAGGGAGAGCCCAACGGAAAACTGAACATCATACCCGGATTCGTGGAACCTGGAGACATCCGAGAGATCAAGAGGATTCTGAAGATCATGGGCGTTCCCCATATCGTCTTCCCCGATACCACGGACGTCTTTGATGCGCCTCTGACACCGGAATCAGGTGGGCTGTATCCCCCAGGCGGAACGACGATCGCAGATCTGGTGGATGCTGGCAACTCTCGTGCCACCATAGCTCTGGGCAGGACTGCCGGAGCATCGGGCGCCTTGGTATTAACGGGCAAGTTCAAGATCCCAAGCGTAATAGGCCCCATGCCGATAGGCATTCGCAATACAGATGCTTTTGTGATGAACGTCTCCAGTCTGATGGGAGTGCCAATCCCCAAGGAGATAGAGTACGAGCGAGGCAGGTTGGTAGACATGATGACAGATGCCCATCCTCACTTTCATGGCAAAAAACTGGCAGTCTTCGGAGATCCGGATACCGTCATAGGCTTGGTGAGCCTGGCCGAGGAGATGGGCATGGATCCAGTCTTCGCTTTGACAGGCACTCCGGACAAAAAGTTTGCCGAGGAGGTTCATAACGCCTCGCCAGGCTGCGAAGCCCTCTTGGGCGACACATTTCTACTGCACCAGAAGATCAAGAACAGGCCCGTGGACATGCTGATAGGCAATAGCTATGGCAAATTTATAGCCAGGGCTGAGGACATCCCGCTGGTGCGGGTAGGCTTCCCAATCACCGATAGGGCCAATTTGCACAACTTCCCGATCATCGGCTATGCTGGGGCTGCCCGCCTGGTGGAGATGATCGGCAACGCCTTCCTGGAGAGAAGGGACAGAGACTCGGACGATGCCCATCTCGAGCTGGTCCTGTAGGTAATCGACATGAGCACAATCAAGATCTTCGAAGGCAGAGAGGGGCACATTCAGCAGAAGGGCGACGATTGCCTTCCCATCTCCTGCAACAACGACAGCCTTGCTGGAGTCGTGAGCCAGAGGGCCTGCGTGTATTCTGGGGCAAGGGTGGTGCTAAATCCGCTCACAGATGCATTGCATCTGGTTCACGGGCCCATCGGTTGTGCTGCTTACACCTGGGACATTCGTGGTGCTGCCTCATCCGGGTCCGACCTCTACCGCAACAGCTTTTCCACAGATATGAAGGAGCTGGATGTTGTCTTCGGAGGCGAAAGGAAGCTGGCAGCAGCTTTGCGGGAGCTGGCGGACAGGTTCCATCCGCAGGCTATCTTCGTCTACTCCACATGCATCGTGGGAATCATAGGAGACGACATTGAGACGATCTGCAAAAGGGCAGCCATGGAACTGGGAATACCTGTCGTGCCGGTCAAGTCCGAGGGATTTCGTGGAAACAAAAATGAGGGCTACAAAGCTGCTTGCAACTCTCTCCTTGGGCTGATTGGAACTTGCGATTATACGCCCAAAAGCCGCTACAGCGTCAACCTCCTCGGGGAGTATAATGTAGCAGGAGATGTCTGGCATGTCATGCCACTCCTCGAGGAGATGGGAATCGATGTTGTGGCTACGCTGACAGGCGACGCAAGAGTCGCCGATATCCAACGGGCCCATACTGCCAAGCTCAATTTAGTGCAGTGCAGCGGCTCCATGACCTATCTTGCCAAGAAGATGGAAGAGAGGTACGGCATACCTTACAGACGGATCAGCTTCTTCGGCCTGAGAGAGATGGCATCTGCCTTGCGAACGACGGCGGATTTCTTCGAATCTCGGCAGCTGAAAGAGAAGGCAGAGCAAATCATCCTTCGTGAGACGGCGCGCGTCATGCCCCAGATCGAATGCCACCGGTCGCGCGTCAGCGGCAAGAAGGCTGCCATCTACATGGGCGGCGCTGCCAAGGCAATCTCTTTGGTCCGGGCCTTCCAGGAGCTGGGGATGGATGTAGTGATAATAGGAACGCAGACAGGAGATCGAGATGATTATCAGAGAATCGGATACATCGTAAAAGACGGCACGCTGATAATCGACGATGCCAATCCTCTGGAGCTGAAAGAGCTTCTCCTAAAACAGAGCGCAGACCTGCTGGTGGCAGGCGTCAAAGAGCGCTTCCTGGCCTACAAACTGGGGATAGCTTTCTGCGACTTCAACCACGATCGAACCATCAACTTCGAAGGATTTCAAGGAATGGCAAATTTCGCCCGTGAGATCGATATCACCATCAACAGCCCCGTCTGGCGACTTTCGGTAAAGAGACAGAGCCCCATCAACAGTCGATCGGATTTGACAGTGGACATGGGAGTCGGGGATGCCATCAAAGAGACTTGCCAGGGTTAACCCCTGTTCCATGTGCATGCCCATGGGCTGCGTGCTTGTGTTCCGGGGAGTCGAAAGCTGCATGACGCTTTTTCACGGTTCACAAGGATGCAGCACCTACATGCGCCTTTACCTTGCCCACCATTTTCGCGAGCCTGTGGACATTGCCTCGTCAGCGTTGAGTGAGAAGGGGGCCGTTTACGGTGGGGCTGCCAACCTCAAGCAGGGCCTTCGGAATGTTATCTTGGGCTACCGTCCCAAGGCCATCGGCATAGCCACAACATGTCTTGCTGAGACCATCGGAGATGATGTCCCTCAGATCATAAGTGAGTTTCAGGAGGAGGAGCCGCTGGCTAGGGACGTGACGTTCATACCCGTCTCAACGCCATCTTATGCAGCGTCGCACGAGGTTGGCTACAGGGTCGCATTGAAGAGCCTGGTGCAGACCATGGTCCGAAAATCAAAGCCCAGTGGGCGGATAAACATCCTAGTGGGCTCCATTGTCTCGCCAGAGGATGTTCGCTATCTTAAAAAGCTGCTGGACTGCTGGGGTTTTGACTACATCCTTCTGCCGGACATATCTGAGACATTCGATGCGCCTCTCAATGAACACTTGCCCCGCATCCCCGCTGGAGGGACGCCCCTTGATGATATCAGAGATTTGGCGAGCTCAAAGGCGACTGTCACCATCGGGGGATTGGTGCAAGAGCCCGGAGCGGGATACTTTCTGGAGAAGGAGTTCGAGATACCACACAGGCCGCTTCCTCTGCCCATTGGTCTCGATCTTTGCGACCGCCTGGCTGCCAGCCTAGAGGAGCTGACAGGAGACCCAATGCCCGAATACTACGAGCGAGAGCGTGGAAGGCTGCTGGACACAATGGTCGATGCTCATAAGGTCGTGGCCGAAGCCAGGACTGCAGTCTTCGGAGACACTGAGATGGTCCTGGGCATAGCCCGGCTGATGACGGAGCTTGGCATGAGGCCGCAGATCATCGCCACTGGTGCCATCAATCGTGCATTTGCCGAAGCTGCCCTGCAAATGGTTCCCAGTTCCAGAATAATAACTGGAGCAGACTTTTCCGAGATCGCCGAGGAGATCATGGCCAGGGACATCGAGCTGATGGTAGGGCCATTCACAGGGCGGCAGACCGCCAGAAAAACAAAGATACCACTCCTGCGGGTTGGACTTCCAAATCATGATCGCTTCGGAGCATCCCACCAGCTCCTGCTGGGGTATGAGGGAAGCATGCGTCTGGTAGAGTGTATGGCCAACTCCCTCATCGAGTCCAAGGAGAGGGGATATGCATGAGAGATGGCACGAGGCGCAAGCATTAAAAGCATTAAGTTCAACAGAGTGGTTAACTTATTTCGTAATAGTAAACATAAGTGTTTACATAAGGATCGTCTGGAGGGATAGGACATCGATGAATAGCAGAATACATATCGCACTGCTTGCAGCACTGGTGATGGTTGCATCTGTGGGCATCGCCGAGGAGCCAAAAGAGCTTGTGGTCTTCGCTGCCGCATCTTTGACAGGCGCTTTTGGCGAGATCGGACAGATCTACGAGGATGAGACGGGCCTGCATGTGGCATTTAACTTCGATGGCTCACAGGCATTGCGAACGCAAATAGAGAACGGGGCATACGCAGATGTTTTTGCCTCGGCAAACAAGAAACATATGACCGCATTGGAGCAGCAGGGATTGATGAACAACAGCAGCGTTTCAGTCTTCTCAGAGAACAAGATCGCTTTGATAATTCCCAAGGCGAACCCCGCCAAGATATCAAATCTCAGTGACCTGGCAAAACCCGGGGTCAAGATCGTCATCGGCACCAAGGATGTTCCTGTGGGCGACTATGCCCTGCAGATCTTAGGCAAGCTTGCAAATGATTCTGCATTTGGTCCTGATTATAAGGAGAAGGTCATGGCCAACATCATCTCACAGGAGACCACTGTCAATTATGTGGTTACAAAGGTTGCTTTGGGTGAGGCGGATGCTGGCTTTGCCTATGTGTCCGATGTCACAGAGGACCTGGCCTCAAAGGTCGACAAGATCGAAATCCCGGATAGGTACAACATCATCGCCCAATATCCCATTGGATTGCTGAAAGACTGCAAGTATCCAGTTCAGTCCCAAGAGTTCATCGATCTGGTGCGGTCAGATAGGGGATGTGCAGTCCTGGAGAGATACGGCTTTTATCCTGTGGCCGATTCCGGTAAGCTGTCGGCATCGTCCAGCTCGACTGGAGCGCGGGCATCTGCCGCCTGAACTCGTGGCTCTGTGGTGAAATGTGAAGGGTCAGCTTTCACCAGGGAGAAAATAACGCATGGAAATAACTTACGGGAGCCACAAACTACTCAAAGGAGAGTCATTATTCATGATAGAGAAATGCAAAATCCTCTTGATATTTGTCCTGTTCGCTGCGATCTCTACGGCCTTTGGCGCGGATCCTGAAGAGCTGACAGTCTTTTGCGGTGCCGGCCTTACAGGAGCGCTGAGTGAGATTGGCGAGATATACGAGAACAGCAGCAATGTGAGCGTCAAATTCAACTTCGATGGTGTGCCTGCTCTGCGCGCCCAGATTGAGCAAGGGGCTTATGCCGACATCCTGGTATCGGCAAATCTCAAGCATATGAATGCGCTGATGTCCGAAGGCTTTATCGATAATAGCACAGTCAAGGTCTTCGCCAGGAACAAAGTAGCAATAATCGTGCCCAATGACAACCCAGCCAACATTACGGGATTAAAGGACCTGGCTGTGCCGGGCGTCAAGATCTTGATGGGGACCAAAGATCTTCCTGCAGGCGATTATGCACTCATGGTTCTGGACAAGCTTGCTATGGACCCGGAATATGGCCCTGGGTACAAGGAGGCGGTCCTGGCCAATGTAGTCTCCCAGGAGACCACAGTAAACCGCATCGTCTCCAAGGTTGCTATGGGCGAAGCCGATGCTGGATTTGCTTTCAATTCCGACGTCAGCCCTCAGATGGTGGGAAAGGTCACCAGGATACTTATTCCTGACAGGTACAACGTAGAGGGCGATTTCCCTGTGGGCGTGCTATCTCAGTCCAAATACCCTCAGGAGGCCAGAGCCTTCATCGAGGTATTGATGTCTGAGAAGGGCCAAGCCGTTCTAGACAGATATGGATTCATCCCTGTGGCCGAGAAATGATCGGAGAGATTATTTCGAACCGGTTTGGTACTGATGCAGGCGGCTCGTGCAGAGTAATCATCCAGAGCCCGAGATTGAGGGGGTCATGGAGGAGCAAGGCTTTAAAGGCAGGGCTTGCCTTGCTCATGCTCCTGACAATGGGCTTCATAGCCCTCCCAGTGGCATCTCTCTTACTCAAAAATCCCCTGGACACAGTAGTCCAGACGCTGCATGACCCAATGGTGGTGGACGCCCTGAGGCTCAGCCTATCCACCTCCGCCTTTACCACAGTGACTGTGGTTCTACTGGGAACGCCGCTGGCCTACATCAACGCCAAATTCCGCTATCCTGGAAAGGAGATAGCAGACTCGCTCATCGACCTTCCAGTGATCATGCCACCTGCCGTAGCGGGCATTGCCTTGCTCATGGCTTTTGGCAGAATGGGCATCTTAGGGCATTATCTGGATGGACTTGGGATAAGCATAGCCTTCACCACCCTGGCGGTGATCGTAGCCCAGATCTTCGTCTCATCGCCCTTCTACATCCGCCAGGCAAGGACGAGCTTTGAAGATGTGGACATCTCTATGGAGAACGCAGCGCGTACACTGGGAGCATCTCGGATCTATACATTCTTTCATGTGATACTGCCAATTGCTTTCAACGGCCTTGTCTCCGGTGCCATCATGGCCTTCGCCCGCTCCCTGGGAGAGTTTGGGGCAACGATTATGTTCGCCGGAAATTTCCAGAGGCGAACGCAGACCATGCCGCTCGCCATTTACACAGCCATGCAAGGGGACCTGGATGTGGCGCTGTGCCTGGCTTTGATCCTTGTGATCATATCCTTCCTGGTCATTGTAATTGTGAAGACCCTCACCCGCCGGATGTATGAAAATGTTAGAAATTGATGTTAAGAAGAGGCTGCGAGACTTCGATCTGCAGGTTAAGCTCCGCATAGCCGAAGGAGAGATCCTCATGCTCGTGGGAGACAACGGCTGCGGCAAGACCACACTCTTAAACCTCATCGCCGGGCTGCAATCTCCAGATTTTGGGAGGATTGCTTTGGGCGGCAGGACGCTCTTCGATTCAGAGCTGAAGGAAAATATGATCCCCGAGGAGAGGAATATCGGGTATGTCTTTCAGAGCTATGCCCTATTCCCACACATGAGCGTCTACGACAACGTGGCCTTCGGGCTTAGAGCTCGCGGGCTCTCACGCCGCGAGATCGAGCTGTTGGTGAAGGAGCATCTCGACGAAGCTGGACTGTGGGATATCAGGAAAGCCAAAGCCATTGATATATCCGGAGGCCAAAAGCAGCGTGTAGCCCTGGCGCGGGCATTGATCATCGAGCCGGATCTTCTTTTATTGGACGAGCCGCTGTCTGCGCTGGATGTTCGATGCCAAGCGGCCATGAGACGGGATCTGAGAGAGAAGATTCATGCCTGCCAAGTCCCAAGCATCATAGTTACTCACGACCTTCGGGATGTGGCTTGCATCGGCGATCGTGCCTGCCTCCTTGAGAGCGGCAAGATAGCGCTAACAGGAGGACCTGATGAGGCGATGAGCTGGGGTGCCCAAATGCCATTTGGGCGAGAGGAGAACGGCGAGAGGATCGAGTTGAAAGAGAAGAATAGAGAGATGAATTGAGGCCTGTATGGTCAAGATGGATCTGCTGCAAGAGGCAAAGAGGCGATTTTGTGCAGAACTGAATCTCGAGGATTTGAACTGCGAGGTGGTAGTGAGCCTGCCTTTGAGTCCCAGGGATGCCATTGGAGATCCAGGGCGAGATGACTTTCCCATTCTAAGGGGACGGGAGGTTCTGATGCAGGCCGTGTACAAAGGCGCAGCCGGGCAGGCATTTACCTCAGCTAAAGGGAGTTTCAGGGGAACTTTGAGAGATGCGCTGAGTATGCCTCTCGCCGGAAGCTTCGAGCGCGCAGTTTTGGTCTCGACCATCAATGCCACCCTCAGATACCGTGGCCTGATCGATAAGACTGTGCACTGCAAGGACGAAGGGCCGAAGAGATGCGCTGATCGCATGGCCTCGTGGATAGCAGAGCAGCATGCCGACGCCGTCGGGCTCATAGGAATGCAGCCTGCGCTTCTGGAAGCCTTGGTGAGGTCACTAGGCCCTGAAAAAGTGATGGTCTCTGATCTGGCAGAAGCGGGATCTGCGCGCTGCGGCGTAAAGGTCTTGGATGGCATGGATTCGTCTGATATCTTCGAGCGCTGCCAGCTCATTTTGATAACTGGATCCACGATTGTCAACGGCACCATCGGCGACCTGCTGGAGATGGCCTCGCGTCACAGAAGAAGAGTTGTATTTTTTGGAACTACAATTGCGGGAGTAGCGTATCTTCTTGGCATGGAAAGGTGGTGTCCTTCTTCGACTTGAACAAATCTCTCACGAGAGCATCTCACAAGACGATCTCCATCATGTCGTGGCCCAAAGGCCATTTCTTGAGGGCGATCTCGTGTGGCGGATAAAGGTGAGCGAGATGAGTGAGCTTCAGATCCCTAGCCCCCAGGCGGCTGGCCAATGCAACGGCCTCCTCGGCATTCATGTGCTTGGGAATGTTGTAGCCCGGGGGCATGATCGCGTCTGCCAACAACAGGTCGGCGTTCTTCATAAGCTCAAGGCTCCTTTCGGGTATTTCCAGGTTCGTATCGCTGGTGATCACCAGCTTCTTCTTCCCGTTGCAGACGACAACTCCAGTTGTCTCCGTTGGTGGATGGTTCACATTGAAGAGCGTGAACTGCATTCCTGCGATCTCAAATGGCTCATAGGCGCATACGTCATGGCGCACGGGATTGAGGAAGTAAAGATAATTGAGGATATAGTCCATGGTGTTTTTCAAAGCATAAACGTCCACATGGCTTTGCACCCTATGAAAGTCCCCGAAGCCCGCATAATGATCATAGTGAGCATGAGTCCAGATCACCCCATCCACATGGGATATGTCCTTCTTCAAAAGCTGCCAGCGCAGATCCGGGCTCGTGTCGACAAGCACCTTGCCCTCGTCATCGTCTGACTCCAGGAGAACTGAGAACCTCAACCTTCTGCTTCGTCCTCCTCTCAACGCATCCATGCACGCTGGACATTTGCAGCCGATCTTGGGCGTGCCGATAGCGTCGCCTGTGCCAAGAAGCGTGACCTTCATGTCGCAATGCTCCCCTTGTACTCGGAGATCCTGCGACCAAACTCTTCGATGGAGCTCAAAAGATCGTCCTGGCTCAGCTTCCTTCTGTCCTCCAGAAGCGCATTCAGGACAGCTTCTCTGACGACCAATCTAAGGTCTGAGCCGGAGTACCCATCCGTCAGCTCAGCCAGCTCATAGGTGTCCACGTCTGCGTCTATGAGGGAGAGCACCTTGTCCAGGATCCTGCGCCTCATCTCTGCATCAGGCAAGGGGAAATTCAACACCTTATCGAACCTCCTCCAGGCAGCATAGTCCAGAAGCTGCGGATGATTGGTTGCAGCCAATAGAAGAACTCCGTGCTCGACAAGGCTGATCTCATCGATGGCCTTGAGAAGGGTGTTGACTGCTCTCTTGATAGCCCCGTGCTCGTCTGATGTTCTGGTCTTGGCCACGAAGTCGAACTCATCTATGAGTAGTATGCACGGGCTGAGCCTCTTGGCCAGATCGAATACCTTGTCGATGTTCTTGGAGGTCTCACCCAAATACTGGCTGGTGATCATCGAGAGCCTGACCTCCACCATTGGCAAGGAGAACCAACTGGATAAAGCTCTGGCTGTGGAGGTCTTGCCAGTTCCAGGCGGGCCGATGAATAGAAGCTTTCCAATCTCATAAAGCCCGATCTGCTGGAGGTATTCCCGATTTTGCAGGGCTTTGCCGGTCTTTTCGATCTCCACTTTCTGCTCATCGGTTAGAACCAGGTCTGAGATGCTGTCTCTGATATCTTCAGGGGCCCTGATGTACGCGAGCTTGAGAAGATCCTCTGCTTCCTTTTGATCTTTGCAAATTTCTTTTATCCTGGCGTCGATCCACTCTCGGTCAGAGTAAAGTGGTCTGTTGCCGTTCTTGGCCTCGGCATAGCTCACGTTCATGGAGTCGTAATTCTCATAAAAAAAGGCTAAAGTCGGGTTAGATCTGATCGCTGCCATGTCCTTTTGGTTGGCGAACCACTTCGCTGCCACATCGAAGACCGTCAGCCTCAATTGGGATCCGAACTCCTCATAGGCCACGAAGGATAGATCCTTTATTGTCGCCTTGACATTCTCGATGCCATAAATCTTCTGGACGTCTGAACTGGTTACATATATCGGCCTTTTGACGCTCTTGGTCTCTACATCGAAATAATGTTTGCGGATTTTTGGAGGCAAATCATCCTCAGTGAGACTCTCCTTACGATTGTATATATCAGCAGTTAGCAGCAGCTCTGCGATCTGTTTTGCACCATATCTTTCTGAACCCATCTCTAAACCCATCTTCAAAGCTCCATGAAACTGGACTAGATAAGTGGCCTATAAAAAGAGATAAAGCTTTCCATGGTCTGCCGCTAACTTCTTTTTTTAATAGCCCTTCAAATCTCCTTATAGTGGACCACAGACCTGTAGGCAGCCAGAAGAAATCCATAGAGAGTTGGGCCAACGATCACGCCGATGATGCCCAGCATAAAGAGCGGTGCTGTGTAAGCCAGCACTGTAACGATGGGATGGATCCTGGCGCTCCTCATTGCCAGATGAGGTCTGATTACATTTTCGGGTATTACCATCAAAACAACGACTCCGAATACCAGCACTATCAGGCCAGTTACCACATCTCCAATCAGTAGGTAATACAATGCCATGGGGACGAATACAAAGGGTGGGCCGAGCAATGGTATGAGGGTAAAGACTGCAACGATTGTTCCCATCACAAATGGATAGGGAACGCCCAGAAATGAAAATCCGATGGCGGCCAGGACGCCACTCAGCATAGATGTGGTGAAATAGACTGTGAAAAGAGTGGTATAAATATCGTTCAGCTCACAGAGAAAATATCGAACTATGCTCCTCCTGGTCTTGGGAACTAGATCCACAGCGCTGGCGACAAAATTCTTGCCGTCGATGAGGATGTAGTATGTGAAGAATATCACCACGATAGATTGGGCGAATATCGCTGGCAGGTTGGCTGCAAAACTTGCCAGCTCTTTTTCCACAACGGGAAGCAACCATGCTGCTATGGTCGATGGAATGTCTCCGATCTCATTCACATACTGGCTGGCAACGCTGCTCGAATATTGATAAAACCAACCTGGAAGCACGCTTTGTAGCCAGAGATCGAGGTCTTTGGCAATATCTGTGAATCGAATATCCGATATGACACCAGAAGCCTCGAGGTTTGATATCTCAACCAGAAGCACAGTTGTGAGGCTCACCAATACGGCCAGGATGAGGATGAACATTATCAACAAGGAGAATAGACTCGAGACCTGTCCGTGCCTTGTGAACCTGTAGAAGACTGCATAAAGGGGCCTCAGCAGGAAGACCAAAACGACGCTGAGAAGGATCGTGGACAGGAAATCTTTTGTCAAATAAATGGTGATGAGCAAGGCCAGGAAGATGAACGCTCCCGCAGCGACCTCAAAGCGTCGGCCTAAGTCCATGGTGCCACCTCAACCTGTGAGCGAATAAACCTTTCTCCCTAAAATTTTTACCGTTTGAAGTATGAGATCATTCGCTGCTCAGATTCGAGGCTTTTTTTAAAACTGCTTTCCTCTCATCCTGGCTTAGGAGACAGCCACAGGTATCCTCATGAGCCAGAGCACAATTGCACGGCTCGATGTGAACAGTTACCGTCGTTCCAGGGTATTGTAGTTTGATGGCGTCGGCGATCATATCGGAGATGCGATGCGACTCGTCCACCGACATTGTAGGATCTACTCGCACATGAAACTCCACGAAACGGCTCGATCCCGCTTTGCGGGTCCGAAGCCTGTGAAAACCTCTCACAGTGGGCGCAAATACTGTGATATACTTGCGAATGCATTCCTCTTCGTCCTCTGGCAGGCTCACGTCCATCAGGTCTTTAGCGGACTCCATCGTCAGCCTCCAAGCAGCTTTGAGGATCAGGAGCGCGACCCCAATTGCCACCAGCGGATCTACCCAGTGAAGATCGGCTCTCGGAAACAGCAGCTCTCCAATCCAGATGATTGCCAAGCCTGCCATGACGCCCGAAGATGTGTAAATGTCAGTGCGCAAGTGCCACGCATCGGCCTGCAATGCCACAGAATCAGTCTCCTTGCCAACGCAAAATAGCCTCTGAGAGACGAAGATGTTTGCACCAGAGGAGATCAGCATAACTGCCACGCCCCATCCCGGACTGTCAATCTGTTCAGGGTCCATGAGCCTCTTGTAAGCCTCGAAGAGGATCCATCCTGCTGCCAGGAATATGAGCAAGGCCTCGACAACGCCTGAGATGTTCTCGACTTTATTGTGGCCAAAATGGTGATTCTCATCCGCTGGCTTGCCTGCCACTTTGACCGCCAAGAAGGCAATCAGAGCGGCAAGCAGGTCCACGCCGGAGTGAACTGCTTCGGAGATGACAGACACTGAGCCGATCATCAGGCCTGTTGTTATCTTGAGAATGACCAGCGCTGTATTTGAAATGACCGATAACAGAGCCACCTCCGACTTTCGCTTATTGATATTTGCGGCGCTAGATTCCATTTTTTGGCGCATTATCTCCTCAATTCCAGCCAGATATTTACGATGGATATGCTGATCAGATTTAATGTAGTTGCTGCATACCAGATATATGATTCTTCCCTGGAAAGGCGAGCGATCCAGCCGGACCAGAGTACTAGGCAGATTATGGAGAAGGAGATGAATGTGTCGACAGCCAAAAATAACCCCGGCCGCCTGATGAGCTGTCCGGCCTGTGCTACAGTGCAGTACTCGATGGGCGAGGCGCGTCCGGCCAGATGAAATACGACCCTTGCCAGGTTCATGAGCAGATCCGCAAAGGCCCAGACTATGACCAGCCAGCCAAAAAACTCCAGGAGATGTGAACCCTGCTCTCCGCCGATGCGGACACAGAGCAAACCGAAGAGCAGTTTGAAGACGCAGAAGGGAACGCCGATGGTCAAGGCCTGGAAGGTAGGGGTCTGGAAAAAACTCTCTTCTATCTCCTGAGTTTGAACTGACTGGATTGTTTGACCTTTCATCTTCATCAGCTTTGGGCCATTCGAGGGAAATAATTTTGCCCATGGGTCAAAGCTTTGGTACAGATGCGCCTGGCAAATTTAAATTAATTATAAGTTATGTTTTATTAGTTTCATAAACTGCCGTGCTGTCGCTCTAAAATAGGCATCGCATGCTTTTAGAAATAATTAAATCTCTTTTGCCAAATTAATTACTAAAGAAAAATTCTTATACATGGAGGGGCAATGTACAGACGAGGACAATGCCCACCAGATCTAAATTGAATATCCTTCTTGCTGAGGACAACCCTGTCAATCGGATGACTGCGTTGATAATCCTCAAGAAGCTTGGCTATCGGGCAGATACTGCCAACAACGGCCATGAGGTCCTTTTAGCCTTGGAGGACCATCCTTACGATTTGGTGCTTATGGATATCCAGATGCCAGAGATGGATGGCATTGAGGCCACGAAGGTCATTCGTAAACGCTGGCCTCAGGGTCCAAAGATAATAGTCGTAACGGCCTTTGATCCGGAGATCTGTCGCGATCTCTGCTATGAGGTTGGAGCAGATGATTTCCTCAACAAACCCGTGAAGGCTGAGGAGCTTGACGCTGCCATCGAGCGCAACATGGGCGAGGTTTTTAAAGCCACCTCCTAGAGCTGATCGATCTCCTTTAGCACGCCCTTTGCAGAGGCTTCAGGGTCTTCTGCCTCGTATACTGATCTTCCAAGGATCAGGAAGTCTGCACCAGCCAAAAGTGCCTGCGAAGCTGAGCCGCCCTGCGCGCCCACTCCTGGCGAGATGATGATCCTCCTTCCAATGATCGAACGGATCTGCTTGATCCTCTCTGGTCGCGTGGCCGGTGCGACTACCCCTGAGGCGTTCACATCCACAGCCAGCCTGGCCAGCCGCTCAGCAAGTGGCGCCATGAACAGCTCCGCTCCAGGATGGCTCATCTCAGTGACCACGAAAATGTCGGCGCCCCAGTCCGCTGCACTCTTGGCACAGGCCTGCAAAGAGTCCAATCCCGGGAAGGCATGGGCGATTATGCCGCAAGCTCCAGCGGCTAGCGCAGCATTGCAGATGAGGCGATTGGTATTGGGAGTGTCGGCGATCTTCAGATCTGCGATAACAGGAGAGATGGCAGAGATCTCTTTCACGATGCTGAGGCCTGAAGCGAGGATGAGCGGATATCCAATTTTAATTGCATCGAAATAATCTATCAGCCCTCTTGCCAGCGATATGGCTCTGGCCCTTGATCTCACATCAAGCGCCAGGATCAGCTGAGTGTCTTTCTTCATGAGATCGTCACTTTTATCTCACTCGCAAGTTGCATATCAGCTCTACGGCTTCCCGAAGGTCGCCCACAACCTCGCTGCCAGATCTCATGCTTTTGCGGTCCAGGAAGAGCGCATCAAGACCTGCCTGCAGAGGTGACTCATAATCGTAGTTGTAATGATCGCCTATGTGCATCACCTCGAAGGGCTTGGCGCCCAGAGCTGCGCAGACAGCGCTGTAAAGCAGGGGCGATTTCTTCACCTCCCGAAAGTCGCTGGTAGCCGAAAATGTCTCGCAAAAGTAATCGGAGAGGCCGTCTAGCTCTATGTCGATGAACTCGCGAGCAGCATTTGAGGTCACAACGAGATTGTAGCTTTCTGCCAGGATATCCAGTGCCTCCTGGACCTCTGGATATGTCTCGATCTCGTCCTCGTAAAGCTCCAAGAGCTCATCTCTGCCGATATTCAATTCGAATTTATCTATCCAGTATCGCAGGTCATACCACTCCAGATGGTCGCTGCCGATCTTCATGTACTCGCCGACCACGTACTCCTTTGCGGCAGCAAAGTCCAGCCCTGACCTCTCCGCATACAGGCGGGGAATGCCCTCCATCCAGACCTTCTCCACGAATCTGGAGTTGACCAAGGTGCCATCCATATCCAGGGAAACGAAACGAATCATTTTATGCTCCGGTTGATGGGCATAAATCCATCTATGGGTTATTATTCTTTTCGGGACGCTGCAGGACTGCAAGGACTTCACAGGATCGCACGCGACTGGCGCATGACACACATGGATCGAAAGTGGCTTGTATCTCATCTCCGTTCTCATCTGAGCATGCGCAATTTCGTCATCATCGGAAACAAGGCCACAACCACGCCCATGTTCTCTTTAGAGGACATCCCCGGCACATCAGGACGGCTCGACATCCTCTGCCGCTGCGTTACGGCGGCCTTCGTCCTCTCTCATGGCATACGAAAAGATGTCTGCGTCTACCTCGTGCTCCTGGGCGGCGAGATCCCAAAGACGGTACGGCTTGATGGCGAGACATTGCGCCACCTGAACCCTGATGAGCGCACAACGGCTGCATTGCTAAAAAAAGCACTTGCAGTGTCTGCCACGCCTGATTGGGCATCGTCCACGTCCGGCATATTCGTTCGGACTGGAGGGCTTGCAAACGTTCTTGCGGACCTGAAGGGCGCGAGGATGCTGTGCTTGCGAGAGGATGGTGCGGATATTCGCAGCGTTGCGGGCTGCGACATTTCCGGAGATGTGGCATTCATCCTCGGTGACCACATGGGCATTGCGCCCAAAGAGTGGACTGTGATCGAGCAGGCTGGAGCAGTGGTGGTCTCCATTGGGCCTG
>JGI12104J13512_1000459_pt1 | contig 36736 bp, 34 predicted proteins | sample TerdegcTABiofilm_FD_13512 | JGI IMG/M metagenome (IMG submission 13512)
AGGATCTGCGGTACCCGCCGCACCCGTTACCGTTGCGGGCGCATCGGGAGCGCCGGAGTCCGGCCCGCCGTTTTCCGGATCGTCAACGGCAGTCTTTAGGGGTTTGGAGCCGTCCACTTCTTCAAAGAAGACAGAGGGCTCGTAAGGAACGTAACCGAAGTTGGTGGCATGTCCGCGCAGGGGTTCGCCGGCGACATAGGGTCCGCGGTTGGCCTCAATGCCCAGCATAACGCGCTCGGCCTGGAGCTTCAACTTGGAGAGATCGCTCAGCACGAAGGGGGACATGAAGGCTTGAACATTGCCAGCAAAGTTGCGCAGTTTACCTTCCTGATAGATTTTATAGGCCGCCTCTTCGACATGCTCGAAGCTAAAAGGCTGCCCCTGCAGGTCAATGATGTTATCCGGCTTCTGGGTCTCCATCTGACGGAGAATCCCGTCATAGTTAACCTCATTGCCGCTTTCGTCTGCAATGCGGCTGTCGCCGAACATCAGCCACCGCTCGATCTTCTCAAGCAGTTCCAGGGTGCCGTTGCGGTTTTCCTCGGCGACCGGATCCACCTGGGTCCCGCCCAGCTGACCGGTAAGGGTCATCTGGTGGGTAACCCCGCGCCGGGTGCCAAGGTATTTGTTATAAACACCGAAACGCTGGTACTTACCTACACCGCCATTGGGCGTGCCGCCTTCCCGGAAACCAGGAGCGCTACGACCGCCACCGTAAGAACGGCGCCGGTTCCATTCGTAGTACGGCTGAGCGGAAGGCACCTTGCTTAACCAGTTGAACAGCACCAGGTGCTGCTCTTCAAACAGCACGGAAGTCATGGTGGCATCCAGGTTCTGCAGATTAATGGGTTGATCGGTCATTGTGCCCGCGCCGCTCACAAATTGAGTGGCCAGGGCTTTGGCCAGATCTTCAACGATTTTGTCGGAACTGAACTGGGGACCGAAGTATTCTTTGCCCAGTTCTTCGTAACTTTTTACCAGCCGGCGTTCCTGAAAGGCGCCGGGCGGTACCGCTAAAGCTGCCACTATTACCCTCTCCTTTCTACTGCCTTTTTACTGAGTCGACCACCACCTCGCTAAAATACCCATCAAGAAATTTATTAGGCACCTTAAGTAAATACGGCACAATTGCAGTGATTTTCTATACAAAGCCGGCTGGTTGACATACTACTTGCTTCCGAAAAATTGATCTAAGTTGCGCTGATTCATATCTTCTTTCATGCGCATTCAATTTTTCTCCTGCAACCTGCCAAAATGTCCCGGTATTGATATCCTGAACTGTTGCCGTATTTGTAAAGCAAAACGGCAACAAGGGTATTTATACCCTCTTCTATATCTTCTATATTTTTTAGATCTTTAGTGAGTGATACAAAATCGGCAGATATGTATCTAATTTGTATCACTTAACCCGTATCACTTAACCCGTATCACTTAACCCATATCACTTAACCTGTAACACTTAACCATGCCAGCAGTTGACCTATCTTTTTGATTTATATCACTTAACCATTAGTAAACAGGACGGGACGCTATACAACGGGCCACAAGCGTCTCATTTGAGGTTGTGTCGGTTAGCAATTCACTAACTACGTGGTTAGTAAAATACTAATGAAAAAGTTACCGAAATAGTAAACCAAGTTACTGAAATAGTACCCAACCGCAAAAATGATGGTTACCAAAACAGTAACCGAGTGTGTCCCGGAAGCTAACTGCGACAATGGCTTCAGGGATCATGCGGTCGGGGTAAGCCTCCGTTATACGGAATCCAGAAGGATGCGGCTGTATGGCGGGTACCAAAGGGCCAGAGCAATTTCCATAAAGGTGCCGTGACAACGGAACCTTTAAAACAGAGAGAGAAAGGCATAGTATGCCATTAGCTTGCTAATAGCAATCATCTGCACGTTATTAGCAGGCTAATTCTTGCTAATAGCATGCATATGCTGGCAATCTAATCTTTTGATTATGTATCACTTAACTATTTCACTTTTTATTAAATCACCCCAGGAATTACAGTAAAGTTTTTAGTACCCCAATATCAGCGTTGCAGGTCCTGGTCGTTCCAGAAAGTTGCCCCGTACCATGCGTTTATGTAAACGCATACCCACCGCGCCTCCAATCAGTTGCTTTCGGAAACGCGGTGGGTATGCTTGATAAACTCCTTCACTTATGTTGCAATCCCCCTTCTTTTTTCTGTTTTCCGCCTCCGGGCAACACCTTTAACTCTGGTCCCCTTGGTTCGTAATTACCGCAGCCGTGATATTCGATTAATAAAGGGATTGAATTATCGCTGCAACACTGCCCCTTTCTGTTATATCGGCAATCATCCACTGTGCAGAGAATTTCCTTCTTAAAATCTTTATCATGTTTGAGAGATATTAAAAGAGGGATTATTTCCCTGATTAATACGCTATCTTCAGGTGCCGGCAAAGTTTCGGCGAATGACACGAGGTGTTTTAGCTGTTCGATTTTCTCGGCCAGTTCGGCGGCAAGGTGCAGGAATTCGGACAGGATTTGGGGACGGGTAAACATTTCCTTGGCCCGGAAATATGTTTCCACCATGATGTCGTACACTTCCCATGCCTTGTCAGTATTCAGGGATTTGTCATGAAGCAAAGCTCCTTTTTCCGTCCAGAGGTAAAGCTTGTTGATATTTGGGGCGACATTACAATTTGTAAGGTTGTTTTTGAAATCTTTAAGTGTTTCGCCTTCAAGACAGAAGTAATGTTTGCCTTCAGTGTAGCGCTCCCTATTACGGCTAAAATTTACGGTTATAGTGTTGGTATCTGTCCCGTAATCTTCAGCCAATTGTTGTGTTGTAAGGACGCGCTGGTTTTTATGTTCAATTTGTGTCAGACCCGCCTTAGCCAGTTTTAAGTCAGACAATTAATTTACCCCCTATAAACCGGTTCCGGTGAGTTGCAGCGATTATTTCTTCTGCTGAATCCACGCTGATGCACCTCTATTTAGCGTAGAGAATAACCTCACGGGTGACCTGCCTACCACCTTCAACGATTTGTTTCACTCATTTTTATTTAATATTTTTGCTTAATTAGCTACCCGTCTTTGGTTTAGCAACTTATCCGCTACCCGCAGGGCATCATCCAGTTTTTCAACAACTGCCAAATATTCCGGAGTTGATATCTCTCGCATGCCTTTCTTCAGCCGGTGATTCTCTTTAAGCATCGTTAGGTTGGTGTGATAGGCCGCATTATAAGCCTGCACAAAGTCCCTCCATGCCCGGGAAAAGGTTAACCCTTCCTGTTGTGCATACTTTCTGACCATAGCGTTAAGGCGCTGTTGTTTGTCGCCGATGATGTTGATGTTGTCGAGGTTGTCGATGCGGTGATGGGCTGCGATTGTCCGTTCCTCAATTTGAGACACCCTGGCTTTAAGTTCCTTGACTGATTGAGCCTGAAGTATAATGAGATCTTCGAGAGAAGCCGGGGCTACATATGCGCCTGTTTTGCGAATGGATGGAATTACCTCGTGAGTGACCCAACGCTTGAAGGATTTCAGTGCCGCTGTCCTCTCCTGGATTTTTTCTTCCGGCAAGTTTCCTTTCTGTGGTTGCATATAGAAAAGCAAAGTGTAAAGTCCCGGCTCGTTCACGATGGTCATTTCCTGTGGTCCGCCAGGGGTGTTTATTTGTGACACACCCTTTTCGTCATCATCTAAACGGGATACTGAGCGGCGGTAATTGGTGTCTCCAAATATTTCGCACACGTCCCTGGCCACAAACCACGGCTCTCCGTCCTTTACAATAGTTCTGACTTGCCGCGCCTGGTAGTTGAAAACTCTTTGAAGCTCCTTCACTACAATTCTCACCTCCGACATCTTTATAGGTAGCGGCGTTACCATATGTGCCGTTTTTGTATCACTTAACCCGGATCACCTAATCTCGCTTTTGTTTTTCCGCCGTTTTTTGCATGTTCTTCTTAGCCGTGGCAACGGCGTTCTTAATCTCTTGTCGGTATCCATCGGCCAGCTTCTTATTGTTTTCATCTTCGCTGGGATCTACAAATGTACTCCAGCCAGTGAAAAGTAGTCGGTGATACTGATCGCGATATTCGAATAGATGTTTGCCGCCGCTAAAAATAAAATGTTGATATAGCCGCTCCACCCGCGTCGGTGCATCGGGAATATCAGTTAACTTCCGTAGCTGGTTTTTGGTTATATAAAAATGGCTTTCATTTTTGCCCCTGTTCTTCCAGAAAAGGTAAGCCAGGTAAATATATATCGCAACATCAACATAGGTAAATTCCCGGTGACGAACTTTAGCCAGCATTACTTCAAAAGCAAAGCGATGCATTTGCGCGAAGAATTCGCCATCCGCCGGGACCGCCCAGCTTACACAAAGATACCTGGTAGCTACGTTTTTATTCCGGCAGGTTCGAAAACCATGTATTATTTCTAACCATTTGCGGGATTGCAGCTTTCGCCGGGCCTGTCTAACTTTAACCACGCTAATGCCTAATGTTACAGCTGTTTCCAGGTCAGACTTATAGAATTCCCCTTTATGACGGTTATACTCGCTTATCAACAGCCAGTAATAGAGCTTTTCAGCCGGGGTAAGCTTTCTGAATTCCTGGCTTTCCTCCATCATGTTTTTACAAAGCGGGAACCAGTTGATCACTGCCGTTTCCTCCGCTCGCCCGCTTGCGGGCTTTTCTTCTTAAACGGGCCTGGTGGAATATATCCCTGGCTACCTTCACACGCCCGGCCTCGTGTTCGGTAATCAGCCGCTCGTACTCCTTCTGGCTTATCCTATGGGATCGCCGGCAACCTCCCCGTTCCTCTTGGATTAGTAGATGACTGCCGTTACCACGGATTACCCGGTAGAATACGCCATCTTGTTGCGCTTCAAAAAAGACTTCCGCCATTTATACCCATTCCTTCTTCAAGAATCATTGGTACTCATACAACCTTCCCGGGCCCGCCCGGCCGGGCTTTTTTATTTTAGCCGCCGAATTTTACCGGTCGGCTCCGGCTCTCGCCGGACGTTGGCCTGTTCCTGCTGTTGAAGCCATTCATCGAGGGATTCCTTCCGAAACAGGATCAGGCGCGGAGACACCCGGATACAAGGAATTTTATTTTCGCGGGCCAGTTTTTGGAGAAACCAGAGCGAAACCCCCAGATAGTCCGCCGCCTCACGACTCCGCAACGTAGCCTTTGGGAACTCCCGCGCATCCTCTCTTGGCTGTTCTGCTGTCCGTTTCATTGCGCCACCTCCTCGGTTTGATTAAAAAGTTCTTCCGCAGGCACTTCAAATATTTCAGATAGCACCCTTTTATACTTTGGAAACGGCTTCAACTCACCACTTTCAAGTTTTCCGATTGTCGATGGATGAAGCTGTGCCCGGAAAGCAAGTTCCGTTTTTGTCCAACCCCTTTTTTTACGCTCAACCGTTAAACGCAACATGTTTTTTCTCACTTCCTATTGAATTTTTTTAGATTATAATCTAGAATATAGATACTAGAAAAGGGCACCATCCAGTGACGAATTAAAAAATTTTCAGGGGGTTCTTATGTACCTCGAATTTGTAAAACTATGGAATTCTACAGATAAGGAAATAGAAGATTATGTTGAAAAGAACGGTAGCCTTGGTATCGATGAATGGAAATGGGAGCGGTTTATTATGCTAGACGAGAAGTTATACGCAATTGAATGGGAAAGTCCAGAAGCGGTTCCAATAAACGAAAAACCTCCAACCATTGAAACACCGGAAGTTATCCGGAAGGAAGCGAAGAAGATGCATATCGTAATTAAATTAGTCCAAATAGCCAGAAAGTTTAAAGACGAGTGGTTAAATAATAAAGAAACAGTTGACACTGGAGAGAGTTTAAAAGAAGTGCTAATCGATTTTATGAAGGTTATTGATATTAAAACACCTCTGCATTATGAACCTGAAAAGGACATTATAAAGGGTAAACCGCTTCACCTTTTAGAAAGAGCCGATCTTTTCCTTGCGGATGTTTTTAACGCAGCACTTCTCCGTATTTCCCCGCAGATCAAAATAATAGATGGAGAAACAAGTTTGGACTTCAACTATCCTTGTTCGTTAGCTCAAATATGGTATGCACTAATTACGGATATTATAAAAAACATCCCTCCGCGCATATGTAAATATTGCGGAGAGATTTTTAAACCTAAAAAAGCATGGGGAGAATATTGCACTTCGGCACATCAAGAAGCTGCTAAATCACGGCGTTACCGCCGCAACCAAGGACAAACCAATAATCGTGGAAGACCACCAAAGAAAAAAGAGAAGGGGGAATAAACCAATGGCAGGACGAATTGAGAAGCGCGGGAAAAACAGCTGGCGGCTTATAGCCTACTGCGGCTATGATGCCGATGGTAAGCAGATCAGAAAGCCAAAGACGGTAACTGTTGATCAGGCCTGTGAAAAAGAAAGCTGTAAGGACTGTCAGAAGGAAAGGCGCTGCCAGGCCCGGCGGGAAGCTGAAAAGTTGCTGACCGAATTCGTAATTGAAGTGGAAAAAGGCATGTTTATTGAACCGACAAGGCTAACCTTTAACGATTTTTCAGAACGCTGGCTTCGGGATTACGGGGAGCAAAATCTTGCGCCAAAAACATTTCATCGCTATAAGCAGTTGCTTGAAACAAGGATTTTTCCGGCAATGGGCCACTTGAAAATTGAAAAGATAACTCCCGTTCACTTAATGGACTTTTATAAGAACCTGACGGAGGAAGGCATCCGGGAGGATGGTAAAAAAGGCGGTTTGTCTGAAAGAACCATCCTTCATCATCATCGGCTTATAGCCACTATTTTGAATGCTGCCGTTCAGTGGCAGATTATCAACTCAAACCCAGCTTCACGGGTTAAACCTCCGCGTGTCCCCAAAAAACAGGTGGCAGCCTATGATGTAGAAGAAACAATCGCTCTTTTGGTAGCTCTTGAAAAGGAAAAACTGAAGCACAGGGTTTTAATCTATATCGCCATGTTTACCGGCCTGCGCCGCGGAGAGATTATGGGCCTTGAATGGAAGGACATAAATAGTGACGAAAAGGTTCTGAAGGTTCACCAGGCGGGGCAATACATACCCGGCCAGGGATCATTCACCAAAGCGCCTAAGAATGAATCCTCGGAGCGGCTTATATCATTACCGGCCTTCTTGGTGGATATGCTCCGGCAATACCGCAGAGAACAGGCCGAACACCGCCTAAAAGTAGGTGATTTATGGCAAGGCTCAGACAGGCTTTTCACCACCTGGGACGGCAAACCGGGGCATCCGGAATGGCCATCGCAGTGGTTCCCGAAGTTTATAAAAAGACGCAATCTTCCTCCCCTATCTTTCCACGGCCTGAGACACACTGCGGCTACAATCCTGATTAACCTGGATGTGCCTTTGAAAAACATTTCCGGCAGGTTCGGCCATGCAGAAGTATCCACCACGGGGGACATTTACAGTCACTTCTTGCAGAGTGCCGACAAGGCTATAGCAGATAAGCTGGAAAACTTTTATCAGCAGATAACAAAAGAGATGAAAAGGGGCCGGGCATAGTTCCCGGCCTTCGCTGTTATCGTTGGTAATTTTTAGTTTACGTAGGTGGTAATTTGCCTCAATAAACACCAAATAAACACCATTCTGCCGTTTTCGCTGTTTTCGCTAAAAATCGAAGAGCCGCAATCCCTTGCGACTCTTGACTTTCCATGGTGCGCCCGGAGAGACTCGAACTCCCGACACGCGGTTTAGGAAACCGCTGCTCTATCCGCCTGAGCTACGGGCGCTTATCATTTTTATAACAGATTAACAATTGATTTTTCTGTATTCATTTTCAATAATTCCTTTTAACGTCGCGGCTACTTGCTCCACACTATGCATATCGCTGTAAGGAAGGGTATAGCTAAAGCGCCGCTCGTCAAGGTCCATATCATCAGCTATCTTACCAAAGAAACCACGTGTTTTCTTGTCAATTTCCATCACTATATACAACTGACTCTCTTCCGCGACAAAATAAAACTCCAGCTCGTCTAATTCCCGCGCCATGAATTTGGTCGGTTTGTACTCAAACTGTTGGAACCTGCCGTTATAGTCCCCGGATGACGGTTTATCACGGAAACCCAGTCTTGACAAGGCGTCAAACACCATCTGCATATAAGCGTTCGGGAGAACAACAACATCGTCAACGTCCTTAGGATCCACGGCTTTTTTTATATCAAGATTCGTTACAAAGTAATATCTTGTTTTTCCCCTGGAAACAGGGATATCATAAGGAAGCTGCAAACGGACAGGAATAGTTTTCTCCGGTGAACCAGCCTTAATCAGCATGCTGTCCGCCACTTTGAGAGTCCCAATTTCACGTCTTATATTTACATACTTATCATCATGCTTGTAACGAGAGTCCAACACCAGGGTAATGTTGATTTTTTCCACTTGCTGGTCAACATTGCCGCCGGATATCTTTACTTCGCCTTCGATTACTTCACCCAGAGCTACCTTAGCGCGGTTAATCTCAAGATCGACTTTCGCCGCGCCGACCCCCAATCCGGCCAGCAGGTTTTTAAACAAAACTATCCCCCCAGAAAGCATACTAGCAACTCAATTAAGCACTTTATCCAATATGACTTTAATGACACCTAAATTAGTATAGCTAAGTAGTGAACGGTTTGTCAAGTAAGGTGTTATTCCACTTATACCGCAAGTTTAGGTTTAGCCTGGGTTAATCCCCGCGCTTTCCATGGCTTCCTTGGATCGCTTCATTATTTCCCGTTCGACCTTCGCTTTTTGGAGCGGCATGACTCCCGCAGTTATGCGGATTAACACATGATCCGGATATAAAGCGACAATACCGAGCACTTCGGGGCCGGTGGTGATCAAATCTGAATGTTCCTGCGCCAGCTTCAGGCAAGCCTGTTCAAGCGCGCTGACGGCCTGGTTGTGGTCGGCAGAATAAGCAACCCCGATATCTACAACCGCCTGGAGGCTGCCGCGGCTGTGATTGGTCACCTGCGCAATCTTACCGTTGGGAATGTAATGAACCTGGCCGCCTAAATCTTTCAGCCGCGTAACCCGCAAGCCAAGCGCCTCGACAATACCTGACACCCCTGTGGCGGTTATATAATCACCTACGTCAAACTGATCCTCAAAAAGAATAAAAAAACCGGAGATGACATCTTCGACCAGATTCTTGGCGCCGAATCCGACAGCCAGCCCGACTACCCCCGCCCCTGCCAGCAAGGCGCCGGTTTGCACCCCACAAATGCCAAGAATCATCACCAGTGCGATAAAATAAATACTGTACCGTAAAATGCTGATTGACAGCGCCGCCATGGTACGGATTCTCTTGCTGCCGCCAAGGTGTGAGTCTTCCTCGCGGGCAAACAGCTTGGTTATTGCTGAGCTGCCTAAGCGGACAACAATAAAAGCGACTGCTATAATAGCCAGAATTCCCAGTAATTTATGGTAATTAAAACCTGCGGCAAGAGTATTCAGATAATCAAGGTTTAATGGAGGCAAAATCCCACACCTCTAATCATATCTTTGCAAACAACTGCTCAAACCTTATCCTGATATAATAGAAAAATCAATATGAAAATGTTGGTTATCCTGAAAAAAACGCCTTATATCCTTTGTAAGCCATAAAAATATCCGCCTTGCTGGCCACCTCAAAAGGTGAATGCATCCCCAGCAGGGCCACTCCGCAATCGAGCACATCCATACCGTGGTCGGCCAGCAGGTGGGCGATAGTGCCGCCGCCGCCCTGGTCTACCTTGCCCAACTCGCCAGTCTGCCAGATCACCCCGGCTTCATTAAATAACTTGCGCACCAGTGCCACCACTTCCGCATGCGCGTCATTAGACTCATACTTGCCCCTGCTTCCGGTATATTTGGTCAGGACCACTCCCGCGCCAAGGCGGGCGGTATTCATCTTTTCGCTGACATCTCCATAGTTCGGGTCGAAACCGGCGTTAACGTCGGCGGACAGCGCGAGCGAATTAACCAAAACACGGCGAGCCGTCAATTCATTGTAATTTGAAACGCAGCGGGCAGTGATTTCCCTTACCGTGTTCGTGAAAAAAACAGATTCCATCCCCGTGTTGCCGCTGCTGCCAATCTCTTCTTTATCAGACAGCAGGACCAACGCAGTCCGCTCAGGCAAAGAGGTTTCCGCCAGAGCACGCAGGGCGGCATAAACACAAACACGGTCGTCCTGCCCATAGCCCCCGACAAAGCTGCGATCAAAACCCACGTCCATAGCCGGCCAGGCTGGAACCAACTCCAACTCCGCGCTGATAAAATCTTCTTCCACAATACCATATTCACGATTCATGTATTCGAGAATGGCCAGCTTGAACCGTTTTTTTAATTCGCTCCCCGGCAGGGGGATGCCTCCCACCAGGATGTTCAGGTTTTCCCCGGGCACGGCGTCCGCCATCTTCTTATCCATTTGGTCCTTAGCCAAATGAGGCAGGAGATCGGGAATTGTAAAGACAGGGTCGCCCTGTCTCTCTCCAACCGTCACTTGAACCGGATCCCCATTGGCTTTTACCACTATTCCGTGCAGGGCGAGCGGAATAGACAGCCATTGATATTTTTTTATGCCTCCGTAATAATGCGTTTTAAAAAAGGCTATTTCCTCATCTTCAAAAAGAGGTATTGGTTTCAGGTCCAGGCGCGGGCTGTCGGCATGCGCGCCGACAACATTCAAACCATACTCCAGGGACCTTTTTCCGATAACGGCTGCGATTAAAGCTTTGTGCCGGTTGACCGCGTAGATCCGGTCGCCCGGCTTCAACTTCATCATACTGTTCAACGGACGGAAGCCAACATTATTGAGATGCCTTACTGTTACTCCAATTACCTCTCTTTCCGTTTTAGCCGCGTCCAAAAATTTTTTATAATCACCGGCGAAGGCCATTACCCCGGCTTTTTCCGCCTCGCCCAGGCAGTCCCAGGCGTTTTGTCTGCGGTAGGCTAGTTTGGAAGCGGGGTGCTGTTCTTTGGATGCTGTCACAGTTCAAATCCTCCCGTGTCTGATATTCAATTTATTATCACCATTTTGGCAAGTCAAATGCTATTAGCCGGTCCGGAGGGCAGAATATTTTTACCCGGCATACCTCCCGGAAGCGTTTTGTTAAGAACATTAATCAGCGGGTTAAAGTACGTTATCAGTGCGGAATCCCTAAAAGCTTTACCCTGCGGAACGGCCGTCTCCGGTATGCTCCGATAACCGCCGGAAAACGGGTTCTGTTGTTGAAACGGTGAAAGCAGTGCGAGAATAATCAGCACAAACAGCAGACCTTTTAAAAATCCGAATAACAGTCCGCCCAGGCGATTTAGCGGCCCAAACAGGCTAAAGCCGGCAAAATTTGTTAAAATAAGCCCGGCGGCGTTTACCAGCCAGACAGTGGCCGCCAGCAGCGCTAAAAAGGTCAGCGCTTCAAGAATGGTGCCGGCAACCAGCCTGGTGAGGTAATCACCGGACAGCTGTTTTCCCGCAGCGAAAGGACTGACAACATCCGCGGCAGGTTGCCAAAACTTTAATAAAGGCCCGGTCAAAGGAAACATTAGTTCCTCCAAGTGCCAGCGGGCAGATAAATAATCAGCTAAAGGCCGGTGGTAAAAATAGGCTGCAGCTAAACCGGCCAGCAGCCCGACCGTTTTCGCCACACTAATGAAAAGACCGCGGCGCAGTCCCTGGCAGGCGGACCAGGCGAGGATCGCTACAATCAACCAATCCAACCAATTCATTTGACCAACTCCGTTTAAATATCTAAATCATCACATAACAATTATACGGAATCTTTCTAAGATATGAAACTTTTTTTGCCATTGCGGAAAAATCTAATAGGCGGAATTATTAACAGGCATACTAGCAGTACTAAACCGGCGTATCCGAACAGGGGATATAAAAGACGCACTAAATTGGAAAAGCCGCAGCCGGCGAACGGCAGGGCAAGCAGGCAGGCGCATATGCCGAAAAACCTGTAATTAACGCCTCCGTGGGGCGCAAGCCGGCTGGCAATCCCATGGGCGTCAGCTATCGCGGTCGTAATAATGGCGAGCCAGATCAGAAACCCGAGCAGCCAGTGAAAAACAAACCCGAGTTTATTGGCGAGAAATAAAAGAGGAATTTCGTAGGCCGCGGCTTCAGGAAGATATAATAAACCCGCCACCGTTACTATGGACACAGATAAACCCAGCAAAAAGCCTCCGGTTATTCCGCCGGCGACACCAATCTTTAGCGGAATGCTGCCGCCCAGCGATGAAAGCACGGCCACCGGCACAACCATGTTATATGATACGTAAAGAAAACCGGCCCACACCCAGGAATCGGCCACACCGCCCAGAGGCGTCGCCTGCGGAATCAGAAAAATTGCTTCTTTCGCCTTATATATGGCAGTCAGCGCGATCAACACGACCGCCAGCAGCTTTAAGGGAACAAGGAAGACATTAGCCGTCAGCACCCCATTCAGCCCGCCCATGATCACCAGTGATGTCAAAACAATCACCACCCATACCCCCGCGCGGGCCGGCAAACCGAAATGCTCGCCAAAAACAGCGGCGCTGCCCGCCATCATCACGCTCAGGCCGCCCATTAACATTAACAGATTTAACACATCCACTATTTTTCCGGCTTTGGTTCCCAATAGAAATATGATCAGTTCCTTATAACTGGTTGCGCGTATCTTTATCGAAAGGAACATCACCAGGCCGCCCAGGTATGCGAACAATACCGTCGAGAGGACAACACCCAACAGCCCGTTGCAGCCATGTAAAATAAAAAACTGCATTATTTCCTGCCCCGAGGCAAAACCTGCCCCTATCACAGAGCCGACATATGCAGTCACAACTTTGGCCAGCAGCAATAAATTGCTTTGTGAACGCGGCATTGGCGCCCTTCCTCCGGGCTAATTATTTATCTTAAAGTTCCGTATATGAATTTTTATGCCAATCAGCTAAACTAATGCATTTAAAAAATTTTTTTATTTAGGAATAATTGACCACCCTCGCGGCAATAACTATATTAGTTTGCACTTCAGGAGGGTTGTCAATGAAAAATATAGGTCAATTAAATACGATAACGAACATAGAGAAGACTTGTATAAATATTGAAGATACTGCCGCGGTTAATAAGTTTGCCACGGATCTCGCCATAAGACTTAAAAGATTCGAAGTCCGCCCGGAAAGCCCGAAAGTATTATTATGCATCGGTACCGACCGCTCCACCGGCGACTGTCTTGGACCTTTGGTCGGCAGCATTATCGATTCGGGCGATCAAGACTTTTATATTGTATACGGCACATTGGAAAAGCCGATACATGCCAGCAACCTGCGGGAAACGATCGAAGAAATTCAAAAAAATTACCAGGATCCTTTTGTCATTGCTATCGACGCGTCACTTGGCAAGCTGGAAAATGTCGGTTGTGTTAATTTAGGAGACGGCTCATTGCTTCCAGGCGCGGGTGTCAACAAAAATCTTCCGCCGGTGGGACAAATCCATATTACCGGGATAGTGAACATCGGCGGGTTCATGGAGTACCTGGTGCTGCAGAACACCAGGTTGAATTTAGTGATGAGAATAGCTGATGTCATAGCAAACGGACTCAAGAGGACCATTCCCGAGTATAAAAAGATAAACGCCTGGGGTCTTTAGCCCCAGGCGTTTATCAAGTTTATGCGAAATATCAAGTTTTCTTGTTCATGGCAGCAGAAAATGTTTCACGTGAAACATTTTCTTTGCCCAGCATCATTTCAATAATCCGCTTTAATTCATCCTTGCTGCGGTAATTTATCTCCAGCCTGCCGCCCCCGCCGGCAGTTTCTTTTAATTTTACAGGCGTTTCAAAATAATTCTTCAAAGCTGCTTCTAATTCTCGTACAAAATTATTAATTACAATTTTATTTTTAATATCTTTTTTTTCTTCGCTGATATGCTTTGTCATTTTTTCCGCCTGACGCACGCTCAACTGTTGCTTGGAGATCTTTTTTGCCACAGCCAATTGTTTTTCGGGTTCCCGTATCGCCAGCAGGGCTCTGGCATGACCTGTATTCAACTGCCCCCCGGCAAGCATTTCCTTTATTTCCGGCGGCAATTCCAAAAGCCTTACCATATTTGCCACAAAAGGCCGGCTCTTCCCAACCCGGCCGGAAACCTCATCCTGCGTCAGCCCAAAATCTTTTATTAATTGCTGATATGCAGACGCTTCTTCCAAAGGATTCAAATCCTCACGCTGCACATTTTCAATAAGCGATACTGCAATAGCCTCTAAATCGTGGTAGTCCTTAACCACAGCCGGTATGACCTTATGTCCCAGGAGCCGGCAGGCCCTCCATCGCCTTTCCCCGGCAATCAGCTCGTACCCGCCGCCTTTCGAAGGCCTGACCACGACAGGCTGGATAACACCATGTTCTTTAATTGAAGCGGCAAGCTCCGCCAGCTTTTCTTGATTAAACAACTGTCTTGCCTGACCGGGCGCCGGCTTAATATCGTCAATGTTAATTTCTTTATATTCTTCTTGATTCTCTTTTTGACTCGCCATACTTCTCTCTATACTTGGAATGAGCGCTTCCAGACCCTTGCCAAGACCTCTGCGCTTACTCAATGCCGATCACTTCCTTAGCGAGTTCGTGATAAACTTCCGCGCCTTTTGAGCGCTTGTCGTACACCATCACCGGTTTACCATGACTCGGCGCCTCGCTTAAACGGATGTTTCGCGGCACAATAGATCTGTATACCTTTTCCCTGAAATGCTTTTTCACCTCGTCAACAACCTGTATGGCCAAATTTGTTCTCCCGTCAAACATAGTTAACAGCACACCCTCGATGACCAGTTCCTTATTTAAATTTTTTTGCACCATGCCGATAGTATTTAACAGCTGTCCTAAGCCTTCCAGGGCGTAATATTCACACTGTATCGGGATTATCAGGGAGCCGGCCGCTGTTAAGGCGTTCAATGTAAGCAAACCTAATGAAGGCGGGCAATCAACAAAAATAAAGTCATATTTGTTTTTAATTACGCTTAAAGATGCTCTTAAGATCTTCTCCCGCTCAGCTACATTTACCAATTCAACTTCCGCCCCGGCAAGCTCTATAGTGGCCGGAACCAAGTCTAAACCCTCCACCGCGCTCGTGACTATCACTTTCTCAATATCTAACTGATTAATCAAAACATCATATATGCAAAGATTAACTTTTTCCTTGTCAACTCCCACACCGGTCGTCGCATTTCCCTGGGGGTCGATGTCCACTAGCAAAACCTTCTGCCCCATCAGGGAAAGCCATGCACTTAAATTAACCGCCGTGGTCGTTTTGGCAACTCCTCCCTTCTGGTTGGCAATGGCGATAATTCTCCCCACTTTTTCCACCCCCACTATTATTCCAGCAGAATAAACCTAATAATTCAACATTTTCTATCCTGGTTCCTGCCGCGAAAAGGATCTCCTTAATTTAAATTGATGGATTGCTTGGTTGCGTCAACCTAAGGGTGAATTTGTGAAGTGCAAAACAAATTTTAAACAGGTTTTTTCAGGGGAACTCCGGGACGCCGCGGGTATTTTTCAGGGGTCGGCTTTATTTTCTTAACAACCACCAGGTTTCTTTCATCACCAGTAACAGGTAAATTTAATTTAATAATTTTTGCAATTTCCCCTCCAAGTATATTAACTGCTTTTTCCGCCGCCGCTAATTCCTCAAAAAGTTTCGGCCCTTTCATCGCCAAAAAAAACCCGCCAATCTTCACCACCGGCAGGCAATATTCAGCTAAAACTCTCAATTCAGCAACAGCTCTCGCCGTGACCAGGTCGCAATACCCCCTGTAAAACGTCTTTCTGCCAATTTCCTCAGCTCTTGTGTGCATGGCGGAGATGTTTTTTAAATCCATAGCTCGGATCACTTTCAATAAAAATTTCACTTTCTTAGCCTGAGCTTCAACCAAAACAACTTCCAGTCCAGGCCGGCAAATCTTTAGAGGTATTCCCGGAAATCCGGCCCCTGTGCCTATATCCATTAATTTCATACCATCGTTAAACATACCGGCCTTCAAGCAGGTCAGAGAATCAATAAAGTGTTTTACGGCAAATTCTTGCTCATCCACTATTGCGGTAATATTGTTTTTCTTATTTTCTTCTGCGATCAACCGGTAAAATAATTGAAAGCATTCTAATTGACTTTCCGTTATTTCAATACCCATTTCTTTTAAACCTTTTTTGAGAGTCTCCAGCAACTCACTCATCCGTCCACCTGTAATTAAAATATTATTAACAGTTCCCTCTCTTATCCCCGGGCTCACTCGTTCCCTGAATTAGTACTCAAAACTCAAAATCGCTCTTATGGCAAGCGCACTCCAATCCAGGCAACTTTGCTACCATATTTACTATTCAACTTTATCTTCTTTCCGTCTCTTTCTCTGCTCCAGATGAATCAACAGCACCGACAAGTCAGCCGGCGTGACCCCGGCAATCCTGGCAGCCTGCCCAATTGAGGCGGGTTTAATATTTTCCATTTTCTCTTTAGCCTCTAAAGAAAGGCCTTTTACCTTTCCATAATCGAGATCCGCGGGAAGCTTTTTTTCCTCCAAACGTTTAAAGCGTTCCGCCTGCGCCTGTTGCTTTTTTATATACCCCTCATATTTAACCTGAATCATCACTTGCTCACGCACTTCCTCATCTAAATCAGGGTGACCCACAGGCAGCATCAACAGATTTTCATAGCTGATTTCCGGCCGTCTCAGCAACCCCGCCAGAGTGATTCCCTGCTGCGGCAAACCCGCGCTTTTTATTTCAGCCAATATTTTTTTAGTTTTCTCTGTCACCGGCACAACAGTATGATTCAATCTTTCCTTTTCGTTCTCAATAAGTTCTTTTTTTTGCACATACATTTCATATCTGTCAGCGGGTATCAATCCGATTTTATAACCTATTTCAGTTAATCTCAAGTCGGCGTTATCCTGTCTTAAAAGCAACCGGTATTCTGCTCTGGAGGTCAGCATCCGGTAAGGCTCGTCAATCTCTTTAGTAACCAGGTCATCAATCAGCACACCGATATAAGCCTGCGCTCTGTCTAAAATTAGCGGTTCTTTCTCCTGCACATAAAGCGCGGCGTTAATGCCGGCAATAATGCCCTGCGCCGCAGCTTCTTCATAGCCGGATGTGCCGTTCAGCTGGCCGGCCGAAAAAAGCCCCGGCACTATTTTTGTTTCCAGTGAAAGCTTCAACTGACCCGGAATAATGTAATCATATTCGATAGCATAGCCCGCCCTCATCATTTCCACCCGCTCAAGACCCGGCAATGTGCGCAGCAAGGCCAGTTGAACATCCTCCGGCAGGCTTGTGGACATGCCCTGCACGTACATTTCCGTGGTATCCCTGCCCTCTGGTTCGATAAAAACCTGATGGGCAGGCTTATCCGAAAAACGCACTACCTTTGTTTCGATAGAAGGACAATAGCGCGGCCCCTGGCTCATAATCACGCCTGTATACAACGGCGACCGGTGTAAATTCTCTCTGATTAAGCTATGTGTTTTCTCAGTGGTGTAAGTCAGCCAGCACGGCAACTGTTCCCTATGGAGAGGAGGCGAAAAAAAGGAAAACCGCTTCATTTTTTCATCCCCCGGCTGGATATTCATACGGGTAAAATCAACGCTTTTTTTATCAATCCGCGGCGGCGTCCCCGTTTTAAAACGATTCAATTTGATGCCAAGTTCGACCAGGCTGCCTGATAATCCAACAGATGGAAATTGTCCGTTCGGTCCACCCGGATAAGAAAGATCACCAATAAAAATTTTTCCTTTTAAATATGTGCCTGTTGTTAAAACAACTGCTTTTGCCGTAAATACAGCCCCTGTATTGGTGGCCACCCCCCATACTCTTCCATTTTTCACCAACAACCGCTCAACCAGCGCCTGTTTTAAATCTAGATCGTTTTGCTGCTCAAGTGCCTGCTTCATTCCGTTTTGATAACATTTCTTATCCGTCTGGGCGCGCAAAGCCTGAACAGCCGGCCCTTTTGCGGTGTTTAAAAGGCGCATTTGGATAGAAGCCCGGTCGGCATTCAGGCCGATTTCCCCGCCCAGAGCGTCTACTTCCCGCACCAGATGCCCCTTTGCCGGCCCGCCAACCGCCGGGTTGCAGGGCATCAACGCAACGTTGTCCATATTCAGCGTGACAACCAGCGTCCGGCAGCCCATCCGCGCGGCGGCAAGACCCGCCTCACAGCCGGCATGTCCCGCGCCAACTATGATAACATCATAATTTCCCGCAAAATATTCCATCATCTTCCGCCTCATTTACCAACACAAAAATCTCTGAAAATCCTTTCAATTAAATCTTCAGTAACGGACATGCCGGTAATTTCCCCTAAAGCCTCCCAGGCGTCACGCAAGTCTATGGCCACTATATCCACCGGCACCATGCCTTTTATTGACGAAATTGCCTCGCTTAAATGAAACGCCGCCTTTTCCAGCGCCTGTTTATGCCTGATATTTGTAACCATATAGCTGTCGGATTGATCGACTTTTCCACAAAGCAACAGATCGGCGATCATATCTTCCAACTCAGCAAGTCCGGTCCCTTGTTCGGCTGATATACAGATTACCTTTCTGCCGCCGGCTAGCTTTTTCAAATCCTCCATATCTATTTTTTTATCTTGAACATCTATTTTATTTACTATAACCAGGCATTTCTTAGCACCCGCCAATGCCAATACCGCAAAGTCTTCCCGTGACAACCCCTCTGTCGCGTCAAGCACCGGCAGGACCAGATCAGCCCGGTCAGTCGCCTCTCTTGTCCGCTCCATGCCGATCTTTTCAACTAAATCCTCAGTCTCGCGCAAACCCGCCGTATCAATAATTCTTAAAGGAATTCCTTTGATATTAATTATTTCCTCGATAACATCCCTGGTTGTTCCCGGCACATCTGTCACTATCGCCCTCTTTTCCCTTAACAGAGCATTTAACAAAGAGGACTTCCCCACATTCGGCTTGCCGACGATTGCCGCTTTGACACCTTCCCGGTAAATAATACCTGCGTCCGCCCCTTTAATTAAACTTTTTATCTGTTCCAGCAACACTTCACCGGCGCAAATAATATCCTTACCGGTTGCTTCTTCTAAATCATCCTCCGGAAAGTCAATATTAACTTCCACCTGCGCCAGAATGCCAAGTATTTTATCTTGTATCTCTCTGATTTTCTTGGATAAATCACCTTTTAATTGGGAAACCGCGAGTTTTAACCCCGCTTCAGTCTTGGACCGGATCAGGTCAATAACAGATTCCGCCTGGGCCAGGTCCAATCTGCCGTTTAAAAAAGCCCTCTTGCTGAATTCACCAGCCTCGGCCAATCTTACCCCTTCCGCCAGGACAAGTTCAAGCGTTTTTCTCAAGGGAACCATGCCGCCATGACAATTTATCTCCACTATGTCTTCCCTTGTGTAAGAATGCGGCGCTTTCATATAGCAAAAAAGCGCTTCATCAACAACTTCCCCTGTCAGACGGTCGCAGACATGTCCGTAAATCATTCTATGACTTTTTATTTCCTCTAAACCGGCTCTCTTTGACTTAAATATTTTTCCAGAAACTTTTAGAGCTTCAGGGCCGCTTATTCTGACGATTCCTATACCGCCTTCACCCAAAGGTGTTGAAATAGCAGCAATCGTATCTTCTTGCAATACAACCACCTTCCGGTAAACAATAATCTTTTCCATTCCCATTTCCGGTTTCTATTTATAAACCCAGCTTGCTGTTCAGCCCGCTGGGTTTATCATCATTTTTTCGGGGATATAATAATTTTACGGTAAGGTTCGTCACCTTCACTGAAAGTATATATGTCATCCCTTCCCTGCAAAGCAGTGTGAATGATTCTTCTTTCCTGCGAACTCATTGGCTCCAAAACTACGCTTCTTCCTCGCTGCTTGGCCTTATTCGCCAGTTTTACGGCAAGTTTTTGCAGCGTTTCCTCTCTTCTGTGACGATAACCTTCCACATCAATAATTATTTTTCTTCTAACTTCCTTATTTTTATTAACTGAAAGATTTACCAGGAACTGCAGCGCATCCAGTGTTTCGCCCCGCCTGCCAATTAATATTCCTAATTCAGGTCCCTTCAGGTTTATAGTAAGAAAATCTTTTTTCTCCACCACATCCAACTCAACTTGCAGCTCCATGCTTTTGATGATATTATTCAGCAAATCAACAGCCTTCTCGGACGCCCCTTCTTTTAAAATTACTTTAACCCTTGCCGGCTTTGCTCCAAACAGACCTAAAATTCCTTTTGTCGGTTCCTCAATTATCTCTACTTCCACATCATCTATAGAAACACCCATATTCTGAAGAGCCTGTCCAACAGCTTCTTCAACAGTTTTACCTGTTTTCTCTACAACCTTCACCTTCCACTAGCTCCCTCCTTTACCGGCATGGTCTGTTTATTAATAAAATACTGCTGTATTGCGCCAACCACATTAAAAACAACCCAGTACAAAGCAAGACCCGCAGGCACAGTAGCCGATATCCAGACAATAATAAGAGGCATCATATAAAGCATTGTTTTCTGGGTAGGATCTGTCATGGATGTAGTCATTTTTGACTGAAGAAAAGTAGTTATACCGGCCAGTAACGGCAAAATATAATAAGGATCCGTACCACTCAAATTTTGCACCCAAATAAAACTCGCGTGCGCCTCGTTAATAAATGGAAAAGCATACAATGACCTGTACAGCGCTATTAAAATCGGCAACTGGATCAACAACGGCAAACACCCGGCCATTGGATTGGCGTTATTTTCCTTGTACAAATCCATGATCATCTGCTGCATTTTTTTCGGATCTTTATTCTTCCATTTATCTTGAATTTGTTTTACTTTCGGCTGCAGCTTTTGCATAACTACCATAGATTTCATCTGTTTCTGGGTCAGTGGATAAAGAAGCATTTTAATTAAAACAGTTAATAGAATAATCGCTATACCATAACTTGGCACCCCTACCTGTACAGTCAATTGATATAACCAATTCATTAAACCGGTCATACCATCAACAAGTGCATTAAATATTTCCAAATCTCAATGCCTCCCAACAAATACCGGTTAATAAAAAAATATGATCAAATTACCTTCCACCTGCATAAGCATTTTTACACAGAATTATCCACACTTATACCGGATCAAATCCACCGGGATGAAAAGGATGACACTTCAGTATTCTTTTCACTGCCATCCAGACGCCTTTTATTATTCCATATTTTTGTACAGCTTGCAAAGCATAATGTGAGCAAGTTGGATAAAAACGGCAGGTAGGCATTTTTAAAGGAGATATAAACACTTGATATAAACGAATCAACAAAATTAACAATTTCCTCATGTCTGCCCTCTGCGAGAAGTAATATTTTTCAACAATTTTAACAGGCTTTCTTCAACCTGTTGATATTTTCGCCCTACGATGGCGTTACGCGCCAGTAAAACATAATCAAAGCCAACTGGAAATTTATTTATATTTAAACGGCAGACTTCTTTAAACAGGCGTCTTACCCTATTCCTTACTACGGCATTGCCAATTTTTTTACTTGCTGTAAAGCCAAACCGGCTGGTTTCCAAGTTATTCACCCAAAAAAATAAAACTAGATAGCGGTCAGCCACTGATTTTCCACAGCTATATACTTTCCTATAATCTTTATTTTTTTTAATTTTATTAATAACAGTCATTAATTCTCCTGCTATCTAATATATCCAACCATTAACACCAACTATACTCTTAAAACGCTCATATAGCTAGAAAGGCCACCTTTAATATACAGCGGCCTCACGCAGTTAATCTCTTTCTACCTTTAATTCTCCTTCTTTTAATAATATTTCTTCCAGACCGTGTAGCCATTCTCTTTAAGAAGCCATGCAGTTTTCTATGCTTGCGTGACTTCGGCTGGTAGGTACGCTTCATCAAATACACCCCTTTTATATTTTGGAATAAAAGCAAAATGCCACTATAGCTAGGCACACACTATCTATTATATAGTAATCATTTTTTAACGTCAAGAATAACAAGAAGAGAGATAAAGCGAGATAAAATAGGCATTGACTTAATAAAGTAAATCTTGGTATGATTAATTAGCCATTTACAAATACAGTAATAAACTTCAAAATATATTCATTAATTAATAGTTTCTTTAGCTAAAATTATCTTAACTTAAACCTTCAAAAGGTCTCTTTTTAAGCAGAGAGAGAATTTTTGGGGTTTAATTTTCTTTCTTTAAAAATTTCAATTTTGACAAAATTCTTTCTCAGGAGGTAACCAGGAGTTTATATGATTAAAAGTGAAGTCCAGGATCTTTGGGATCAATCACTTCAGATTTTACAAAAAAAAATAAACAAATATTCCTTTGAGACTTTGCTTAAATCACTTAAACCCCTTGGGTGCCATGAAAACACAATTATTATCGAAGCCCCCAGCTATTTTACACGTGATTGGCTCAGTGACCGGTACGCTCCTCTAATTAAAGAAGTTTTCCAAAATATCTTGAACAAAGATATCGATGTAAAGTTTCTCATATCCAGCGAAATATCAGATATAGCATCTTCCAATAAAAAACAAAACGATAAAAATACTGATGATTTATCTTCAACGCATTTCAATCCAAAATATAGTTTTAAAAATTTTGTAATCGGCAACAGCAACCGGTTTGCCCATGCCGCTTGCCTTGCAGTGGCTGAATCTCCGTCAAAAACCTATAATCCTTTATTTATATATGGAGGCGCCGGACTGGGTAAAACCCACTTAATGCAGGCTATTGGCTGGTTTATTCTGGAAAACCATAACAGAATGAAAGTTTCCTATGTAACATCCGAAAAATTTACAAACGAGTTAATTAATTCTATAAGAGATTATAACACCAACGATTTTAGAAATAAATACCGTAATATGGATATTCTGCTAGTGGACGACATTCAATTTTTAGCGGGAAAAGAAAGCACGCAGGAAGAATTTTTCCATACCTTCAACTCTCTGTACGAAGACAATAGACAAATAATCATATCCAGTGACCGTCCGCCAAAAGAAATACCGACATTGGAGGATCGTCTCCGTTCCCGCTTTGAATGGGGCCTTATTACTGATATTCAACCGCCAGATCTGGAAACCCGCATAGCTATTTTAAGAAAAAAAGGGCAATTAGAAAACTTGCAGGTGCCTGATGATACTATTTCCTATATTGCAGATAAAATCCAATCGAATATCCGTGTCCTTGAAGGAGCTTTAATCAAAGTGATTGCTTACGCTTCTTTATATAACGAGGAAATAACTCCGGAACTGGCGGCGAAAGTTCTCAAAGACATACTGCCGCCGGAAAAACCGACTGAAATAACAGTAGAACTGATCCAACAGGTTGTTTCCAGCTATTATAATCTCCGTCAGGAGGATTTTAAGGCTAAGAGAAGAACTACCGCCATATCCTTTCCCCGTCAAATAGCCATGTACTTGACGAAGGAACTAACGGATCTTTCCCTGCCCAAAATAGGAGATTTTTTTGGAGGCCGTGATCATACCACCGTGCTGCACGCGTGCAATAAAATAAGCAACAAGCTGCAAGAAGATTATACATTGCAGAACGTTATCGCTGAATTAGTAAAAAAGATAAAAAACAGTTAATAAATAACTCTGTTATTTAACTGCAAACTGTGGATAATTATTTTTAAAAAATACTTTATTAAAATTTATCTTTTTTTTATCAACAGCTTTTTCTTTAAGAAATATCTTAGCGGAACCACCATATCCACATAATAACAGCCACTACTACTATTAATAAAAAATAATAATTTATTTTATAATAATATTATTAACCGGGAGTAAAAAAATGCATTTAATCAGCAGTAAGGACGACCTTTTATTTGCGGTTCAGACCGTTCAGCGCGCCGTATCCTCAAAAAGCCCCTTGCCAATCCTTTCAGGAATAAAATTTGAGACCGCAGACGATCTGCTTATCGTTACAGCCACAGATTTAGAAATAGGGATCAAGTGTTCCGTAAAAGCAAGCATTATTGAAAAAGGCGCGGCGGTTTTACCTGCCAAATATATTTCTGAGTTAATCAGAAAGTTGCCTGACGTTCCGATTTCTTTTCAATCAGATCCCTTGACGGAGAGCGTAATAATTAAATATGGTGAATCGGAGACCAATATTAACGGCTTCCCGGTGGAGGAATTTCCCGAAGTTGCTTTACCTTCGCGTGACACCGGCTTTGATATTCAGGAAAATATCTTCAGAGAAGCTATCAGACAGGTTATTTTTGCCGTCGGCACGGATGAAAACAGGCCGCTGTTTACAGGTGCCATGCTTGAATTAAAAAACGGACAGATGCAGATGGTGGCTACCGACACGCACCGTTTGGCCTGGCGCAAGGTTAACGCGGACAACTGCGGCATTATTGACATATCAGTGCTCATTCCGGGAAAAACTCTAAATGAATTAAGTAAAATTATTGGCAGACCGGAGAAATCGGTGCAGGTTACCATTACAGAAAACCAGGTTCTTTTCGCTACGGAGAACATATCTTTTATTTCTCGTTTAATTAATGGCAAGTTTCCTCCTTTCCATCAGGTAATTCCACAAGAGTTGCTGTCAAAGGTTCGTTTGAAAACAAAAGAACTTTTGGAGGCGACGGAAAGGGCCGCTTTATTAACCACAGAGGGATCATCCGTGATCAAACTTGACTTAAAAGATAAAATTTCTGTTATCTCGGCCAGCACCGTGGCCGGGCGGGTTTATGAGGAAATTTCCGCTTATTATGAAGGTGAACCAATTAAAGTCGCTTTTAACGCGCAATATCTAAGTGAATTGTTAAGAGTAATCGGGAATGAAGAAATTGAAATAGAATTTGCCGGTCCGCTCAGTCCGGGAATATTTAGGCCGGTAGGTGAGGAAGACTATTTTTCTCTACTCCTGCCCGTACGTGTAAAAGAGGAATAAAACATCTGGAACTGGGAGTGTTTAATTATTGCGCCTGCAAAACCTGGAGTTGATGAATTTTCGCAACTACCTCCATGAGCATATCAGACCAGGCTTTTCATTGAATATTTTAAACGGAGAAAACGCCCAGGGAAAAACAAATATTTTGGAATCTGTCTATTTGGCCTGTACGGGCAAGTCATTCCGCACTATCAAAGAAAGTGAAATAATCAACTGGCAGAACGATTTTTCTTTAATAAGCTGTTTATTCGAATCCGCGGGGCGTGAGCTGGAGTTAAAAGTATTGCTGACACCCGGACAGAAGAAAATAAAGGTCAATGGCGCGCCGGTCCGCGGTTATCCTCTGGGGTGGCCGGGAGTAGTGTTGTTTACTCCGGACGACATGGTTATTGTGAAAGGATCGCCACAAGAAAGGCGGCGTTTTTTAGATGCGGAGATCGGCCCGTTTGACAACCGGTATGTGTATTGTCTGGGCCGTTACCAGCGGATTTTGACCCAGCGTAATAATTTATTGCGTGAGATCAGGGACAGGAAGCGTGATAGCGAATTACTGCAAACCTGGAATGAACAACTTTGCCAATACGGAGCGCAAATAATTTTTTTCAGACTGGCATTATTGAAAAAAGCGAATCCTGTAATACGGAGTATTTACCACGAATTGACGGGTGGGTTGGAGGAGCTTAGCATACGCTACCTGTCTTCTTTAAAAATTGACTGCATGACCAGCGAACAGGAGATTATTAATCTTTTTAACGCTGCCTTGTCCGCCGCGAAAAACGAAGAAATCGCGCGCGGGCAGTCATTAATCGGGCCGCACCGCGACGATCTTGTTTTTTTAATTAACAAGAAAGAAGCTAAGGTATATGGTTCTCAAGGACAGCAGCGCACGATCGTGCTGGTTTTAAAATTAGCGCAAATGCAAATGTGGCATAATGAAATTGGCGAGCACCCTATTTTATTGCTTGACGATGTCTTGTTTGAACTGGATAATGCCAGGCAAAAAGCTTTATTTAATAAAATAAAGGAAAATGTGCAGACTTTTATTACATCCAGCACTGTTAGAGATATAGGTGCGGGCGATGGACTGAGCAAGAAGCTCTTTATTGTTCGCGAAGGCAAAATAATAAAGTCAGAAAAGGAGGTCTGATTATGTTTCTACATATTGGGGCTGATGTGGTGGTGCCGAAAAAAGATATTATAGCTATTTTAGAGATAGAGACGAAGTCATCTCCAATCACCAAGGAATTTCTTGAAATCGCCCGGGATGAGGGCTTTATTGAACACGTATCGGGAAATAATAAAGAAAAATCTTACTTGATTACCACTGATAAAATATATTTTTCCCCTATTTCATGTACGACTTTAAAGAAAAGATCCGATAGTATTATTGACGAGTAATTAGATCATAATAATACTCTAAAATAATCCATAATTTATTAATTTTGGTTATAAGTTGAGGGTGAATTGCCTGTGTGTTATAATAATATATGTCTAGTCTAAAAAAGGAGTTGTTCTGGCATTGAATGGATATGACAATAGCAACGGGTATGGCGCTGAAGAAATTCAAGTGCTGGAAGGACTTGAGGCCGTTCGCCGCCGTCCCGGCATGTATATTGGGAGCACCAGTGCCAGAGGTCTTCATCACCTGGTGTACGAAGTTGTGGACAATAGTATTGATGAGGCAATGGCAGGTTATTGCGACCAGATAGAAGTGACAATCAATGATGACAATTCGGTTACAGTTATTGATAACGGACGGGGAATACCGGTCGGTATACAACCGAAGGTTGGCCGCCCTGCGGTTGAGGTGGCCTTGACGATGCTGCATGCCGGCGGCAAGTTCGGCGGGGGAGGCTACAAAGTATCAGGCGGCCTGCACGGCGTGGGGGTTTCTGTGGTTAACGCCCTTTCCGAGTGGCTGGAAGTTGAAGTGAGAAGGGAAGGGAATATTTACCGGCAGAAATATGAACGTGGTGTCCCTGTAACAGATTTAGAAATAATCGGGCCAAGTGAAATTAGCGGAACAAAAGTGACTTTTAAGCCCGATCCCGATATTTTTGAAGAACTTGATTATAGTTATGATACCCTTTGCCAGCGCTTGAGAGAACTGTCTTTCTTGAATATGGGCATCAGGATAGTCCTGAAAGACGAACGGACCGGCCAGGAAGTAGTATTGCAGCATGAGGGCGGCATAATTGATTTTGTCAAGTTTCTTAATAAAAATAAAACCCCTTTGCATAATGCGCCAATTTATTTTCAAATACAAAAGGATGATGTGCTGGTCGAAATATCTTTGCAATATACTGACGTTTATACGGAAAACATACTATCTTACGCCAACAACATCAACACCGTTGACGGTGGAACGCACGAGGCGGGCTTTAAGGCGTCGCTAACCAGGGTAGTCAATGACTACGGCCGCAAATATAATATTTTAAAGAATGGCAACAGCAACCTGTCGGGGGAAGATATCAGGGAAGGTCTCACGGCGGTAATCAGTGTGAAAGTGCCGGAGCCGCAGTTTGAGGGACAAACTAAGGCCAAGCTGGGCAACAGCGAAGTCAGAAGCATTGTAGACGCGGTCGTCGCTGAAGGATTAAGCGCTTTCCTTGAGGAAAATCCCCAGATTAGCAAACGCATTCTGGAAAAAGCGCTAAACTCTTCAAGAGCCAGAGAAGCGGCGCGGAAGGCAAGAGAGTTGACCAGGCGGAAAAGCGCTCTGGAGAGTTCTACCCTGCCGGGTAAGCTGGCTGACTGTTCCGATAAAGACCCGTCTATTTCAGAATTGTATCTTGTTGAGGGAGACTCTGCGGGCGGCTCGGCCAAACAGGGAAGGGACAGGCGCTTTCAAGCGATTCTCCCTTTAAGGGGCAAAATTTTAAATGTGGAAAAAGCGCGTTTAGACAAGATCTTGGCCAACGAAGAAATCAGAGCGATGATTACGGCTCTCGGGACCGGTGTCGGGGAGGATTTTGATATCAGCAAGGCCAGGTATCACAAGTTGATTCTGATGTCCGACGCGGATGTTGACGGCGCGCATATCAGAACGCTTTTGCTCACTTTCTTTTACCGCTACATGAGGCCGTTGATCGAAGCCGGTTATGTTTTTATCGCCCAGCCCCCGCTTTATAGAGTAAAGAAAGGTAAAAAAGACGTTTATGTCTATAATGACGCTGATTTGGATAAATTGTTGGAGCAAATCGGCAGGGACGGAGTGAATATTCAAAGATATAAAGGTCTGGGCGAAATGGATGCCGGACAATTGTGGGACACTACCATGGATCCGGATACGCGAACAGTTTTGCAGGTGGATATGACGGACGCTATAGAAGCGGATGCCGTCTTCTCAATGCTGATGGGCGACCGTGTGGAGCCGCGGCGCGACTTTATCCTGGAAAACGCTCTCGCGGTGAGAAACCTGGACATATAGAGTGTTGTCTTGAATTAAATATCTATAGCGGTGCAGCCCCTGCCAGGAAAGGCAGGGGTTTTAACTTTTTAAAGCCTGATTCAAAGAGCAAGAGTGCTCCCGAAGATAAACGAGGGAACTGTTTAAGGCGATTTTCAGCGCACGTAATCCATACAAAAAAAGAAGCAAGAAGAAGCTATGCTAACATATTGATAATTATTGGCCCAATATAGCTAAATATTGGGTTTGCTAAAATATGGTAGCATATAAATCAAAAAACGAACGGCAAAGGGGGCAAGGATAATGAGAACTGTTTTAAAATACAAGGCGGTGGGATTTAATAAAACCAAAACAATATTTTTAACCGCCTTATTGCTGTTAATATCTTTTATATCCGGCGCGATGCTTGAGAGATCAGACAATTTCCTGCAGGACATATATGCGATTGCGCCGGTAGTGCTCGATGAAGTGAAGACATTTTTCCGTGAACAGGTTTTTATCAAAGTTAACTCAACAGTCGGTTGTCTTAAATGGGGATCGGTAATTACGCTTTCAATTTTCGAACGCAGCTTGGCCGGCTTGATTAGAGGGCCCTAAAAAATATAGGAAACGGGGGGTGTGTTCAATTGAACGAAACTAAAATTATTTTAATCTCAAGAAAATGGCCGCAGGCGATAATGCAAAAGTACCGGCAAAAATTATATCTTTTGTATGTACGGGCCATTGGCAGGCTGCCAATAAAAAACAGCAATAAAAAATGATTTGAGGTGGTGTGTTATGATTGTATGAAATGCTGTCGGGACATTGAATAAAGGAGGCGCTAAACATAAGTTAATTCGTAATCAACGTCCTTAGTATAAATAAAAGTAAATTTTACGGCGAGCGGGTTTATTGAACAGGTGAATAAGAGTTATTAACCTTGGTTTATGAAACCATGAAAGACCCGGCTGTAAAGTTTACAGCACTGTCAGAGCCGTTATTCGGTAAATTGCATTAATTAGTTTATTTTGGTATAATTCCTACGTCGGAGAAAATAGGCAGAGGTGAGCGGTTTGCCGTCATTAACTGGAAAAGTGATCCCGGTGAATATTAACGAAGAGATGAAGCATTCCTACCTGGATTATGCTATGAGCGTTGTCGTGGGAAGAGCGCTTCCTGATGTGCGTGACGGGTTAAAACCGGTGCACCGCCGTATTCTTTACGCAATGCACAATCTTGGTCTCTCGCCTGAAAAGCCGTACCGTAAATCGGCGTTTATTGTCGGCGATGTGCTGGGGAAATATCATCCCCACGGAGATGTGGCGGTATACGACGCTTTGGTGCGTATGGCGCAGGACTTTGCCGCCCGTTATCCGATGATAGACGGGCATGGCAACTTCGGGTCCGTTGACGGGGACTCGGCGGCGGCCATGCGCTATACGGAAGCGCGGCTGTCCAAGATTGCGACGGAAATGCTCTCTGATATTGAAAAAGATACAGTCAGCTTCAGTCCCAACTATGACGAAAAGACTGAGGAACCGACTGTTCTACCCTCCAGAATCCCTAATTTATTGGTCAACGGTTCCGCCGGTATCGCGGTGGGAATGGCGACCAATATTCCGCCCCACAACCTCGGTGAAGTAATCGACGGGGTAGTTATGCTCATTGACAACCCGGATGTCGGCATTAAAGAGCTGACAACCACGGTTAAAGGACCTGATTTTCCCACCGGCGGCAAAATCATGGGTATGGAAGGCATTTGGAACGCTTACCGCACCGGCCGGGGCAGCATTAAAGTCCGCGCGCAGGCGGTAATTGAAAACAACGCGAATGGAAGAAGCAGCATTATCGTTAATGAAATACCATATCAGGTGAATAAAGCGCGCTTGATTGAAAAAATAGCCGAACTGGTAAAAGAAAAGAAACTGGAAGGGATTAGCGACCTGCGGGACGAGTCGGACCGCAAGGGCATGCGTATTGTTATTGAACTAAAAAGAGACGCCAACCCGCAGATAATTCTTAACCAGCTTTATAAACACACCCAAATGCAGGAAAGCTTTGGGGTAATCATGCTGGCGCTGGTGGACGGCAAACCCCGTTATTTAAATCTGAAACAAGCTTTATTTTACTATCTTGAGCACCAGAAAGACGTGATTGTAAGGCGCACCCGCTTTGAGCTGAAAAAGGCGGAGGCGCGGGCGCATATTGTTGAAGGCCTGCGTATCGCCCTGTCCTATCTGGACGAGGTAATCAGAATTATCAGGTCTTCCCGCACAACGGAAATTGCCAAAGCATCTCTGATGGAAAGATTTAGTCTTTCCGAAAAACAAGCCGAGGCTATTGTGGAAATGCGTTTGCGGCAGCTTACCGGCCTGGAGCGGGAGAAGCTGGAGCAGGAATATAAGGAACTTATGGAAAAAATAAACTACCTTCGCTCAGTGCTGGCTGATGAGCGAAAAGTTTTGGACATTATCAAAAGTGAGTTGACCGCTATCAGGAAAAAATACGCCGATCCGCGCCGCACCACCATATCGTATGAAGAAGCGTCTTTTGAAGATGAAGACTTGATCCCGGATGAAGAAGTTGTGCTCACCATCACCAACCAGGGTTATGTGAAAAGAACCCTGCTTGATACATACCGCAGCCAGCGGCGGGGCGGCCGCGGCGTTACCGCCATGGGCACCAAAGAGGAAGATTTTGTCAGACACCTGTTTATCACCACGACGCATCACTTTTTATTGTTCTTTACCAACCGGGGAAAGGTATACCGGCTTAAGGTGCATGAAATACCGGAGGCCGGCCGGCAGGCCAAGGGAACGGCGCTGGTGAACCTGATCTATATCGAAAACAATGAAAAAGTGACGGCGGTTATCCCGGTGCGCGAGTTTAATCCGGATCAATATTTATTTATGGCGACCAAGCAGGGGATTGTGAAAAAAACCCCGCTGAACGAGTATGATACCTCCCGCCGGGATGGAATTATCGCCATCACCTTAGACGAACAAAATGAATTAATTGACGTAAAGCTCACTACCGGCAAAGAAGAAATCTTTTTAGCCACTCTAAAAGGCCTGGCCATTCGCTTTTCAGAACAGGAAGTGCGCTCCACGGGCCGTGTTACCCGTGGCGTAAAAGGAATTTCTTTAAGGAAAAACGACGTGGTGATCGGGATGGAGACCGTTCGTCCGGAATCCTATTTGCTTACCGTGACGGCCAACGGGTTCGGCAAGCGCACTCAGATTACCGAGTATCGCCTGCAGTCCCGCGGCGGCAAGGGGATTATTAATATTAAGACAAGCGATCGGAATGGACCGGTGGTAGCAGTCCAGGCCGTGAAAGATGAAGAAGAAATAATGATGATCAGCGCCGAAGGAATTATTATTCGCTTAAGCGTCGCGGGTATTTCCGCCATAGGCCGCTCAACCCAGGGAGTGACTTTGATGCGCCTTGACCCGGGGGATTCGGTGGTAGCGGTTGCCAAGGTGTATATGGAGGACTAAATTAACCAAAGGAAACCTTTTCATTAAAGGGCTTTATAAGTCAAAACCGGGGATTATATCACCGGTTCTTTTCATATGCGAGTGTGTTTATGTTTTTGCTATTTATGTTTTAGCCCGGCGTTTTAAGGCTAAAATAGTAATAGATAAAAGGTATTGATAATGATATGCAATTAGGCTATAATAATGTCAAGGTCAATCAAAGTCAAACAAGCGGCGGCATATGGGATGGTGACTTGAATGAATAATATATCCGATATCATTGAGCGTTATCTGAAGAAACTGCTGGCGGAAAGCATTCAAGATTTTATTGAGATTCAACGCAGTGAACTGGCGAACCGCTTCAATTGTGTTCCTTCACAGATCAATTATGTGTTGACAACCCGCTTTTCAACGGGCCGGGGCTATATTGTGGAGAGCAGAAGGGGTGGAGGGGGATTTATCAGGATCGTCAAACTGCCCCTGGATCAGCGGGTGGATCTCGTACTTGATATCAGCAATTTAATCGGCGATTCGATATCTCAAAACGACGCCGCAGGTTTAATCCGGAGACTGCTGGAGGAGGGGTTGATTACCCAGAGAGAGGCCCGCTTGATGCGTGCCGCGGTGGACGGCAATATCCTGCGTATAAATTTGCCTGTGCGCGACCGATTGAGGGCCTTGCTCTTAAAAGCGATGGTAACGGCGGTATTGAGAGAGTGAGTCTGATAAACGGCAAGTTGAAGGGGGAAGCTGATATGTTATGCGAGCGCTGCGGACAGCGTCCGGCGACGGTGCATATGACAGAAATAATAAACGGTCATAAAAGTGAAACACATCTTTGTGAGGTGTGTGCCAGGGAAATCCAGCCCCAGGGTTTTGGTTTTGTCCCGCAAATACACCTGCACAATTTCCTTGCCGGTCTTTTAAATCACGAACTGGGCGGGGAGCAGCACAATCAGGCGGAAACAACCGGAAACAGATGTGAAAAGTGCGGGGTGCCTGAAGGACAGATTCTTAAACAGGGACTGCTTGGCTGCGGCGATTGCTATCCTTTCTTTGAAGACAAGGTGCTTCCCCTTTTGCGAAGGATTCACGGTAGCACCAGGCATACCGGTAAAGTGCCTGAGCGCACCGGAGGACGCGCCCGTTTGGCGAAGGAGATCGGTATTTTGAAGAACCATCTTAAAGAAGCGGTTAGCCGCGAGGATTTTGAGCAGGCCGCTCAACTCCGTGATCAAATTCATCAACTGGAAAAGAGTATGAATGAGGGAGGCGAAGTTTGATGCCGCTCAAAAAGACAGTGAATGATTCCCACAGCCGCTGGATGGACGCGGACGGCCCGGAGTCGGGCATAGCGATAAGCAGCCGGGTTAGAGTGGCTAGAAACTTGGCCGGCATACCTTTCCCGCACTTGTTGAATAATGCCAGGGCCGAAGATGTGATCCACGCGGTGAGACTGGCGGTGGAGGACAAGGAACTGGCAAAACAGGCCGGTGTACTGGAGTTGAGCTTGTTAAACGCATTGTCTCCGGTAGAAAGACAAATACTAGTAGATAAGCATTTGATCAGCCCGGATCTGATAGACAATTTTGAGCGCAAGGCGGTTGTGCTGAGGGATGATGAAGTAATCAGCATTATGGTTAACGAGGAAGATCATCTACGGATCCAATGCCTGCTTTCAGGTTTGCAGCTTAATGAGGCATGGGATTTGATTAATCAAGTCGATGACGGATTGGAAAAGACTATGGATTATGCTTTTTCCGAGCAGCTTGGCTACCTCACGGCATGTCCCACTAACGTGGGAACCGGCATGCGCGCCTCGGTAATGCTGCACTTGCCTGGTTTGGGGTTGGTAAAGCAGCTGCGAGGGGTGCTGAACGCTATCGGTAAAGTCGGCCTTACGGCGCGTGGCCTTTTTGGAGAGGGCACGGAAGCTCTCGGGGATCTGTATCAAATATCCAATCAAATTACTCTTGGACAGACCGAAGAAGAGATAATCAGCAATCTTACCGCCATAGTCCGGCAAATAATCTCCCAGGAAAAAGCCACTCGCGAAGCCCTTTACAAAGACAGGCGGGATTTTGTCGAAGACCGTGTCTACCGTGCTTACGGCATCTTAAAGAACGCGCATATTCTGTCTTCGGAAGAGGCGATGCGCTTATTTTCCGAATTGAGGCTGGGCATTGAAATGAATTTGTTGTCGGGCATACCAGCTAAGTTGTTAAATGAACTAATGGTGAGGATCAGACCGGCTTATTTAATCAAGGTGGCAGGCCGGGAGATGTCCGCTCACCAGAGGGATATTTTCAGGGCGGAATTAATCAGGAATGAATTTAAAGAATTATAGTTCAGGAGTCAGGAGACAGGAGTCAGAATTCAGTAGAGATTTCTTGCATTCCTTTAGAGTTTTTAACTACTGACTACTGGCTCCTGACTACTATGTATTTATTGGAGGTGACTGCCGTGTTCGGAAGATTTACCGAGCGGGCGCAAAAAGCATTGTATCTTGCCCAGGAAGAAGCGAAAAATTCAGGCTACCCGTATGTAGGTACGGAGCACCTGCTGCTTGGCCTGATCCGCGAAGGCGAGGGTGTGGGGGCAAAAGTGCTGGCTGCGGTTGGGCTGGATGCGGATAAAGTGCGGGCGGCGGTGGCGCAAATAGTGGAAGCCACCAAAGGGACGGCGACGGGTGAACCGGCGCTGACTCCACGGACAAAACGGGTGTTGGAACTGTCGGTGGATGAAGCCAGGCGCATGGGACATAATTATATCGGCACCGAGCATATGCTGCTGGGTTTGGTCCGCGAAGGAGAAGGTGTGGCGGCCCATATATTGAATGCTTATGGCGCCGACAGCAATAAGGTCCGCGCCATGGTTGTCAACATGCTGGGCGGGCAGTCAGGCGCCGCCGCCGAAGGGCAGCCGGCCGGCAAGGCGAAGGGCGGCGGAACTAAGACCTTGGAGCAGTTCGGGCGTGACTTGACCGTTTTGGCCAGGGAAGAGAAGCTTGACCCGGTGGTCGGCAGGGAAAAAGAAATTGAAAGAGTTATCCAAATCTTAAGCCGGCGCACGAAAAACAACCCGGTGCTGATTGGTGAGCCGGGTGTGGGTAAAACCGCCGTGGCCGAGGGCTTGGCCCAGCGGATCAACGCCGGAAACATACCGGAAGTATTGGAAAATAAGCGTGTGGTAACCCTGGATATGGGTTCACTGGTGGCGGGGACCAAGTACCGGGGCGAGTTTGAAGAGCGTTTAAAAAAAATAATTGAGGAGATTCGCCAGTCCGGCAATGTCATCCTGTTTATCGATGAACTGCACACCATGGTGGGAGCGGGCGCGGCTGAAGGGGCTATAGACGCGGCCAATATATTAAAGCCCGCGCTGGCCAGGGGTGAGTTGCAGTGCATCGGCGCGACCACGCTGGATGAGTACCGCAAGCATATTGAAAAAGACGCCGCGCTGGAGCGCCGTTTCCAGCCGATTACCGTCGCGGAGCCCACTGTTGAGGAGACCATCCAGATTCTGCGCGGGCTGAGGGATAAATACGAAGCCCACCACCGCGTCAGGATTACTGATGCCGCCCTGGAAGCGGCCGCCAAGATATCGAGCCGTTATATTACCGACCGGTTCCTGCCTGATAAAGCCATAGACCTGGTGGACGAAGCCGGTTCTAAAGTAAGGCTGCAGGCTTTTACCGCGCCGCCGGATTTGAAAGATCTGGAAAAGAAATTAGAAGTACTGCAAAAAGAAAAAGAAGCGGCGGTTAATAGCCAGGAGTTTGAAAAAGCGGCCGAAATAAGGGATCAAGAAAAGAAGATCCGGAATGAACTGGACCAGCTCAGGGAGTCGTGGAAACAGCGCAAAGGCGGGGCGGAACTGGTGGTGGACGAAGATGTCATCGCCCAGATCGCGGCCAGTTGGACCGGTATTCCGGTGAAGAAGCTTGCCGAAGAAGAATCGGAAAGGCTTCTAAAAATGGAAGAAATATTGCACCGGCGGGTAATCGGACAGGATGAGGCTATTTTGGCCGTGTCCCGGGCGGTGCGGCGCGCCCGCGCCGGGCTGAAGGACCCGAAGCGTCCCATCGGCTCGTTTATTTTCCTTGGTCCCACCGGGGTGGGTAAAACCGAGCTGGCCAGGGCGCTGGCGGAGGTTCTATTCGGCGATGAGGATGCCATGGTGCGCATTGACATGTCGGAGTATATGGAAAAATTCGCGGTGTCCCGCCTGGTTGGCGCGCCCCCCGGCTACGTGGGTTACGAAGAAGGCGGCCAGCTTACCGAAGCGGTGCGGCGGCGGCCATATTCGGTAGTCCTGCTGGACGAGATTGAAAAAGCCCACCCGGATGTTTTCAATATTTTGCTGCAGGTGCTGGAAGACGGCCGGCTGACCGACTCCAAAGGGCGCAAGGTGGATTTTCGCAACACGGTAATTATCATGACATCCAACGTCGGCATGCAGATGATTAAGCGCGAGACGGTCCTCGGTTTCCGCGCCGGTGACCGGAGCGAGGCAAATTACGAGAATATGAAGAGCAAGGTCACAGAGGAACTGAGACGCACTTTCCGCCCCGAATTCCTTAACCGGATTGATGAAATTATCGTTTTCCACGCTTTAAGCGCTGAACACATCAGGGAAATTGTCAATCTGATGCTGAAAGAAGTTGCCGAAAGAATGAAGGAAAACGAGGTTGAGCTCAACGTTACCGAGACTGTCAAAGACTTGCTGGCCAAGGAAGGCTTTGATGAAGAGTACGGTGCCAGGCCGCTGCGCCGGGCGATCCTCCGCCTGGTGGAAGACCGGCTTTCCGAGGAAATCCTCAGAGGGACCTTCCAGCGGGGCAACAAGGTGTTGCTTGATACGGGCGCCGATAATGAAATCACCGTTAAAATCGCCTGAATATGATGGAGCTACGTTACAAACCTGCCGTTACTGCAAAGTATGGCAGGGTTTGTTTTTTTAAAAA